>Ga0210040_10000564_pt1 | contig 61754 bp, 90 predicted proteins | sample CryGeyCG12114_NA_FD_185462 | JGI IMG/M metagenome (GOLD analysis project Ga0210040, IMG submission 185462) | Groundwater microbial communities from aquifer - Crystal Geyser CG19_WC_8/21/14_NA (SPAdes) (version 2) | ecosystem: Environmental > Aquatic > Deep subsurface > Groundwater | place: USA...
AGCCTGCTCGCCTACGCAATTCCCGGGGACATCTCGATCGAGTTGTACGACGACCAGTGGAGAGCAAACACTCGAAATCTCAGTTTCACCATGATCGGTTCCTGACTAAGAACCGGACTTCTCCCGCCCCCTTGCGCTGCCCATCGCAGGGGCGCAGAACGGTACACTGGCTCCAACGGAAAGGAGCCATCGTGGCCGACAAGCAGTATTTCGAGTGGCTGGGGGACGAGGACGCCTCCAAGTTGCCCTTCATCGACCGGGAGATCGGCGGGGTCACGTTCTCCGGACCGAACCACATCGGCGTGACCGGCGACAAGGACAAGATCAAGTTCTTCGAGGAGAGCAACGACTTCAAGGCCTCCACGAAGACGGCCTTCGACCTGAACGGCGGCCTCGACCCCGAGGACGTGCTGGAGACGGCGCAGATCGGGGCCACCGGCCTCAGCGCGGGCTCCGGGGCCGAGGGCCAGGGCGGCAACGGCAGTTCGACGGCGGGCTAGACCCGACCCCATCATGACAGACATCAGGTGCGCGTCCGGCAAGAAGTTCGGTGAGGTCCGTGAGGGCCTGATCGAATTCAAGTGCAAGGCGCGCACCTGTGGATGGGCTCCCGGGCTGGTGGTTATTCACCAGTTCGACCACCAGGGCGGATTTGTGGGCACCCGCACTTTCGCTGAACCTCGCCTCAGAAAGGGCTAGAAGAAATGGCAACTCCCTTCGGTCTCCGTGACGTCAAGATCACGCCGATCACCAACCTCGGGGCCTACGGCACCATGATCGACCTCCCGAACGCGCAGACGTTCTCCTTCAGCGAGTCGGAGGACTACTCCACGCTCCGGGGCGACGACAAGGACGTCGCGAAGCGCGGCAACGGCCCCACCGTCGAGTGGACCCTGGAGGCCGGTGGCATCTCGCTGGAGGCCTACTGCGCCATCAACGGCGGCACGCTCACCGTGGCGGGCACCGGGGCCACCCTCAAGAAGACCTACAAGAAGAAGGCGAACGACTCCCGTCCGTACTTCTACGTGGAGGGCCAGGCCATCTCCGAGGGCGGCGGCGACTTCCACGGCGTCGTCTACAAGGCGATCGCCGACGGCTCGATGGAGGGCGAGATGAAGGACGGCGAGTTCTGGGTCACGAAGGCGGACGGCTCCGGCATCGGCGACACCAACAACAACCTCTACGACTTCGTGGAGAACGGCACCGCCATCAGCATCGTCACCCCGACCGGCACGCCGTAACCAACGGCGTTCTGAACTACTAGAGGAAAGAGACCACTCAGATGGCAAACGGCAAGAACACCGGCAAGGCTCAGCCGAAGAAGACAACCTGGACGAAGAAGCGCGGCGAGGACCTGCTGCTGCCCAGCGGGAACACCGCCCGCGTCCGCAGGCCCGGCCCCGAGGCGCTGCTCAAGAAGGGCGTCCTGCCCGACGCACTGGCGGCTCAGGTCCAGGAGATGATCGCCAAGGGCAAGGGCACCATCTCGCAGAAGCAGACCGAGGAACTCGGCAACGACCCGGAGACCGTCCTCGCGATGCTGGACGCGATGGACCGGGTGCTGTGCACCGTCGTCCTGGAGCCGAAGGTGCTCTACCACCGCAACGACAAGGGCGAGGACATCCCCGAGGAGGAGCGCGAGGACGGCATCTACACGGACGACGTGGACTTCGAGGACAAGTCGTTCATCTTCCAGTACGCGGTCGGAGGCACCCGCGACCTCGCGCGATTTCGTCGCGAAACCGGAATTTCTCTGGGAGATGTTTCTGATGAGCAAGGCGACGGGGACGCGTCCTAGCGACCTCATCGCCGTAGAGAACGACCCACTAGCGGCGTTCTGTTTCGACCGAGCAGTGTTCAGTTTCGGCTCCGCCCTCCAGGGAGAGATCAATGCCGTGGAGGGTAGGAACGAAAGTGAGAGAAAGAACCGTCTAGACACGTTGCTTCGCCGGTGGCTCCCTGACTCCACCGCATCGAAGAAGTTCGCTGATCCTCGTTCGGCGATGAACCGAAGGAAGAGATAAGGAGTCAGGGTGACCGATTACAATCTCGGCACGGTCCGGGGCCGGATTGAAATCGATGCATCTGGCGCTGAGTCTGGGGCTAAGAAGGCCGAGCAGGCAGTAGGTGGCCTCAAGGGCGGGCTGGACAAGTTCAGCAAGTCTGCGGGCGGTCTGGCCACCGCCAGCGCGGCGGTAGGGGCTGCGGGCGGCCTGGTGGCCGCTGGCTTCGCCGGAGCCGTCAACAGCGCCGTCTCCTACGAGAAGCGCCTCTCGGCCATCAAGGCCGTTTCTGGGGCCACTGAGTCGGACATGAAGGGCCTGTCCGACACCGCCCTCCGCATCGGCAAGGACACCTCCTTCTCGGCCAACGAGGCCGCCAGCGCCATCGAAGAACTCGCGAAGGCTGGCCTGTCCGTTCCGGACATCATGAACGGTGCTGCGGACGCGACCGTGGCCCTGGCCGCAGCGGGCGAGGTGGACCTGCCCGAGGCCGCCACCATCGCCAGCAACGCGATGAACCAGTTCAATCTGGCTGCGGCGGATATGCCCAACGTAGCAGACAAGATCGCGGGCGCGGCGAATGCTTCCGCCATCGACGTCAAGGACTTCGGCTATTCGCTGAGCCAGGCCGGAGCAGTTGCCAGCCTGACCGGATTCAGTTTCGACGACCTCTCCGTCGCTATCGCGGAGATGGGTAACGCTGGGATCAAGGGCTCGGACGCCGGTACGTCGCTCAAGACCTTCATGTCCAACCTGATCCCGACGACCAAGGATCAGATTCAACTCTTCGAGCAACTCGGATTCGTCACCGTCGGTAATGCCGACGCGATGAAGAAGTTGGCGGACCGAGGCATCAAGCCTGCGTCTGCTTCTTACGACGACGTCCGCGACGCCATCTCGAAGTACGTCGAGGCTTCCGGCCAGGGTGAGCGCGGCTCCTCGGAGAACAACAAGGCCACCGAGCGTCTCGGAACGTCTCTAGGTGCGCTGAAGAACCAGTTCTTCGACGCCCAGGGAAACGTCAAGTCCATGGCCGAGGTCCAGGGCCTTCTCCAGGACAAGACGAAGGGGCTGACGAAGGAGCAGAAACTCGCCACGCTCCAGACGCTCTTCGGCTCCGACGCCATTCGTGCGGCGGCGGTGCTGGCTGACGAGGGCGCTGACGGCTACAACAAGATGTCCGCCTCGATGGGGAAGGTCACTGCGGCTGGTGTCGCGCAGGAGCGCCTGAACAACCTCTCGGGCATGTGGGAGAACCTCAAGGGTTCCGTGGAGACCATCGGAATTGAGATCGGCCGGATGCTGATTCCGGTTCTCAAGTCCGTGGTGAAGTTCCTGATGTCGATGGCGAATGCCTGGAACAACCTGGCTCCGCGCACCAAGAAGATCATCGTCATCGTGGCCGCCGTAGTGGCCGGAATGCTGCTGCTGCTCAGCGTGCTGGCGGGCATCGCAGCCGCCATCGCGGGTGTCGTGGCGGCCTTCTCCATCGCGGGCGGAATCGCCCTCCCCATCCTCGGGGTCCTCGCAGCCATCGTGGCCGTCGTCGCGATCGTGGTCGTTCTGGCCGTGGTCATCTACAAGAATTGGGACCGGATCAAGGCTGTCACCGTCTCGGTGTTCACCTCCATCCGGGACTTCTTCGTGTCCATCTTCACCGGCATCCGGGACTTCTTCGTCTCGGTGTTCACCGCCATCGGAGCGTTCTTCGTCGCCTTCTGGGCCAGCCTGCGGGGAATGTTTGAGGCCGGGGTGGCTGGCGTCCAAGCGATCTGGAGTACCGCGTGGGGCTTCGTCTCCGGTGTGGTCATCGCCGTCTTCACCGCTATCAAGAACTTCTTCGTCGGCGCATTCCTCTTCATCCAGAACGTCTTCGTCACCGCCCTGGCCTTCATCCAGGGCCTCTGGGCGGCCTTCTGGAACGGCCCCTTCGGCCAGTTGATCCAGGCTGTGTTCGGACTGATCAACGCAGCGGTCAACTACGGCCTCAGCGCCATCTCGGTCGCCATCCAGACCGCCCTTACCTTCATCGGCAACCTCTGGAACACGGTGTGGACCGCCGTCTCCGGATTCTTCGTCTCCATCTGGACCAGCATCGTCGGCTTCATCGCTCCGATTCTTGCGGCCATCCGAGACAAGATCGCGGCGGCGCTCAACTTCGTCAAGAACCTCATCATCCGGGTGCTGACGGCATATCGGAACCTCTTCGTCTCGGCCTGGAACTTCATCAGCACCAGGACGCAGGCAGCGTTCAACGCCGTCCGTGATCGGATTCAGGGGCCGCTGCGCACCGTCCAGGCGTTCGTCGGGCGCTCCATGGCGACCATCAAGAGCACGCTCTCTAACGCCTGGTCGGCCGTCTCGAGTACCGCCAGCCGCATCTGGACCAACGTCTACAACGGCATCCGCGACAAGATCAACAGCATCATCAGCAAGGTGCAGGCGATCAAGAGCCGGGTCCAGGGTGCCCTGGCTGGCGCGGCCTCCTGGCTCTACAACGCTGGCAAGAACATCATCCAGGGCTTGATCAACGGTGTCGTTTCCATGATCACCCGCCTGACGGACAAGTTGCACGCCATCACCCGGCTCATCCCCGACCACAAGGGGCCGCCCGCGAAGGACAAGATTCTCCTCGAGAGTGCCGGTGAGGACGTGATGCAGGGATTCATCAACGGCATCAACAACAGCATCGGACACCTGGAAGGAACGCTCGGAGGGATTACGAACGCGGTCCCCGGTATGATGAAGGCGTCGGCCACTCCGGCAGCGGCTCCGGCCTTCATCTCTGGCGCTGGTGGCGGGACCACTTACTCCAAGACCGTCAACATCTCTCAGAAGAACTACAACCCGATCACTAAGCCCGATTCTGTCGAGATCAATGAGTCTCTGCAACTCGGTGCCGCTCTCCTGGAGGTCTGATGCGCGACTACATCGTCAGCGGTGTTCCGCTGCGCGATCCGCTGGGCGAGTGGGGCATCGACTACACCGCGAGCACTCTCGTTTCGGACGTGAGCCGGACCATTCTCGACGGCTCCATCTTCGGCTTTCACGGCGGTGCGCCTGACCCGGAGAACTACTTCGGAACGGGCCGCGAGTCGCTCGTCATGAATGTGCTCGGGGACGACAAAGACGACCACAAGATGATCCTGACCGGGCTGCTGGGCCTGTTCGGTCGAAAGGACTTCACCGTCCTCTCCGCCCCTCAGCGCACGCCCCTCGCAGGAGGGCTGGCTCGGGCCGGGCAGTCGTTCACGGTGGACCCCTCGCTGCTGCGTACGGCGCAGTTCCGCCAGGTGGGCAGCGCGGGCATCGAGCGCATCAACGAGCGCACCGCCCGCGTCACCTTCGTCCTGGAGAACATCAACGCCTTCTACCGCAGCGTGAGCGACTACACCACCGCCTCCATCCCGATCACGGCTGCCAGCCAGGCCGTTGACCTGACGGCCCTGCTGGGCGACAGCAACGCACCCATCACGGCTGGCCTGGTGCGCGTGAAGGGGCCTCTGGCGGTGTCTGGGCTGCTGAAGGTGCAGGACTCGGTGAGCGGCAAGAGCGTCGGTCTGAGGCCGACTGTAGCCCTGGCAGCGACCGAGTACGTCGTTATCGACATGGCAACGCTGAAGGCGAACAAGAACACGACCGACTCCTGGGCGCAGACGGGCGGGGCTGACTGGTCCGCCCGAGTGGACCTCGGCGGGGAGGGGGCCTTCGTGTTCGACAGCGGTGCACCTGCGGGGACCTGGCCTGCGGGCGGGTTCGTCTACGGCGGCACGATCGCCGCGACCGGCTTCACCTCCGGAACCACCGCGATGGACTTCCGGCTCAAGAGGAGTTACACCACGTGAGAATCCGTCACCGCTTCCGGGCCTACACCGCCGACGGTGGAGAACTCGGTCCTCTTCCGAAGATAGCGGACTGGAACTACGGTCTTCCCTTCAACGACCTCTCGTCGATGAACCTGAACCTGCGGGACGGGGACCCCGGCGTCAACTTCCTCTACAGCCCAGCCGAGGTGGCGGTCGAGACCAGCATCGACGGTCTCAACTGGACCGAGAAGCCCAACAGCCGCTTCCTCCGGATCAAGCGCAACCTGAATGCCGTCGGAGAAGACGGTATTCGGAAGTACACGATGCCGGGCTATGGCTGGCTGCTGAACAAGATGGTTCAGATGAAGACCACGGGTCTGAACGCCGACGGAAAGCGGCCCTTCAACGCCGTGCCCGCTGGTGCCATCATGAAGACCCTGCTGGACGAGTGCCTGGCCTACTCGGGCACGAAGATGACCTACAGTTTCACCGCCAGCGTGGACAGCGCGGGGCGGCCCTGGACCAAGAACGCCAGCATCGCCTACGAGCCCGGCCTGAGCCTCTGGACGATTCTCTCCAACCTGACGGACCAGGGATTGTGCGACTGGAACTTCACCGGCCGAACGCTCAATCTCTACGTGGCCGACACCACCCTGAATGTCAGCCGGGACCTGACGCTGCAGAAGGGCGTCGACATCACGGGGATGCCGGTCGACGGATCGCTGGAAGACGTGGCACATTCGGTGCTGGCCGTGGGAGATGGCGGAAAGAAGGTGCTACGGGAGGGCGGCACCGCTCCCGCATTCTGGGGTAAGTGGGTGACCTTCATCAGCCAGGGCGGCGTCAACGACTCCGCGACGATGAATCTGATGGCGGACAACGAACTGCTCGCCAACGGTGCCGAGGCCCTTCAGTTGACAGCGGAGATGCCGTACAACCGGAGCAACTTCGACCCGTTGTACGACTTCAACCCCGGCGACTACTTCTCGATCAAGGACGATTACAACGTCCTTCAGAACTACCGGTGCCGGGGTATCAACTTCACGCGGGACGGCCAGGGAGCACGCCGCGTCGATTTGATCATCAACACCCGTCTGGTGGAGAAGTCCATCCGGAATGCGCGCAAGACGAACGGCATCACGGGCGGGGCCAAGATCAAGGGCAGCGGTAGCCCGGCCACTCCTCCCGCAGCCGCCAGCCGGAAGCCCGCCATCCCGACCAGCCTGGTCCTGACCAGCGAGGCCTACATCGCCTCTACAGGCGTTCTGAACGGCGGTGCACGGTCCACGGTGACCGCCTCCTACCTGGCGACCAGCACGGACGTCAACGGCGTCTCTCTCGAGATCAGCGCGTACAACTTCCGATGCCGGAAGGTGGCCCTGGTCAACAACGTGCTCACCGCGATCTCGAAGTGGTCTGATGCAGGGCAGACGGCTGATCTGTCCTACACGATCGATATGCTCGAGCCCCGAGTGATGTACGAATTCCAGATGCGGGCTATTTCGGATAGCGGCACCCCGAGCGGATGGTCTACTGGCGTCACCATCACCACTGCGGACGACGTCACGGGGCCGCCGAAGCCCAGCGCACCCGTCGTTACCACTCGTCTCGGAACCGTCACGGTCACCTGGGATGGATACACTTCCGATCACTCGGTGATGCCGAAGGACCTGACCTACTGCGAACTCTGGCAGGTCGGCACGGACACTCGTCTCGTCGGAACGAATGGTCGAAGCGTCCGCAATCCCTGGGTCCTCTTCGACGTGGTCATCGGGCAGACCTATTCGTACTTCATCCGGGCTTACGACCAGTCCGGAAACGCCTCTCCCGACTCGGATCAGGTCTCCATCAAGGTCACCGGGATCATGAGCGACCCCGGCGCTGCGATGGACATCCAGAACAACATCACTGTCCCGGCTCCGGCGGGCCTGACGAAGACCACCTACAGCCCGAACGCGCCGACGGCCAGCACGCCCGGCTCCAACATCGGCGACACGTGGTGGCAGTACGTAGCGGGCCAGTTGGTCGGAAACTGGCGATGGGACATCATCGGAAGTGGTGACCCGGTCTGGATCAGTCAGTCGCTCACGAATGCGGTCATCGCGACCATTGACGCGGGCAAGATCAACACCGGCACGCTGCTGGCGGCCCGCATCGCCACGGAGAGCATCACGGCGGACAAGTTGGTCGCGGGAACCATCGATGCGACTCGGCTCAGCGCCACCGCTATCGACGGCAAGGTGATCACCGGGGCGACCGTGCGCACCTCCGCTGGCACTAACCGAATCATGATGTACTCGAATGCATCCGATTCCTACCTCGTCACCGGCACCCGCCAGATCGGCGTCGCAGGGACGACCGGGTGGGCTTTCGTCGGTAGTTCCGGACTGGCGAACTGCACCGACTCTGACGGTGACGTGATCTTTTCCGTCAGCCCTGGCGCGGGCACTGTGTCGCTCTCCAACGTCACTCTGAAGACCAGCAAGACTGATTCTGGTGCACGGCTCATGATCGAGCCGAATGGTCGTCAGCGAGTGTATCTGGCAGACTCCACACTGTTCTTCGACCTGAACCCCTCGCTCACCACGGGCCGCAACCTGATCCTCAAGGGCGGGATGGAGGCATACGGATTCAACATCGGAGCGAACGCCGTCTACGGCAGCCTCTCCGGCGACTCGGCGGGCACTTACCTGACCGCCAACGGCTCCGACCCACTCAACCTGATGGGCGCAGCCGTCCGCTCGGCCACCATCCGAGACAGCGCCATCACGACGGCGGCCAGTCAGGTCCTGATCACGAATGCCACCGGCACGATGGGATACCCGAGTTCCTCTCGTCGATACAAGGTCAATATCGGAGACTTCAAGACAGACAAGTCCATTCTCCAGGCTCAGCCCCGGGAGTGGTTTGACAAGGGCGAAGCCGAGTTGATCGCGGAGACCATGAGCCGGGAGGCTGCTGGTGAGACGGTCGACTGGAATCACGACGAACTCAACTTCCCCGTGCTCGAGAAGAATGTCGGTTTCGTCAGCGAGGAGATCGCGGAGATCGGTCTCGAGCGCTTCGTGATGAAGGACCTGCGCCCCGGCCAGGAAGGTCAACTCCGAGGCATTCACTACGACCGTCTCTGGATTCCTCTGCTCCCCATCGTGAGAGAGCACGACGAAGATATCGCTGCTCTCAAGGAAGAAATCGCTGCGCTCAGGAAGGAACTGCAGAAGTGAAGGCGTCAGACGCAATCAAGAGGCTGAAGGCCATCGGTCAGACCACGGGTACGGAGGCGGAGCGGGAGTTGGCCCGCCAGGAGGCCCAGAACGTGATGATGCTCAGTGTTCCGGTCACGGTGCGGGACGCCTACTCGGCCGCTCTGGTGGCGCTGGAGAAGCCGAGCAAGTCCGTAGAATAGGGGCATGGCTGAGCCCACCCCGACCACCCTTCCGCAGACCAGCGTTGACTCCAACACGGTCATCAATCTGCTGCGCCAGCAGATAGCCGATCTCCAGTGGGACAACGTCCTGCTGAACGCCCGTCTCATCCAGGCTGAGCAGATCTCCGCGCAGGTGCCGGACTCGGGGGAGAACGGTTCAGGAGGATGAGTTAGTTGGAGATAGGTGCGCTACTAGCCAGCATCAATCCAGGAGACGTCGGCTTCGGCGCGCTCCTGGCTCTTGCGATTTATCTGGTTCTGACGGGGAAGATTGTGCCCCGCTCGGTCGTCGACGACATTCGAGCCGATAGGGACGCTAGAGTGGCTACAGCGAACGAAGAAAAGAGCGTCTGGCGGGAGGTCGCAGAAACCTCCGACAAGAGAGCAGACGTCCTGAGCGGGCAGGTCGGGCAGTTGCTCGAATACGCCCGAGTCAGTGACCATTTGTTGAGGTCCATCAAGGAGTCTGCTGAGGACGGCAAGTAATGTTCAGAAAACTCCTACAGCGGCTCAGTGGGCCAGTTGAAAAGGAAGAGGAATCGGTGAGCATTCACGCGGCGAACATCGCCAGAGAGCACGCTCGTCAGGCCCTGCGGCAGGACCAGGGGCGCGGGCCGGAGATCACGGCCGTCACGACCTCTCTCCAATCTCTACGAGAGACCAACCACTTCGGCCCCTCCATCGAGGCGGCCTTCGCGAAGAAAGTGCGTCACGCGTGAGCGACCATCTCAAGGAAATCCTTTTCACCGTCGGTGACGTGGAGGTGTTCGGCATCGCAGCCGTCGTCTTCCTCTTCATCGCCTTCTACAGCCGCCGCAACTGGCGGGCGAACGCCTACGGGCGAGCGCTGATGCACGTCTACATCTCCCTCGCCTCCGTCATCATCCTGAGCCTGCTCTCGGTGGTCCTGGGGCCGGACTACGAGTTCCGCGCAGCCCTGCGGGCGCTGCTCTTCCTCGGCGTCTTCTACGCGCAGGTCCGCATCTTCTGGCTGCTCGTCGCCACGCCGGAGACCACTGCTCAGAAGGGAGAGCCCCGTGTCTAAGACGAAGCCGCTGTGGGCGCTCGCAGACGCCCTGGAGGCCCAGAGGGTACTGGAGCGCCGCCAGGGCGTTCTGAGGGCCATCCTGACGCCGCCAGGGGCACGTCAGCCCTTCACCACCACGGCCACGCACCCCCGGTTCGGGGCCTACGGCACGATCAACGGCAGTCGACTGAACCAGCGCACCTGGGACGCCATCCAGATCGCGGGCTTCCTGTCCGGCTGGGGTCCGGTCGTCATCACGCAGGGCGGCCTCAACAACGGCGCTGTCGCCGCCTCCGGAGGCACGCACGACGCGCTGGACGTGGCCGACATCTCGGTGAAGGACAAGAACGGCCGAGTCCGGCCCATCGAGGACCAGAAGCGCCTGGTCTACTGGCTGGCTCTCTGCGGCATCGAGGGGATGATCCGGGGCACGAACGCGGACGACATCGCGGACGGCATGGTCTCGCACGTCCACTGCGTCGCCTTCGGTGCGCAGCACGCCACGCAGTCCGCGAAGGACTCCATCTACAGCAAGGTCTTCGGCACTCTCTACGGCGGAGCCGGGCTCGGCGGTGCCCGCTGGGCGCGCTGGTTCGGCCCGAAGATGCCGAAGCGGTGTGAATGGTCCGAATCCAAGTACAACCCGAAGAACGGATGGCTGCCCGCATGATCTCCGGAACGGATATCTCCACCTACCAGCCCACCTACAAGCCCGTCAAGGGAGACGCCTTCATCTTCGTGAAGGCGACGGAGGGTTCCACCTGGAAGAGCAACACGCACGACGCTCAGGTGGCCGCCGCTCGAAAGGCCGGAAAGGTCGTCGGGCACTACCACTGGATATGGCCCGGCAACATCGACCGCCAGATCGAGTGGTTCGCCAAGAACGCCAAGGTGCAGCCCGGAGACGTGATCATCGTCGACTGGGAGAACTCGGCGAAGAACGGCCTGGTATCCGTGAAGGACAAGGACGCGATGCTGAAGGGGCTCAAGAAGAAGTTCCCGAAGAACCGCGTTCTCCTCTACACGTACACCTTCTACGGACCGTTCGCGAAGGTGAATCAGAAGACGTACGTCGCGGACGGCCTCTGGATCGCCGACTACCGCACGTCCGTGCCGAAAGTGGACTGGCTCTTCTGGCAGTACACCGACAAGCCGATCGACAAGAACCACGCGCAGTTCAAGGACGTGGAGGCCCTCAAGACGTGGGCCGCGTTCAGCACGGCTCCAGTCCTGAAGCCCGAGAGCAAGCCCGCCCCGGCCAGCCCTCCGCAGGCCCCGAAGATCACCGACCCCACAATGAAAGGCATCACCATGACCGCAGCGACCTCTGTCTACTTCCGGAACACCGCCGACCAGCAGTTGAAGGTCGGGGAGAACGTCCTCAAGATCAACGCCGACAACGACGTCTCCGTGGTCGTCGGCGCGAACGACGGCATCGACGTCGTGGCGGGCCTCGAGTTCCTCAACACCGGGAACCAGCCGCTGGAGGTCTTCTGGCGGGTGCTCGACTACAAGAGCGGCACCCCGGACGTCGTCTACGCCGACCGCGTGCCGGTCACCGTCACCTCCAGCAGCCCGAAGGTCCAGTGCACCTACAAGGGCGGCCTCCCCGCGCCGAGTGCCACCGGGCGGTCCATGCGGCTCCGGCTCATCGTCCGGGTGCCCGCGCCGCTGCCGCTGGAGCCGGGTGAGGTCGCTCCGCCGCTGCCCTCCGTCTCCGACCTCCAGGTGTCCGGCTGGAAGTGCTGAGCAAGTCCATCCACAACCAAGATCGATAGTTAGGAGAAACATCATGAAGACCCCGATCAGCCCGAAGGTCGTCGCCGCTGGCTTCGCCTCGTTCATCGTCCCGGCCCTGCTGCTGGGCCTGCTCTTCCTCCAGACCCCGGAGGGACAGGAGTACTTCGGCGGCCTGCCGAAGATCGTCGTGGTCATCCTCGGCGGGCTCATCACCAGCGCCATCACGGCGCTGAGCGCCTACCAGAAGCGCGACCCGCTGCGGGACCTGGGCGCGGAGGCGGCGGTCACCGGAGAGCAGCCCAACCCCGACCCGGACGAGGCCTACGAGCCGGAGATCGAGCGGGGCTACCAGCCCGACGGCACCTACGGCGTCAGGGACGCGAACGGCGACGGCCACGACGACACCACGGGGCACTTCCTCCCGAGGGAGTGACCCGAGCAGCACCCTGGAAGCCCGTCAGCCCTAGTGGCTGGCGGGCTTCTGTGTTGGTAGACTGGCGTCAAGCGCAGGGTAACCAACGGGCCGGTCTCCCCTCGCGTAGAGAAGCCTCGCCTAGCGGGATGTCTCCTTGGTCTTCAGCCGCCAGGGCGTTCCCCCGCTGGCGGGGCTTCTCGAATTTCTCCTCCATCTTCTTGCGGACCGGCTGGAGCCGTGAGAGGATGCTCTCATGACCAAGTCCGAGATCGCCAAGTACCTCGCCAGCACCGACATCAGCGTCCGCCTCGGGATGCAGACCGAGTCCTACTGGTTCAACCAGTACATGAAGATGAAGAAGGCCGAACTGGAGACCCTGCTGGAGCGCCGCACCGACCCGACGGAGGTTGCCCGCGTCGAGGCTGCGCTGCCCGGTATGTTGGCGGCCCGCTGAACATCTGCTAGAGTGATCTCGTACCCAACCACCAGCCAGGAGGCTACCATGTTCCCCAACTACCACGCTCTCGCCCTCACCGCGATCCGCGCCTACCGCGAGTTCAACGAGGCGCTACGGCCCATCGACCGCAAGACCAAGAAGGCCGAGTTCGACGGCATCTGCCGGGCGGTGCACGCGCTCCGTCTGCGCAACGTGCCCACCCCGTTCGCGCTCCACCTGGCCATCCAGGACGCAGTGGAGGCCGCTGGCATCCGCCCGTCCTACCGGCCCGTCAACAACTCCGCGCAGCAGCAGTACGACGAGGAGGTCGCTCAGCGCCTGGTGCACGACCTGCGCTGGGACGTCTGAGAAAGTTCGCTCCAACTCTCGCGGCTGGCTTGCACCAGCGGGCCAGCCGTGAGAGGCTTCACTCAACAGCCCAGCACCACCAGCCGCCAGGAGGCAGCCATGTCCACCACCACCACCGAGTCCAAGTTCAGCCCCGAGGCCCTCGCCAAGAAGGTCCAGGCGCTCCTCGCGAAGGCCAACGACCCCGCGTGCAGCCCGGCGGAGGCGGCCCTCTACCAGGACAAGGCCGAGGCCATGATGGCGCAGTACCGCATCGACCTCGCGGAGGCCGAGGAGGCCGGTGTCGTCGGCGGGATGGCCCCGAAGTGGTCCGACGCCTACCTCGGCGACGCGTCCTCCGAGTGGTCCTCCTACTACTACACCTTCGCCAGCATGGCGGCCCGCCACACCGGCGTCCGCATCCGGGTCCGCAGCGTCTGGAACGCCGAGCGCAAGGTGCGCGAGTACACCGCCCTCGTCCTCGGCTTCGAGCACGACGTCGCCTACTTCAACATGCTGTTCACCAGCATCCTCCAGGGCTTCTCGGCCCGCCTGGAGCCCCGCTACGACCCGGCCCAGAGCGAGGCCCGGAACGCGCTCCGGCTGCGCCAGGGCGGCATGGAGCGGGGCCGCATCGCCGTTGCGCTGGGCCTGGTGCCGCAGGGTGCCACGGTGAACCAGCAGAAGGCCGCCAACCGCAAGGTCACCAACCTCATCAAGGCCGAGGCCGAGGAGCAGGGCCAGCCGGAACTCGCCGAGGAGGTGCTGGGCCGCTCGTTCAACGCGAAGACCTACCGGCGCTCCTACGCGCAGGGCTTCCTGGACACGCTCGGGACCCGGCTCTACACGATGTCGGTCGCCAACCGCCAGGCGGGTCTGGTGCTCAAGTCCACCAAGGAGCGGGTCGACGAGGCCTGGTACGAGAAGTTCCCCGAGGAGCGGCCCGAGCCCGCGAAGCCCGAGGACTTCGCGCCGTGCAAGAAGTGCCAGGCTGCGAAGAGCGGCTCGTGCCGCGACCACTCCTTCCGGAAGGCGAAGGAGCAGTCGGTCAACTGGTCGGCGGTCAGCAAGGGTCGTTCCGCCGCCCGCACGATGGACCTCGGTGCCAGCAGGGGCGGCACCCAGATCGGCTAGGCGTCGACAGCAGCGGGGCTCCCTACCAGGAGCCCCGCCTCCGCCCACCATCGGCTCAGAATCGATTCTAGGGCCGACCACAGACCACCTAGGGCTAGCCCGGCCCTAGGCCAACAGGAAGAAGGCAAGATGAGCATCAAGAAGAACCTCAGGCGGGCCACCGCCGGAGCCCTGGCCGCAGGGGCAGCCCTCACCGCCCTGGCCGTCCCGCAGGCCCACGCCGACGTCGCGGAGCGCACCATCCGGGTCCCGTGCAACTCCACCCGGTCCCTCGTGTTCTCGCCCGGCAACCTCGGGGCGGGCACGGACTTCCGGGTCGAGCCGTGCCACTCGGTGACGCGCTACGTCGGCTCGTTCCACTACCCCGGCGGCAACATCCCGGTCGTCATCAAGAACGTGCACACCGGGGCCAGCATCACCATCAAGGCGTCCACGGCGAAGTACTACAACCTGAACCAGACGACGTCGCCCTCCCACCCGTACACCAGCGACTTCATCGCGCAGTAGGAGCGCGCCGAGCGCAGGGCCGTCTCTCCTCGGGGAGGCGGCCCTGTTGCCGAGCCAGGGCAGACGGAGATGGAGACCGAAGTCGGCTCTGGCTAGGAGAGATACCAGTGGAGGAAGAAATTCTCGAGAGATCTCGGGAACGGGCTTGCGCACTCCACTGGACCCGTGAGAGGATGTTCTCATCAGGCCAACAGGGGCCGCCAAACAGCCAGGAGGCTATCATGTCCATCGTCATCAGCGTCACCGACACCACCGTCACCCACCGCGCTCCGGCCACCTTCCAGCGGGCCGCCACCACCGGCGTCGTCAAGTTCTACATCCAGCGGGCCAACGGCACCACCCGCCGCGTGCAGTACCTCGCCGTCGGCACCGAGGCCCGGGTCGAGGCCGAGGCCATCCAGGCCGAGCGTGAGGCCGGGAGCACCATCCGGGCCATCGCGGCCAGCCGCTTCGTCTCGGTGGCGCACGTCCGCCGCACCCTGAACGCCCTGGCCCTGGCGCAGATCGCCGAGAGCCTGACCCGCAAGGGCATCAAGGAGGCGCTGGAGGCGGGCATCTCGCTCCGCAAGGTGGAGGCCATCGCCGAGGGCACCGAGGAGGCCCCGGCCCCGGCCGACACCACCGAGGCCTGAGCCAGAACGGGGCCGGGGCTGCGCACCAGCAGCCCCGGCCTCATCCGGTTCTTGCCAGCAGTTGCACCACGAGCCAGCCCGTGACAGGCTGGCACTACGAAACACCTAGCCAGGAGGCAGTTATGCACCTCAGCAACTCCGTCAGCCGGTCGGTAAGCGTCAGGCTCGACGCCGACGAGCAGTTCGAGCACAAGGGCGTCACCTACCCGCGAGACCGGGTCTTCAAGGCGCACATCCGCAACATCGCGGTCACCGGCTACGACGACACCGCGCTCGAGGACCTCACCTTCACCCTGGAGGGCTACGCCATCAACAGCGACGGCTCGCAGGGCATGGTCCAACGGCGCTACCAGTACACCGCGAGCGTCGCGTACGCCATCCTCCCGTCGCACGTCTTCAACGCCATCGTGCAGGAGTTCGACCGTCAGCACCTCACGCGCTTCCTCGCCAGCCCGAAGGACGTGGTGCACCCCTACGCCTTCGGCCCCGGCGACGTCCTGATGGAGCAGGCGCGCCACCAGGGCGTCGGCAGCGTCAACCCGCTCCCCGACGCGCAGGCCCACCTGTGAGCGCCATCGTGCTCGACCGACCCGAGCAGATCGCGATGTTCGGACTGCTCCAGGCACGGGGCAGGCTCCACCTGGAGGTGCGCGGGCTCGGCTTCCGCTCCTCCACCCTCGCCGCCCTGAAGCGCGCTGGCATCAGCGACGCCCGCACGAAGTGGGCCGCGCTGTGGGACCTGAACCGGCACATCGCCAGTCTCGGCGGCCCGCCCGACGGGCTCAGCCTGGACCTCCAGAAGTGGCTGGCGCAGCAGGGCAAGGCTCACGCGGTGCCGCTGCCCCGCTAGGGCTCGACCAGGCAGCCCGTCGGCCCCTCCTCGGCTGGCGGGCTGCCATCGCCTCAGAATCGACTACAGGCCCGTACAGGGCCACCCAGGAAGGAACCAGCCATGAGCGAGAGCCTCGAGAACCTCCAGCAGGCCTACAACCGACTCGTCAGCATCCCGCCCGCCGCCCGGTCCCCGCAGCAGCGCAGCGACCTTCAGAACGTGGCGGGCGAACTGCAGAAGCGGAAGGCCATCAACGCCATCGCCCGCGCCAGCCAGCCGTTCGGATGAGCGACTTCACGAAGACCCTGGTCTTCATCGGGATGCTGCTCGTGTTCGTGCTGGCCTCCTACGCGGCCGACGTCGTCGGGCAGCAGCCCGCTCCGCCCCAGGCTCAGAACGACGCTCAGACCGAGGCGAAGTCCGAGGTCCCTATAGATACGCCAGATCACGGCACCTGCGGAGACCGGCCAGGCGGGGAGGCCAGCGGAGACTTCTGAGAGTTTCTCCTCCAGATCTCGATTTGGGCTTGCACGCCCCTGGCCTGCCGTGAGAGAGTGATCTCACCGGGGCAACACGGTCCCACCAACAGCCAGGAGGCTGCAATGTCCGTCACCACCATCTCCCTCCCCACCTCGCTCCTCGACTCCCTCGCCGCCACCAAGGTCGAGAAGGGCATCACCCCCTGCGACGACCGGTGCATGTTCGCCGAGGGCACCGAGTGCGACTGCGAGTGCCAGGGCAAGAACCACCAGCAGGGCAGCCGCCTCACCGCCGTCCAGATGTTCGTGCCCCGCACCCCGGCTGGCCGCCGCATCAAGACGATGGCCCGGAACACCGCCGAGTTCCGCCAGGCCGTCCGGTGGGCCAAGATGCGGGACGTCAAGGGCATGACTCAGAAGGACATCGCCGCCGCCGAGGGCGTCTCCGCTCCCTGCGTCCGCCGGGCGCTTCGGGGCTTGGCCTGGACCCTGGCCCTCACCGAGGCCCAGCAGGCCGAGCAGCACTGAGCCAGCCGGGGCGGCCCTACGGGGCCGCCCCTTCTTGCGTTCCCGCATCGAGAGTGAGAGAGTAGTCGCATGGCAACCAAGAAGATTTTCAACGTCCAGTGCACCTGCGGCAAGAAGTGGCGCGTCAACCTCGTCGCCAAGTTCGAGGGCTTCCCCGAGGGCGTCGCGCTCGGCGGAGCCAAGGACCCGGCCCTCCAGGTCAAGGGCACCTCCATCCAGTGCACCTGCGGGCTTGCCATCAACTTCGAGAAGTGAGAGGGTACTCACATGGCAACCCGCGCACCCCGTCAGCCCTTCCTCTCGTACGACGCCCTCGTGGCGCTGTGCGACCGCATCCTGGACCTCGGCGACAGCCCCGAGGAACTCATGGAGTCCGCCGACCTCGTCGGCGACTGCCTGGAGGAGTTGGGCGAGCCCGCCACGAGCGGCGTCATCGCCGCCGTGCGAGACCACATGGCGACTCGGCTCTGACTGGCCCGGTGGGCTCGCCCCTCTGTCGGAGGAAGGGGCGAGCCCTCCAGGGCAGCCAGCCCGTAACGAGAGGAGACCGCATGACGAACGACGAGGAGGAGCCGCGCCCCGGCTTCCGACAGGACGGGTGGGCTCGCCCTCCCCGTAGAGGCTCGTGGCTGCTGGCAGGTGCCGCTGTGCTCGTCGCAGCGGCGATGGCCGTGCTCACGGCCGACCGCGACCCTGCTGAGGCCTCAGAGCCCTGCTGCCGCCGCTGCGGCAGGCCGCTCACCGACCCGGTCAGCATCGCCAGAGGCTTCGGCCCGACCTGCTGGTGGTCGCGGGGAGACTGAGCCCGCTCCACTTCCAACGAATCTCGCGGGCTGTCTTGCGTAGCAGGCCAGCCCGTGAGAGAGTTCTCTCAACAGCAACTCACCGAGCAGCCAGGAGGCCGCCATGAACACCAACACCGACCAGAACTACCGGGGCGCAAGCGAGGCTCAGGTCAACTTCGCGGCCAAGTTGCTCGCCGAGAAGGACTTCACCGGCTACCGCAACGCCGAGGCCTTCCGCCGCTTCGCCACCGGGCAGAGCACCATCCCGATGAGCAGCGCTCGGGCCGCCATCAGCGAGGTCATCGCGCTTCCCGCAGCCCGCCCCGGCGACGCCAGCGCCCCGGTCGCCGCGATGCCGGAGGTGCCCGAGGGCCGGTACGCCGTCGAGATGGACGGCACGCTCAAGTTCTACAAGGTCGACCGGCCCACCGAGGGCAAGTGGAAGGGCTACACCTTCGTCAAGGTCCAGGCCAGCGACGACTTCCACCCCATCAAGAGCCGCGACGCGAAGGCCGCCATCCTGCGGGCCATCGCCAAAGCCGGTCCCCGCGCCGCGATGATCCGGTACGGTCGCGAACTCGGTGTGTGCGGCGACTGCGGGCGCACCCTCACCGACGAGAACAGTCGGGCGGCGGGCATCGGCCCCATCTGCGCCGCGAAGTGAGCACCAGCCGGGCGGCCCACTCGGGCCGCCCGGTCCCCTTCTACCCGAGAGGCAGTCATGCCCCTGCTCGACGTTCTCAGTCACTTCAACGGCAAGGACCTCCTCCTGTTGGTCTGCGTCGTGTTCATCTTCATCGCCATCATCGACGGCACCACCGGAAGGCACTAGCCATGACCGACAAGAGCACCACCACCTCCTTCCTCGACGGCAAGACAGCCATCACCGCGAAGCGCACCAGGGCGCACCAGCGCCACGAGTGCGAGGGCTGCCCCTCAGACGCCACCAGCGCCGAGCGGGCCATCCCGGTCGGCACTGCGTACGTGCGCGTGCAGTTCGTCGCTCAGAGGCCCGGTGAGGACCTGAGCAAGCCCGAGCAGGCCCGCGCCGTCGACTACCAGCGCCGCGTCATCTCCAAGTTCCACCCGCGCTGCCTGCCGCCCGAGATGGGGCTCGGCCCCTCCGGCTCCACCACGAGGCGGTACTCGTGACGAGCAAGGCAGCCCGCGCCGCAGCGGGTAACGTCTATCCAGTGCCGCCCGGCCTCAGTCTCCTGGAGATGATGGAGGAGGACCTGGACGAGGCGTACGACACGCTCATGAGTGATCTCCCGGCGATGCGTCCTGGCACTGCGGAGCGGGCGGAGATGACGGGGTACGCGAGAGGGCTTCTGAGGGCGATCGCCACGGTGCGAGAGCCCTACGACGTGGACTCGGGAGAGGTCCGTGCTAGAGTGGCGGCAGTCAACCGCTACAACGAGAGGTCCGGCCCGTCATGAGCACCATCACCTTCTTCATCATCTGCCTCATCGTCGCCCTCGCGGCGAGCGGCCTCGTCGCGATGGTGCCCCTGGTGGGCCACGGCTCGGACGAGTCCATCTTCCCGCGCAACTGAGTTCCACCCGGTCAGCGTGCTACGCTGACCTCAGCAAGTTCAACCACCATCGCCAGGAGGCGCATCGTGACCAAGCAAGACAAGCGAGTGAAGGCAGAGCGGGCCGCCGAGCAGGAGGCCGGGCGCATCATCGCCGAGGCCGAGCGCAAGGTCGCCGCGCAGGCTGCCAGCCCCACCGAGAAGCCCGTCCGCAGTCGCGCCCTCGCCCCCGAGTTGGCTGCGCACGCCGACGCCATCAAGGCTGGCCGCGACGCGGGCACCCCGTGGTGGCGCATCGCCTTCGACCTGGGCCTGCCCGGTAGCGCCGACAACGTCGCGCAGGGCAAGAGCGGGGCCGGGCTGGCTCGCCGCATCTACGCCAGCAAGTTCGGCGCGCTGCCGCCCCGAGTCGTCAGCGAGAAGACGCGCCAGCGCCGTCACCGCGACGCCACCACCAGCGAGACCGTCAAGGCCGTGCGGGCCACGCCCCGAGACGAGCGCATCGCGAAGGTGAAGGGCGGCGAGGCCGTGCTGGACCTGAGCCTCGACGACGACGCCATGCGCGCTGCGCTGGTGGGCCGCACCCTCGTCTGGAGCATCAACCTGGCGGACATGGACGGTGGCCCCGACGACTACAGCGACGACAGTGCCACGGTGCACCCGCGCTACTGCAAGTTCGAGACGCACGGTGGCGAGCGGTGCGTGGCCTTCCGTGAGTTGGACACCGCCGCGAAGGGCGACGCCCGCATGAACCCCGGCCCGACCCGCGTCGTGCGCCTCTCGCGCATCCACACGGTCCGATGACCGCCGGTCGTACGCAGCAGGGCACCAGCGCCGATCTGAGGCGACGGGCCTGGCTGGCCCGAGGAGGGTGCCCGCTCGACGCTGTGGTCGACGCACAGCCCGAGCCAGAGGCCAGTCAGGCCGACCAGCAGTGGGCCGCCCTCTACGGGCGGGTGCTGGAGCAGGAGTTCGCGGCTAGGAGGCTCTGCTGATGCAGACCTTCCTGCCCTTCCCCGACTTCGGGCAGAGCGCCGCTGTGCTCGACAACAGGCGGCTCGGGAAGCAGCGTGTCGAGACGATGCAGTTGATGCACGCGCTCATCGACCCTGACTACGGCTGGCAGAACCACCCGGCCCTCCGGATGTGGCGCGGGTACGGTTGCGCCCTGATGCGGTATCAGGTCGCCATCGTCACCGAGTGGAAGAGCCACGTCACTCTGAAGGGCAAGCCCTTCGTCGACAACTGCCTCGAGCCCACCTGGGAGATGCACAACACGCGATGCATTCCGGAGTTTCACGGAGAGGACCCGTGGTGGCTCGGCAACGCGGAGTTCCACCAGTCGCATCAATTGAAGTTGATCGACAAGAACCCGGAGTTCTACGGCGCGGCTTTCGACCCGATGCCGCAGGGAGAGTTCGGCTACCTCTGGCCCACCGGGAGATCAGGCCAGCACACGATGACGAGAGGGAAATGAGATGCAGGTCAGCGAAGTGCTGCTCGCGAAGGTGCGCGGGATGGCTGCGGAGGCGGGCGGGCCGGAGACGCTAGATGGACTCGACCACCACTACTACGAACGCGAGATCGTTGGTAGAGTGCTGGCACGCGAGGAGGTCAGCATCACCGAGGTCGTAGAGGCGGTGACCTGGCTCCGCGAGTTCCTCAACAGCCAGGAGGCCCTGAAGTGAAGTGCATCGCCACGATCGTGGATGACAAGATCGCCACCCGCAACGAGTTCGACGACCCGCGCAACGACTGGATGGAGGCGTCCGAACTGAGCAAGGCCGTCGGCGGTGGGCGGTGGCACAAGGAGTCGAAGACCTGGCGCTACCCGCTGTCGCTCGACACGTGCCACCGGCTGCGCACCATCTGGGGCAAGCGCCTCGTCGTCGCAGAGCCGCTCCGCCAGTGGTATCGGGCCACCAGCCAGAAGGGTGCCGCTCGGGCCTCTGCGGCCCACCAGGCCGACGCCACCCTGACCCGGCTGCCCACGGTGGCCCCGCTGCTGATGGCGACGCTACGGGCCGACCAGCGCGTCACCGCGCAGTGGCTCTCGGAGGGCTGGCGCGGTGCTGGCCTGCTGGCCGACCACCCCGGCACCGGCAAGACGATGAGCACCATCGCTGCCATCCTGGAGCAGGACGTGCCCGGCCCGGTGCTGGTGGTCTGCCCGCGCCTCTCGGTCCGATCGGTTTGGTTGCGCGAGTTGACGCGCTGGACCGACGAGCGGGTCTACATCGCACGCGGCACCAGGCGGCAGCGCGACAAGGCGATGCAGGAGTTCGACGCCGACCCGGCCCGCCGGAAGTGGCTCGTCGTCGTGGCCGAGACGCTACGCATCATCGAAGAATTCGACGAAGAAGAGTTGGGCGACCTCGCTGCCAAGAAGAAGTTCGCGGGCTACGAGTACCCCTTCCTCTTCGAGGTTCTGTGGAGCACCGTCATCGTGGATGAGTCGCACAAGATGTTCGGCAGCCTCACGGTGGTGAAGGGCAACCTGGCAGGCAAGGGCCTGAAGCGCCTCAACATCGCCAGCGGCGAGGGCATCCACCGCATCGCTATCTCGGGCACGCCGTTTGGCCGTGGTGGGCGCGTGCAGGGCATGTTCGGAACGCTGCACTGGCTCTGGCCGGACGAGTTCACGGCGTTCTGGCGGTGGGCTGGCATCCACTTCGAGGTCACCGAGGAAGAGACGCACGTCGGAGGCGGGCGCACCCGCGCCGTCAAGAAGGTCGGCCCGCTCAAGGGCGGCAAGGACGAGGAGCACTTCCTCGCCACGCTGGGGCCGCGCATCCTGCGGCGGACGAAGGCGGAGGTGCTGCCCAACCTGCCCGAGAAACGCCGCGTCGACGTCTGGTGCGAGCCGACCCCGGCGATGCGGAAGCAGTACGCACGGCTCGTCGATGATGGCGAAATCGTCGGCAAGTCCGGAATGCTGACCGTTGACGGCGTGCTGGCCTTCATCACTCGCGGCAAGCAACTCGCCAACGGCCTCGTCGACGTTCAGGGTGAGAAGGTCGTGTTCACCCCGGAGTCGTGCAAGATCGAAATGGTGATGCAGAAGTTGGAGGAGGCCGGTATTTCGAAGGGCGAGAAGACCGGCGATCGAAAGGTCATCATCGCCAGCCAGTTCAACGAGATGCTCTTCGCAATCGAGAAGGTTCTGCAGGCCAACGATATCAAGTATTTCAAGATTGTCGGCGGCACCAGCGACCGCGAGCGCGACAAGGCGATGGACCAGTTCCAGAGTGCGCAAATGACGACGCGGGTATTCCTGCTGAACTCGAAAGCGGGCGGAGTTTCCGTCACGCTTGACGCCGCTGACGATATGCACATGCTCGACACGATGTGGGACCCGGGCGACAACGAGCAACTCGAGGACCGCATCCACCGCGCCAGCCGCGTGCACCAGGCCACCATCTACCGCTACCTGACGGAGGGCACCATCGACGAGAGCATCGCCAACGACGTGGAGGGCCGCCGCTTCCAGCAGTATCGGGTTCTCGATCAGGCCCGAGACGTCACCTACGCCCGAGCACTGGTGGAGGGGAAGTGACCGTCGTGCTGGTGGGCCTGACCGCGCTGGCGGTCGGGCTCGTCGTCGGCGGGCTGCTGGCGACGTACCGCCTCCGGAGGTGGTTCGGCCCCGCCGCCCATCTCCCGCCGCAGGGGCCGCCCGTGGTCGTACGCAGGTCTCCAGGAGACCTGCCGATGCACCAGCGCCTCCAGGCGGAGAGGGAGGCCGCCCGGCGCGGTCGCCCCCGCCAGCGCAGCGGGCACGTGGGCGGGCGCTCTCGACTCGTCACTCGGAGGTTGGATGAAGACTAGTCTGTGAACTGGCTTGCACGGTGGCCCGATGCCGTGAGAGGATGTTCCTGTCAGCAACCAAGAGGCCCGGCCCACCGTACCGGCCCACACCGTCCCGGAAGGACACATCATGAGCGAGACCACCGAGTCGACCACCACCGCCACCACCGAGGAGGTCGCCACCGAGACCAACCGGGTCGGCGCGCTGCACCAGGCGCACGCCGACTGGCTGCTGGCGAACAAGGGCGTCGTCGTCACCCCCGAGCAGGTGTTCGCCATCTACAGCACCCGGAAGGCGTTCCGCGACTCCGACGCCTACCGCAAGGACCTCGTCGGCGCGAAGCAGGCCGAGGCCGAGCGGCTGGCCGCCGAGAAGGCCGCCGCGAAGGAGGCCAAGGAGCAGGAGCGGGCGAAGGCCGCCGCCGCGAAGAAGGCGGAGCGCGAGGCCGCCGCCGCCGAGCGGGCGAAGGCCACCGAGGCCAAGAAGGCCGAGAAGGAGGCCGCCGCCGCGAAGCGCGCCGAGGAGAAGGCCGCCAAGGAGGCCGAGGCGAAGGCGAAGGCCGAGGCCGCCGCGAAGACCGAGTCGGCCGACGCCCCGAAGGAGTCCAAGAAGGGCAAGGCCGCGAAGCCCACCGCCGAGGACGCCACGAAGGCCAGCGACGCCCCGTTCTGATGCGGGGCGGCGGTAGCCGCTAGCAAGTGGAAGAGGGTCAGCCTGCGGGCTGGCCCTCTTTTGCGATAGAATGGCATAGCCGAATAGTTCGGTTAGCACAAGGGTCAGGGATTAGGGAAGTGAAATCGAATGGCTGACATCCCGCGTAATCTTGATGAGGCTCTGTTCCTCACCAATCCGCTTCGCCTCTCGGACAAACTGACGCTCGACGACTACCGTCAGAGCGTGGCTGCTGCGGCAGCCGAGGAGGCCCTCCGCGTTCGCCTGACGGCTCAGACGCAGTACTCCATCGCGTACCTCCTCTGCGAGTGGGCTCGCGACTACCCTGACCGGGGCATCGTCATCAGCGACCCGCTGATGGTGGCCGTGCTGCACAGCCTCGTGCACGAGTGGCTCAGCGCCGCTGTAGAGGCCGGGGACGAGCGGGGCCAGGCTCTAGCCGCCCTGCTGGGCCGCGACGAGCCAGAGGCCCCCTCAGAGGCCAGCCAGGGGGACCAGGGGTGAGCACGCCCCTGGCGTCTGAGTGCCCCGGCTGCCACCAGCACCCGGCGCAGCACGCGGCGAACTGCCCGATGGGTGCCCGGTCGGTGTTCCCGCTGGGCGGTGACGGTCGCGTTCTCGGCACCGCCAAGGTCCGGGCCACCGCCGCGCAGGTAGCCGCCAGCCAGCCCTCAGAGGCCGTGAGCGGCCCCGTGTTGGACCCGCCGCCGATGCTGCGTACCAGCGAGCGCAACGACTTCAAGCGGTGCCCCTGGAAGTGGGAGCAAGTCTGGGTCAAGGGCCTGCGCAAGAAGCAGCCGCCCGTCTGGGCCTGGTTCGGCACGGCAATCCACGCGGCTCTCGAGGTGTACTATCGGCCTGGATTCAAGCGGGCCAAGACCCAGAAGGTACTCGACGCCTTCGTGGATTCCGTCGGCGAGCAGACCGGGCGCATCTACACCAATCCGGACAACGAGTTCGACGCGGAGGCATTCCAGGCCGAGGTCGTGGACGCCAAAGAACTCGGACTGGAGATGCTCCGGGGCTACATCGAGTTCTACGAAGGAGACCGCCAGTGGGAAGTCATTCACACTGAGCAGCCCTTCCAGATTGACGTGGTCGACCCGACGGATGACAGCAAGACGCTCGTCATCTATGCGGGCACCTGGGACAGTCTGATGCGCCACCGGTACACGAAGGAGTTCTGGCTCTGGGACCACAAGACCCGAGCCTCCTTCCCGTCGAACTGGTCCTTCTACAACATCAACGACCAGGCTGGCTCGTATCTCTGGGTGGCTCCGGAAGTGCTCAAGTTCCTCGGCATCTTCAAGGGCGGCGAGCAAATCTCCGGATTGATCTTCAATGCTCTCCGGAAGGCCATGCCCGACACCCGCCCGAGGAACCACGAGGGCAAGGCCACGAACAAGCCGACGAAGCAGCACTTCTGGGACGCGCTGCTGGCTGCTGGTGCCACGCCGGGCCAGCCCTTCCGGAAGTACACCGCCGAGGACCTAGAGGACGCCTGCCGTCACCGGGGCCTGCTGCCCGTGTTCGGCGAGGTCTCCGCCCGCCAGCCCGCCGAGATGTTCCACCGCGAGGAGATTTACCGCGAGGAGAACGAGCGGGTTGCGATGGGCCAGCGAGTCCAGAACGAGGCCGCTGCGATGGGGATGATGCGGGCGGGCACGCTGAAGCCCTGGAAGACCCCGACGGAGGACTGTACTCGATGCCCGGTCTACGACTTCTGTGAACTGGACGAGCAGGACCCGAAGGCGGCCCGAGTGTTGGCGCGTACGATGTACACGACGACCGACCCGTATCGAGACCACCGCGAGGATATGTCCACGAAGCGTGGAGTGTCCATCACCAAGAAGGAGAACTGACAATGGCGAAAGCCCGCCCAGCAGCCATCACGAAACTCAGTGAGGCCAACCGCACCGGTCTGAAGAACTGGATGATCTACGCCGACGCAGGCATCGGGAAGACGGTGCTCGCGGGCACCGCCCCGAACGCGCTCTTCCTCACGGTGGAGGCCGGTGGCACCGAGAGCGCTCGGGAGTTCGGCAGCGACGCCGACGAGTGGACGGTCAACGACTGGTCCACCTTCCAGGAGGCCTACACCTGGCTCTCCGAGGGTGGTGCTCGGACCTACGACTGGGTCATCGTCGACTCCATCAGCGAGGTGGAGGAGACCTGCTGGCGGCACTACCTCGGAGAGCAGGCGCAGGGCAACGAGCGCCGCAACGAGTTCCGTGCGGAACTCCAGGACTACAACATCGTCGGGAACAAGATGAAGCGGCTGGCCGACCAGTTCAACCGTCTCCCGGTGAACGTGCTCTACACCGCCCACCCGATGCAGGTCGACGTCGCCGACCCCATCACCGAGGAGGACACCACCCTCCTGATGCCCGCGCTCGGCTCCTCCAAGAACGGCAAGTTGAGCCAGAAGATCGCGGCTCAGATGGGCCTGGTGGGCTACCTGACCGTTCGTACTCCGAAGAAGGTGGAGGGCGAGGAGGACAACGAGCCCTACCGTCAACTCCGACTCGCCGGGAACAAGCGTTTCATGGCGAAGACGCGGCACCACTCGCTCGGTCGAGTGGTGGACCGTCCCACGATCCCCGGAATGCTCGCGACCATCGAAGCAGCCGGTAAGTAAGACCCATTCGGATAGCGCCCGCTATTTCGAAACATCAGAAGGAAGAAGGAACAGGGAATGGCCAAGCACAAGATCTCGATGAGCGACTACGACGACTCCAAGGACACCGGTGGCTACACCGGTGAGGAGCCCCGCCGTGGCGTCTACGAGGGCAAGATGATCCACGTCAAGGACCACACGTCGGCCAACGGCAACGACGGCTTCGAGTGGTGCTTCGAGATCACCAAGGGCGAGTTCAAGGGCTGGAGGGGCTACACCTACTCCAACCTCGAGACCGCCATGTGGAAGACGCGTCAGATCATCAACGCGATCTTCGGCAAGAAGGACGTCACCCTCGACACGGACGAGGACGGCGCGAAGATGGTCAAGAAGGCCCGGCCCGTCTCGCTGCGCATCAAGAGCGAGATGTACGAGGGCGAGAAGAAGGGCCGCCTGAACGCGGTCCTGCCCCTGGTCGACGCCGACGACGACGACGATGACGACGATGACGACCCCTTCGAGTGACCTGAGCGGTCACTGGCACACCTCGGGCCAGTCGGTGCACCCGCACCGGCTGGCCCTTGTGCTGCCCGGACGCCCGCTGGCTGGCCCACAATCGGGCCTAGAAGCGCCTAGCGCCCCGCCCCTCGGCCCTCTCTCTGGGCACTAGGGCTCTGCCAGGCCCGCAGCGCAGCGCTCCAATCCAACGGCCCAGGATGGTCGGGCACCCTTGCCAGAGCCAAAGTGCTTTGTCCCTTACGGGCGCGTAAGGACGCACACAGAACCATCCGAGGACCAGCCAGCCCGGCACCCCTGATGGAGGAGGACTACAGCGGACAAAAGAAGTGGACATGGGTCACCAGGCAATGTGGAACAAACTCAAAGAATGGAACCTACATAGCCAGGCTGCCGCAGGGTAAGATGGCTCTGCCCGTTGGTCCGCTCGTAAACTCACTCTCTCAATCTAAGAGAGAGAGAGTTTAGAGAGAGACATTATTAGAGTCCAGTAAGGAGAGGGTGAGATGAGTGCTGCCCAAATCGAGACGCGGCCGAACCGCGCCGTGACGAACGTGAGCCCGGCTGTACAGGAGGACATTCTCCGGTGGCAGAAGGAGGACGGTAAGTCTCGTCAGGCGGTAGTTCGCGAACTCCTGATGGATGGCTACCGTCTCCGGAAGGCCCGCGAGGCCGACCCGGCCCTCCCCTCCCCGCAGGAAGCGTCTCACGAAGCGCCCGGCCACATCTGCCAGGTCTGCTCCTGATGGCGCTCGACACCCGTACGCACACCGCGAGGGCGCGGCGTGAGATCATCAACAAACATCTCTATCGCGATCACGGAAGGCTGATGGCGGTAGAAGGAGAAAGCCTTGACGACCGCTATGCGAAGCACGCTCGCCTCCATCAAGAAGGCGACTGCGGCCACACTCACAAAGATCTCAATGATCTCTCTGACGAGTACGCCCACTACATCTCCCCGAAGCCCCTCCGAATCAGAACGGACCGGGTGCCTTCGAAGTGGACACTGACGTTCCACCTGGCTGAGCAGCATGGCGAGCGTATTGTGGGGGATGCGCTAGTCAAGTTGATGACGCATGAGCAATTACATCTGAATGACCCGGAAGGCTGGGCTGGTCTACCGGGCAAGGTTCACCGGCACCCCGACCTGACGGAGCCCGGTGACGATATTGAATACAAGGAGACCTCCGAGTGACTGTCGTCACTTCTTCTGAGAAGTATCGCACCCGATTCCAGACCTGGCTCGTCAGCACTGAGGCGAACGAGGCGCACGAGTGGCGCGGCTACTGCCCCATCCACGAAGAGCCCGGTGCCAGCGGAACACCGTCGGCCTCGTTCAACTTCCTCGAGGGGAAGTTCATGTGCTTCTCGGGCTGCGGTGGAATGAGCCTGGGGAAACTCGCCAAGATCATCGCCAGCGACGGGGCGGAGACCGGGGCCAGCATCACCAACCTCTCCGACGCGCCCAGCAAGCGCAGCGAGAAGCGCACCGAACTGCCCGACGAGGAGAAGATCAAGGGCTTCGTCGACGCCCTGCTCAACTCCAACGTCGCCTTCAAGATCATGAAGGACAAGCGCGGCTTCACCAAGGAGACCATCGAGCGTTTCCAGATTGGCTACGACGGCGAGCGGTTCACCATTCCCGTCCGGGATGCCGAGGGGCATCTGGTGAACGTCCGGAGATACAATCCGATCGCCAAGAACCCGAAGGACAAGATGCGGTCGTGGGGCGTCGGAATGGGGAGTGCTGAACTCTTCTATCCGGCGTTCTTGAACGAGACCGACGAGGTGATCATCACCGAGGGCGAGACCGACTGCATCCTGGGCCAGCAGGTCGGACTGCCGACGGTCACGCACACGGGCGGAGCGCTCACCTTCCGCAACGAGTGGGCCGCTGCCTTCGAGGACAAGACCGTCTTCATCTGCTACGACGTGGACAGCAGCGGGCAGCAAGGCAGCATGAAGGCCGCCGCCGCCCTCCGCAGGTTCGCCCGCGCCGTCTACATCATCCGACTGCCTCTGCAGGAGAAGGGTGCAGACCTCACGGACTACCTCGTGAACGAGGGGCACAGCGCCGAGGACTTCCGGGAGTTGATGAATGCCATTCGGGAGAACCCGTACAGCATTCGGAAGCAGGACCGGGTCAACGTGCAGGCCCGAGAGGTGACGCTGGAAGCCAGCATGAGCGCCGAGTACACTAACCGGCCTCTGAGCATGACCGTCTCCGTGGCGGGCAAGGTGCAGCCCGCCTACGTGCTGCCGAAGAAGGTGCTGCTGTCCTGTGACGGCCAGGCCGGGAACATGTGCAATTCGTGCCCGATGATGGCCTCCGGGCTGCGCAGCGAGCGGAAGTTCGCAGAGGACGACACCACCCTGATTGAGATGGTGGACAGCAACAGCGAGAAGATCAACGGCATCGTCAAGAAGGCCGAGGGCATTCCGACCCGGTGCACCCGCGTAGAGATAGACACCGCCGAGTCCTGGAACGTCGAGGAATTGGTCGTAGTGCCGAGCGTGGATGTGCGCGGCGAGGAGACGCAGTCGCCCATCAGCCGCCGCGTCTACAACGTCGGTCAGTACGCGACGCCGGTCAACATCACGACCGAGGTGGTGGGCCTCAATATCTCCGACCCGAAGAACGGGCGAGCCGTCTTCCAGTCGTGGAAGTGCGAGCCAGTTCAGACCAACCTGGATAACTTCGAAGTGACGTCGGAGGTTATCGCCCGCCTGTCCGCCTTCCGTCCCGCAGAGGGCCAAAGCCCTATCGAGAAGATGCGAGAGATCGCGGACGACTTGACGGCCAACGTCACCCGCATCTATGGTCGAGAAGAACTCCATATGTTCTACGACGTCATCTGGCACAGCATCATGGACTTCCGATTCAACGGCGTCAAACTCGGGAAGGGCTGGCTGGAGGGCATCGTCATCGGCGACACCCGTACCGGTAAGAGCGAGGTCGGCGGGCGGCTGTGCGACCACTACAACAGCGGCGTCCTCAAGTCCTGCGAGGGAGCCACCTTCGCCGGGCTGGTGGGCGGCGCGCAGCAGATGGGCTCGTCCTGGATGGTGACCTGGGGCACCATCCCTCTGAATGACCGCCGTCTCGTCATCCTGGACGAGGTGAGTGGCATCAAGGACAAGGGCATCATCGACCAGATGTCTGCCGTCCGCAGTAGCGGCAAGGCGCAGATCACGAAGATCGTCGGGCAGGAGACCAGTGCCCGCACGAGGCTCGTCTGGATCAGCAACCCTCCCGAGGGCAACACTCTCGAAGAGATGCCCGGTGGTGGCATTGACGGACTGAAGGACCTGATCAAGAACCCCGAGGACATCAGCCGTTTTGATCTGGCGATGAGCGCGGCCAGCAGCGACGTAAGTTCGGACGTGATCAACAGCCGCGAGCACGAGGTGGTCACCCACTTCTACGACTCGGAACTGTGCTCCGAACTGGTGGCCTGGGCCTGGTCCCGAAAGGCCGACGACGTGGAGTGGGGCAAGGGCGTCGAGGACTACGTGCTGGACTCCGCCAAGAAGTTCGGGGCGGGCTACGTGCCGGAGCCGCCGTTGATCCAGAGCGAGAACGTGCGCATCAAGTTGGCGCGCATCTCCGTCGCCATCGCTGCCCGCCTGTTCAGCACCAGCCCGGACGGCCGGAAGGTCTCGGTGGGCAGGCAGCACGTAGACGCCGCGATGGAACTGCTCGACCTTCTGTACGGAATGCGCTCGTTCGGCTACAAGCACCACAGCCGCAAGATGATTCGTGACCGCGAGATCAGCGAGGAGAACACCAAGCGCGCTCGGAAGTACCTGCTCAATCACGAGGATGAGTTGAACACTCTTCTGCAGTGCCGCAGCGGTGACTTCAAGGTGCGCGACTTCTGCGAGTTCGCAGGCATGAGCCAGGACGAGGCGCAGATCGCGGTGAAGTACCTCATGGAACTGAAGATGATTCGCCGAATGGGTCGTGGCTACATTCGTGCGAACCCGGTTCTGATTGCCCTCCTGAACAAACTGGAGGATGAGATAGAGTAGAATCGGCCCGCTAACTGATAGAGTTACACCTGAGGCCAAACGCCTCGGCTGAGTAGGGATTCGAGCCCCGCAATCGCAGAAACACAGAGGACGTTACCCCGACCTCGCCCGCGAACTTAGCCGAGCCTGCGGCACTCTTGAAGAAACGGGCGGGGTCGTTGTGCTGGCGGCCCCGCCCTCCTTCAATCCGAAAGGCTGACAATGAAAAAGAAAGACATTCCTCACGTGCTGGTGCTGGGCTGTGGCCCTGCTGGCCTGTTCGCGGCGGAGGCCGTTCGGCAGGCTGGTGCCCGAGTCAGCATCGTGAGCAAGAAGCGGAAGTCCGAGATGTTCGGGGCGCAGTACCTCCACGAGCCCATCCCGAACCTAAGCGACCCCGGCGACTTCATCTCGGTGTTGTACGAGTTGAGTGGCACCGCCGACGGCTACCGCCAGAAGGTCTACGGCGACCGGCCCGTGGAGGTGAGCCCAGAGACGCTACAGGGCCGCCACGCGGCCTGGGACATCCGCCGGGCCTATGACGTGGCCTGGGACCGCTTCGGGCCGTACGTCGTCGACAGCGGCCCCATCCCCGCAGGCACGGCGTTTCGGGTGATGCTCAAGGAGGTAGAGGACTTGCACCGCATCAAGTACGACCTGATCATCAACAGCCTGCCCGCGCCGGTGCTGTGCCTGGACCCCGAGCACCACGTCTTCAAGGCCGAGCAGGTCTGGGCCATCGGCGACGCTCCGGAGCGCGGTGTGCGCTGCCCGGTGCGGGTGGCCGCTTCGACCGTGCTGTGCAACGGCGAGGACGCGCCTGCCTGGTATCGGGCGGCCAACGTGTTCGGGCACTGCACCGTCGAGTGGCCTGCCGCCAAGAAGCCGCCTCTGGAGTACGTGGGCAGCGTTCAGAAGCCCGTGGAGACCACCTGCGACTGCTGGCCCGAGATGCTGCGAGTGGGCCGGTACGGTCGGTGGACGAAGGGCGTGCTCAGTCACGAGGCCTTCTCCGCCGCAGCGAGCGCGATGACGGCGCTGTGAACTACTACTTCGTCATCGTCACCTGGCTTCACCAGGGCTCTTCTTCTGACCCCGGCGCGGAGTTCCGTGTGATCTCCGGGCCGCTGACGAAGAAGGAGGCCAAGCGAGACCGCCGGTCATGGCTCTCGAAGTACGAGGTGACGAAGTATCAGCGGGCGTCTATCCTCAAGGATGTCGGATGACCGCCCGCCGCTACCCTCCCCGCAGCAGTGCGCTCTACGACCCGGCGACCGAGATGCCTCGCCCCGTGGTGGGCCTGGACATCGACGGAACGCTCGGCGAGTATCACCTCCACTTCCTTCGGTTCGCCGAGGGTTGGTTCGGAAGTCCGATGCCAGGTGTTTCCATCTACAAGGGAGAGAAGTACGACGGCAAACTTCCTCTCTACCGCTGGATGGGTGTTTCGAAGGCCCGTTACCGGCAGTGCAAGATGGCTTACCGACGCGGCGGGCTGAAGCGCTCGATGCCGGTGCGAGAGGGTGCTGCGGAACTGAGCCGGGCTGTGCGGGCTGCGGGCGCTACCGTCATCATCTGCACCACCCGCCCCTTCCTCATGCTGGAGAACGTAGACCCGGACACGCAGGAATGGCTCCGGCGTAATCGAATTCAGTACGACGGCATTCTCCACGGCGAGCACAAGTATCGCGATCTGGCTCGGGCCTACGGCAATCGGATCGTGATGGTGCTGGAGGACATTCCGGAACTGCTGACGCAGGCTCAAGAGAATGCCTGCCACCCGGTACTGATTCGTCGTCCGCATAACTCTGGATACGCATCGGAGTTCGCCGTTTATGACCTCCAGGGCGCTCAAGAGGTAGCCTTGCGTCGTATCGCTGACTATGAGAAGAGGAATAGATAATGGGAATAGGGGATCAGTTCGTGTTCAGGCCATACACCGAGGAGCAACTCGCCGACCTGGCCGCCGCCCGTGGCACCGGCGAGGGCGACCCGCGTTCGGTTGGGAAGGTGCAGTTGGTCGTCCGGGTGCTCGACGACCGGGGCGAGGAGCGGCACCTGAGCCTGGTGCCCAACGGCAGCGCCATCGAGGCCTTCGTGTACGTGCTGGAGGGCTGCTTAAACACCTACGTCGCCAAGGACAGGGCCTACGGGGCCGCCTGGCGGGCGCAGGGCTGGATGGGCAACCTGGCCCGCATCATGAGCAAGACGGCCCGTCTGAAGGAGATGCTGTGGCGCGGCGACCGCATCATGGAGGCGGGCGGCGAGTCGGTCCGCGACACCCTTCAGGACCTGATCAACCTGGCCGTCTTCATGACCCTGAACCTGGGTCAGGAAAACGAGTGGGGCTACGAGCCGTCGGTGAACAATGGCTGACGCACTGGTCGAGTTCATGCTCGAGACCGAGAGCGTTCAGGAGGTGGAACTGGACATCGCCGAGGAGAAGTGCGCCGAGTGCGATGACTCGCTGGCGGGCTGTGAGGACGTGGCTGGCATCATCGGCGAGGACGCCGAGGGGCTGCCTGGCTTCACCCTCTTCCACGCCGAGCCGTGCCTCTCGAACTACCTGCTGCGGGCCATGCTCTAGTGCCAGCCCACCGCACGAACCCGCTGGCCTGCGAGGTGTGCGGAGCGCCCGTGGTGCGGGCTGCTTCGTGGCTGGCGGGCACGCAAGAAGAGCGCAACCTCTGGTCCTCGTGGGGCTGGAAGAAGTACGGCGGTCGCGGTATGTGTCACGGCGACCTCATGAAAGCGAATAGGAAGAACAAGAAGTGACTCATTTCGTTAGCCTTCACCACCACTCGACCTTCTCCTATCAGGACGGATACGGCACGCCGGAGGCGCACGTCGCCCGAGCGGTGGAACTCGGAATGCCTGCCCTGGCGCTGACCGAGCACGGCAACGTCACGAGCCACGTCAAACTGGAGCGGGCCTGTAAGGCCGTCGGCATCAAGCCCATCTTCGGATGCGAACTCTACACCGGGTCGGTCGGAGAGAACGCGGGACGATACAAGTGGCACCTGACGGTGCTGGCGATGAACCTTCAGGGGCTACGGAACCTCTACCGGATCGTCTCTCGGGGCTGGGCGGAGGGCTTCTACTACGAGCCCACCGTCAGCGGCGAGATGCTGGCCGAGCACAACGAGGGGCTCATCGTGCTGAGCGGCTGCACGGGCTCCAAACTGGCTACGGACCTGCTGGGCGGCAAGGGCCGGGACCTCCACGACCCCGACATCGCAGAGGCCCGCCGCACCATCGCCAAGTTCCGCGATCTGCTGGGCGACCGGTACTACCTGGAGATGCAGTCCTTCCCCGAGTTGGAAAACACGCAGGCGATCAACGCTGCCTATGTGCAACTCGCGGAAGAGATGGGCGTCAACTACGTCGCGACCGGAGACGTGCACTATCCGCTCGCCTCGGATAACGATATGCAGTTGATGATCCACGCCATCGACCGTGGTAAGGGCTCGGTCGAGAAGCAGGCGCAGGGGTGGGAATACAACATCCCGATGACCATGTTCACCGACTCCGAAATCTGGCGGAAGTTGAAGGCCACCGGCCTCACCGGTCGGCAGGCCGAGCGGGCGGTGCGGCAGTCGGGCGAGATCGCCAGCCGGATTGACGTGGAACTGCCCCGACTGCGGGAACTCGCCTTCCCCGGGGAGAGCGACGCCAAGTCCATGCTCCGCGAGGAGATTCGCAAGGGCTGGAAGTACCGCCAGATTGACCGTTGGTCCCCGGCGGACATCCAGTGGGCCAAGGAGCGGGTCAAGATGGAACTTGACCTCATTGAGATCAAGGAGTTCATGGACTACTTCTTGGTCGTGGGTGACGTGGTTCGATTCGCCAAGGATTCGGGCATTCCTGTCGGCCCCGCCCGTGGCTCCGCCGCAGCGTCGTTCGTGTGCTGGCTGATCCGGATCACAGAGGTGAATCCGAAGCCCTTCCCCAACCTGCTCTTCGAGCGGTTCATCGATATCAACCGGCACGACCTCCCCGATATCGACCTGGACTTCGACGATGACCAGCGGTACAAGATTCGCGACTATCTCGTGGATAAGTACGGCGAGGACCACGTCGGCAACATCGGCACCTTCACTAACTACCGGGGCAAGAACAGCCTTGACGACACGGCCAAGGTGCACAACATTCCGCCCTTCGCGGTGGCCGTCGTGAAAGACATGCTCATCGAGCGCGCCTCTGGCGACCTGCGGGGCAACGCCACCATCGAGGACACGATCGCCATGTTCCCGAAGGTGAAGGAGGTGTTCGAGAAGTACCCCGCCCTCTACCAGGCGCAGCGACTCGAGGGCAACCTCAAGGGCTTCGGTGTGCACGCGGCGGGCCTGGTGGTGGCGAACGAGCCTCTGACCGACTCAGTGGCCGTCTACAGCCGCGTGGACCGCAAGACTGGCGAGATGGGCAACGTGCTCAGCATCGACAAGCATGACGCCGAGTACATCAACGCCCTCAAGATCGATATCCTGGGCCTCACCACGATGGGCATGATCAACCGCTGCATCGAGATGATCCGGGAGCACACCCCGTTCACCCTAGAGGACCTGTACGCGGTGCCCCTCGACGAGGAGAAGGTGTTCGAGGGCTTCCGGAATAACGAGGTGGTCGGCATCTTCCAGTTCGACGGGCGTGCCATGCGGTCCGTCAACCGCGAGGTGAAGCCGGACAACTTCGCTGAGATCTGTGACATCAACGCGCTGAGCCGCCCCGGCCCGCTGCACTCCGGCGCAGCGGCCGAGTACATCATGGTCAAGCACGGCAAGAAGAATGCCGAGATTCTCCACCCGGTCGTGGGCGAGATCACTGCGCACACCAATCAGCAGATCGTCTACCAGGAGCAGATTCTCCAGGTGGTGCGTCGCCTCGGGAACTTCACCTGGGAAGAGGCGGCGCTGATTCGGAAGTTGATCAGCAAGAAGCAGGGCGAGCAGGCGTTCAACAGGATGATGAGCAAGTTCATCACCGGCTGCGCCGAGAACGGGCTCGGGGAGGTAAAGGCCACCAAGGTCTGGAAGCAACTCGTGACGGCTGGTGCGTACGCCTTCAACGCTGCGCACTGCGTCTCGTACGGAATGCTCGCCTACTGGACGATGTGGCTGAAGCAGAACCACCCGCTGGAGTTCTACTGCGCTGCGCTGCAGAAGTACGACCCGAAGACGAAGGGTTTTGACCTCCTCAAGGAGGCCTATGCCAAGGGCATCCCCATCTATCCGCCCGACCCGCAGCACTCGGGCATGACGTGGTCGATCCGCGACGGTGGGCTTCAGGCGGGCTTCGAGCAGTTGCAGGGCATCGGCGAGAAGACCGCCCGATTGATCATCGAGTTCCGGGACAACCTGGCCTCGCTTGACTTGACCTGGGAGTGGAAAGACTTCCTGGAGATCAAGGGCATCGGCCCGGTCACCATTCGGAAGATCACGGAGTTCTGCGAGCAGGAGGACCCATTCGGAATCCTGATGCTGCAGGAGAAGATGTCGGCGGTGCGCCGATGGCTATGGGAGGAGGGCGAAGGTGAGGGGCTGCCCTTCCCGGGCAGCCGCAGTGAGGACGTGCCCTACGAGGCCATTCGTGGAGAGCACACCTGGCTCGGCATGATTCGAGAGCGTAACCTCAAGGATATCTACGAGTTGCACCGCTCGAGAACTGGAGAGGAACTGGACCCGAAAACGGTAAGGGAGCCCGAGTACGTCAACTATGTTGTACTCACTGGTGAAGACGAGACCGGCCCTCTGGTCGTCACCTTGCCCCGGTGGGGCGGCTTCTACGAACGCTACAAAGATCTGATCTGGAACATGGACATCAAGAACGAAATGATCCTGATCAGGGGCTACAAGAGAAGTGAGTATCGGAGGGCGATCTACGCCACCGAACTCTACGTGATCAACCCGGAAAGGGTAATCAAGAAATGATGACCGAACTCGATGTGGACGTCTGCTGGAACCTCTGGTCAGAGATGCAGTCGCTCGCCAAGCCGATCATCGGCACCCGCGAGTACGACGAGGTCGCGGTGGCCTACGCGACCTTCGACGAGGCCAGCAACGCCGCGCTGGACTTCGTGCTGGCCCAGAAGGGCATCTTCTTCAACATGAGCCGGGACACGGCCTGGTTCGCCACCGACCACCCGCAGCCGCAGGACCTGACGTTCCCGCCGCTTCAGTGGGCGGGGAAGTACGAGGTCTCGTACCGGTTCCTCCAGCCGACCGGTGTGCCGTTCCGCATCGAGGCCATGAGCATCGACAGCGGCATCAGCCCGGCGCACATCGACGCGCTGGAGGCCCTGGACATGGAGGAGGACGGGGCCTGCCTGCCGATGCACGTCTCCTACAAGCCCAGCATCCCCGGCATCGCGGGGTACGAGGCCGAGAAGTTGATCTTGGGCCGGGCGGGCTTCATCTTCGTGCAGGAGTGCCTGAGCACCTACGGGGCCTTCTCGTACTGGCGGCACCCCGACATCCACCTGCCCGTCTACCTGAAGCCCCGCGTCAACCTGCGCGACAAGCGCCGCGCCGAGCACCACATCGAGCCCGTGCGCATGAGCGATGGCTGGAGCGGCGAGAGCAACTTCCCGGAGTCGGGCTCGTGATCGCGCTGGTGATCGGTGCCCGCCGGGGCAGCCTCGGAGCGGAGATCAGGCGGCAGTTCACGCTGCCGCACCACAACTCCCCGCCCAACCTCGTGATCACCGCAGGGGTGAGCGGCGACGAGATGCACGAGTTGAACATCTTGGAGCCGGACATGATCAACCACGTGATCAGCCTGGTCAACCCCGACGTGATCATCTGCACGGTCGGGGTCAACCTGAGCACCAAGCCCATCGGCGATCCGGGCTGGTATGCCGACGTGGCCCAGCAGACCAAGATCAACTTCCTCGGCCCGGCGCTGCTGATGGAGGCGGTGGCTTCCTGCCCACGGGTGAAGAAGTTGATCTTCATCAGCAGCAACAGCGCGCACATCGCCCGGCGGAACTCGCTCGGCTACTGCTCCAGCAAGGCCGCGCTCTCGATGGCGGTTCGCTGTGCTGCAAGGGAGTGGGCGGGCGAGCCTCTCGTCTACGCCTACGAGTTGGGCCTGCTGGCTGGCACCCCGATGACGCAGGCCACCGAGGCGGTCTTTGGGCCTGCTCAGTCCCGCATGGTCGGGGCCGAGAACGGCCTGAAGGTGCGGGAGGTAGCCGACGCCATCGTCAGCGATCTGCGGCATTCTGGCATGGCCTACAACGGCTCCACGATCCGACTCGACGCCGGGGAGCAGTGATGAAGCCGATCGGGAACCCACCGAGGCGGCCTCGTCCAGTAGTCATCCGACAGAGCCGGATCACTGGTCGCTGGCTGTGGGCATGTGCAACGCTGGGGCCTCGTTCGGTGAGCCGTAACGGTGTCTCGCCGACGCAACAGGCAGCGCTCTCTCAGGCGCTGAACGCTTACCAGGAAGGCTGAACCATGCCACGTTCGAAGATACCGCCGACGGTGCAGAACACCATCCCGACGCACCGGTTCGTCGAGAGCACGAGGGGAGGGTGGGCGCAGTTCCCGAGCGGCAAGCCGATGCAGGCGGAGGCCAGCCTCTCGGTCACGCTGATGGAGCGGCAGGCGTGCGACGGGTGCGGGCATCTGCACCGCACCGCGCTGATCCAGCCCACCCGCGTCGACAAGTGCCCTTGCTGCCTGGCGGACAGCAAGGGCGCGCCCCTCCGGGAGGTGTCGCTCTGATGGCGAAGTGCAACGTAGAACTCCGGCTGGAAGGTGCAGAGGCGTACCCGCGTACCTGCGCCGTGCACGGGCTGGGGCCGTGTCTGGCCCCGGACGGCAACCGCTGGCCCTCAGACGTGCCTCAGAGCCCCGAGCAGCCCGACCAGGCCCCTCTGGCCGAGGTCGGGCCGCTCAGCGCCCTGGCGGCCGAGATCACCGAGGTGAACCTGGCGAACGGCTGGTTCGAGAGCAGCCGCGCCTTCAGCGACGACATCGCCCTGCTCGGCACCGAAGTCAGCGAGGCGTATGAGGCCTACCGCTACAACGGCGACCCCTCGATGCGCTACTACAGCCGCCCTGGCAACGGCAGTCCCGTTTTCACGTCGCAGCCCACCCGGCCCGACCCGCTGCGGCACGCCTGGGAGGACGGTGCGGTCGTGCCGAACAAGCCCGAAGGAGTGCCGTCGGAGATCGCTGACGTGATCATCCGAGCGCTGGACACGTGCTACCGATACGGCATCAACCCGGACGAGGTCGTCCGCGAGAAGATCAACTACAACAGGACCCGTGGTCACCGCCACGGAGGGAAGGTCGTCTGATGACCGACAACGAGGGCCAGGTCGTCCGCTGGGCGGACCGGGCGATGTACGAGGCGGAGGAGATGCCCTTCGACGTCAACGTGGAGGGGCCGCGTGTCACGCTGCTCAACGCCACCCCGCAGCCCCTCGCAGCCATCGCCGCGATGAGCATGATGTACGAGGGCAAGGTGGTGCGCGACCTGGCCGACGTCACCAGGGAGCAGCGCCTCCACTACTTCGAGCAGATCAAGAAGACGCACCTGAAGGCACCCTTCGAGAGCGTGCAACTGCACTTCATGATCGAGGGCGTCACCCGGTCGTTCACGCACCAGATGGTGCGTCAGCGGACGGCGGTGTACGCGCAGGAGTCGCTGCGCTTCGCGGTCAAGGAGGCCATCGACGAGGACGTGGCTCTGCCGCCCAGCCTCATCGGGCTGGAGAAGGACGACCCGAGGGTGATCATCTGGCGGCGGGCCGTCAACGGCGTGGATGACGCCTACCACGCGCTCGTCGACAACGGTGTGCCCGCTGAGGATGCGCGGGGCCTGCTGCCCCACAACATCACGACGCGGCTGCACTACGTCACGAACCTCCGGGGCCTCCAGGATCATGGCGGGATGCGGCTGTGCACGCAGGCGCAGTTCGAGTGGCGGCAGGTCTGGGACGGCATCATCCGGGCCATCCACGGCTACGAGACGCCGGTGCCGGGCGGCTACGTGCCCAACGTCGCCGTCAGCGACTCGTGGGAATTCCAGCAGATGGCGTCGCTCTTCCGCCCGGTGTGCTACCTGACCGGCAAGTGCGAGTTCAACGCCACGTTCGACCGGGCGTGCAAGATCAAGAGCCGGGTGAACGCCAACAGCGAGCACGGGCGGCCCGGCGACCAGTGGCACCTGCCGCTGCTGGACTCGCACCAGCAGATGGTCGTGCCCGCCATCGACCCGGCCGAGTGGATGCTCGACCCCACCGCTGCAAGGGAGAAGTGATCATGGCTGCAGGAGACCGCATCTTCAACCGCCATCTGGGCGGTGTGCCCAAGGAGACCATCTTCGGGGCCGCTCTGGCGATGATCATGAGCAAGCGCCCGCGTGAGCAGGGTTACCGGGAGTTGGCCCGACAGATCAGCCTCCGGAAGTGGCGCAAGGTAACCGACTTCGCCAAGGACAGCGAGCAGTCGCTGACAGACGAGGCCTGGTTCGACGAGGATGCCCGCGACGAGGAGCAGGACCTCAACTCGGCCAACATCGTCACCAGCGAAAGCGCCATCCGGGAGGGCAGGTTCTACCCGATCCTCGACCTGGACTGCGAGCACGCCTACGTGCCCAGCAGCACCAGCGGACACGGCCACCTCTACCTCGGGGTGGAGATGGACGAGAAGACCTGGCGGCGCTTCATGAAGGCCATGGAGGAGTTCGGCATCGTCGGGCTCGGCTACCAGGAGGCCGGGGCGCGCCGGGGCTACGACTCAGCCCGGCTGCCCTGGGTCACCAAGACGGACAACTACATCGAGGCCGCCGAGAAGGCGAGCCGAGAAGGGATGAGCAACTGATGACCTTGATCAACTTCAACACCGACTTCGTGGATCGACTGCCCACCCCGGTCTTCGCCTCCCCGCAGGTGCAGATCATCACCGACTCCGCGACCCTGGGAGAGTTGTCGCTGGCTCCGACGGAGTCCTGCGGCGTCGTGATCGGTGACCCGAGCCGTGGCTGCCTGTTCCTGAGGCTACCCAACCGCAGCGACCGGCCCGACCGGCACTTCCGCATCGCGCCGGAGGACGTGGGCCTGCTGGAGGAGAACCGGCTGCCCTTCACGGCGGTCTGGCACAGCCACCCGCCCCTCAAGAGCGGGCCGGGTCGCCGTACCGCCGAGGACGACCGCCAGGCCGGGGCAGCGGCCAGCACCTTCGACCTGGACTACCACCCCATCGACTACCGCCTCATGATCATCCACGCGGGTGTCCTCCGGGAGTTCGACCTCGCGGGGGCGGTGATCAAGGAATGGCTTACCGAGAGCGCGGTCGTCTGATCCTGGCCTGCTTCGACCCCGGCGAGACCACTGGCTACGCACGGCTCGCGCTGAGCAAGCGCCTCCTGATCAACGAGGGGGCGACTAGCGCCCTGCGGGACGCCGCGAGGGGCGGGCGGGTGCACAACGCGCAGTTCGGCCTCAAGGGCGACTGGAAGGTTGACGAGGAAGGCAACGCCAGCACGATGGCGACGCTGACCCGGCTCGCCTGGGTGGAAGAGGTCGTCGACCCCGTCGTGGACACCTTCGTCGTGGTGATCGAGGACTTCCTCCTGTTCCGCTCGGAGAAGTCGCGGTCGCTGCTGGCCCCGGTCCGCATCACCGCTCGATACGAGCAGGAGATGCGCGGAAGTGGACTGCACCTCGTGAAGCAGACCAGCAGCGATGCGAAGCGCGTCGTGACGGACGGGCGGCTGCGGCGGTGGAATCTGTACGACGGCGGCGGGGAGGCGATGGGCGGACATTCCCGAGACGCCCTGCGGCACGGAATCCTGTTCGCTCGGAAGTACGGTTCGCACGCCGATCTCCGAGCGGTGTTCCACCCCGGCCGCCGCACCGGCCCGTCGCAGGAGGGGAGGGGAGGGGAATGAAGGGTGAAGAGGAAGGACCGGGCAAGCCGACGCCGAGGTGGGTCAACGGGCTGGCCGGGCTGCTCAGCGCGATCATAGTGTTCGGGCTCGGGCTCGCGTTCGTGGTCACGATCGGAACGTTGGTCGTGAAGAGTCTGATCTGGCTGGGGTCTCTCTAAGTAGTAGATACTACTTTCGAGAGAGAGAATAGAGAGAAGAGAGAGTTATTATTAGTTGAAGTAGTGGAAGAGGACTCCACTGGAGGCAAGATCGAGGGCCTTCGGTGGGTCCTTTTCCGCATTTCCGGATAGAGTAGGCGCATGGCGAATCGGTGGAGCGAGTACGGCGAGGGGCGCGGTCGCACGGGCTACAAGCGCGACCTGAAGCCCGCAGAGGTGATGCGGCTGGAGCGGGCCATGGACCCGGCTGACCCGACCGACACGATGGAGGCAGCCCTCGCCCGCGAACTGAAGATGGAGAAGCGCACTCGGACCGACGAGGGCTTCTCGCGAGACAGGGACTGAGCATGACTTCACCACGCGGGGCTAATCACCCCAACGACCTCGCGATGCAACGCGAGTTGGCGGAGCGCCTCGAGATGGGCATCGAGGACGCTCCTGATGACATGGAGGACATGTCTCAGTTGGAGGTGCCGCCGCCTGGTGGGCACGGCCACGTCGACGAGCGTCGCCAGAAGACGGTCCGGATGGGCAAGCGGTGGTCGGAGATCACGCAGCACGTTCAGGACGGGGACTACACCTGGGAAGAGTTCGCGGCTGCGCTGCATCCTCGAGAACTGGCGCGAGGGCAGTTGTTTGACTCGAGGGGTGGTTTCAGCGGAAGGCCTCCGAAGTTAGTACCTCGTGCTTTCCACGATGCCTGCGTGCGGGAACTGATGAAGCGCGGCAAGAGGCTGTATCAGGAGAACTACCTTCAGGCCATCGATGCGATGACGCAGATCGCCAACGACGAGAGCCAGAAGGCGTCAGACCGGCTGAAGGCGGCTCAGTTCGTCATTGAGCGGCTGGAGGGCAAGGTGCCGGAGCGCGTCGAATTCGTGCAGGCCGCCCCGTGGGAGGAGATGCTTTCCGGCGCGGTGGCAACGGTGGCAGAGGACCAGGCGATCGCGAACGCTCAGGAATACCTGGAGCGGCGCGAGGAGCAGAAGGAGACGGGGAATGGCTGACAATCCGATTCGGAAGCAGATAGAACAGGCTGCTCTCACGATCAAGAGGGCGGAAGAACTGGACCGCCGTCGGCAGGCACAGATAGCGAACCAGATCGCTATCATCAACAGGCTATTGGCAGGCGACCCGTGGGATATCGGGCTGCCCGAGCAGTTGGCCGCGCTACAGGTGGAGAACGACGATCTGAGGGCCGAGGTGCAGTTGCTCCGGGCCGAAGTACCCAACCCCGCCCCTGTCGACGTACAGGCCGTCCAGCGGCTTGCCACGGCCGACCCTAGCCTCCGGCCGGACGCGGCGAGCGCGCCCACGCACGGCGGCTACGGGCTGGGCAAGGGCAAGGCCAAGAAGGCGTGACGCCACCCCGCCCTGAGCCAGGGGCCAAGAAGCCTGTTCGGCGCAGCAAGCGCCTAGACCCGTACGAGACCCTTCTCCACGTGTGTCTGACCAAAGACGAAGTGCTCGTCTGGTGCAAGCGATTCAATTGGGACGAGGAAGCCCCGGATTCGGCTGGCGTCACATACGACGCCACCGACACGAAGACGCACGAGTATCACGTCGTCGTCTATATCGACGTGAACCAGCCCGACACGTACGTCATCAACACTATCACTCACGAGGCTGTGCACGTGGGCGGAATGATCTTGACGCACGTCGGTCAGAAGCACAATGGGATGAGCGAGGCATTCGCTTATCTCGTCGGATACGTGGCGGAGTACATTCACGCCGAGTGGAACAAGACGAAGGAGAAGAACAATGGCGAAGCCTGAGTGGGGTATCGACACTCCGGTCATCGGACCCGAGTACGTGGGTCTCCTCGACGACCGGATCAACAGCCCCTTCCTCTCCATCTGGAAGACGCTGGTGCTGGCCGACCGGTCGCAGATCATGCAGGACATGACGGCGCTCTCCGACGGCAGCATCGTGGTCTCGCAGGAGTACGCGGAGGAGACCTACGGCCAGCCCTCGCATGTTCTCCTGACGCGCTTCTATGCGGACGGCACGAAGCAGACGCGAGACCTGCCGTACGACGCGCACGGCGACTACCTGACCAGCGTCAACGACGTGCTGTACCTCTGCCAGTCGGACGGCTCGGGCGTCAAGTTCACGTGGGACGGCGCGACCCTGGCCGCCACCTGGCCCTACAAGCGCTCAGGGCTGCCTGCGAAGGGTCCGTGGCTCCAGAGCGAGGAAGGGGCCGACGGTGTGCTGGCGCGGCTGTACGGGTCGGTCTACGACGCCGACGGACCCCGGCCCCGGTACGACGGAGACGAGATCGTCCCAGCCAACGTGAAGTTCATCAAGGGCGTCTCCCTCTGGGCCACCATCGACGCGGTGTACTTCGGACGGAAGGCCGACGGCACGGTGCTGGACTACAAGTTCGAGCCGGAGGGCGTCGCCTCTCTCACGGTGAACGGCGTGCCCTGCTGGCTCTTCGGATGCGCCATCGGCGCGAAGGGGCGCTACTCGTACGCGCTCTATCTGGTGCCGCGTGTCTGACACTGAATGGGGAGTGTTCGAAGGCCCGAGGTTCTTTCTGGACCTCGGGCCGACGGATATCACCTATGCCGTCCACGTCTGCCACGTCATTCCGATGGACGAGGAGATGCGACACACTCGGGAAATGAAGTTGGTCGGCGTCTCCGCCTGTGAATGTGGAGTGAGGACCGAATCAACGAGCGGGCCGAACGGGCTGATAGGATGGCAGTTCATCCACGAGGAGGCCCTATGAGATACTTCATCCTTTTCTTCGCGCTCGGAGCGGCGATGCTGACGTGGGTCATCCTGCGTACGCCCAGCCCGGAGACCTTCGGTCTCTGCTTCCTCGCGTGGTTCGGAGGCATCGCCTTCACGCTGCTGATGCAGTTCCTCCTCCGGAAGCGTCGGGTGCAGTGGTGAAGGGTCTGAAGCGAGCCGGGCTCACCGCAGCGGTCGGCCTGGCGGCCCTCACCCTCGCCGCTGAGCCTGCCGCAGCCGCGACCCCGTTCTGGACCAACACCGTCAACTACGTCGACTCTGTGGGCGTCGTGGTGTACCCCTGCTCGGGCGGCTCGTTCACTCTCCAGCCGGGCCAGAAGACGTCGACCAACATCTGCGGCATCCGGATCGCCATCGAGCGGCGGCTGTTCGTCTCTGTCGTCGAGACCGGCACGGTGCTGATCGACACGTCGGAGTGCGACACGACGCACCGGATCAACTTCACCGACAGCACGGACACCAGCCGGACGGCGGAGGTCATCTACTACCCCGTCGGATGCGTCTGAGTCATGCCCCGCGTCATCGTCAAGGACCGGGTTTGGCCTGGCCTGGGCTACCAGCCGCACAAGGGTCAGGAGAAGGTTCACGCGAGCCTCTCCCGGCACCGGGTGAACGCGGCTGGCCGACGGTTCGGAAAGAGCACCCTCGGGGGTCACGAGTTGATCCCCGAGGCTTTCCGAGCGCACGGGAATAAGAAAATGCTGGAGGAACTCGGCATCCGAATGGAGTACTGGATCGTCGGCCCGAACTACACCGACTCGGAGAAGGAGTTCCGGGTCTTCTACAACGACTGCCGTCGTCTCAAGTTGCCGATGGATCGGCCCGGCACCTACAACGACTCTCGGTCCGGGAACATGGCTGTCTCCCTGTTCAATGGCTCGATGCTGGTGCTGGCAAAGAGCGCGGCGAAGCCTGAATCGCTCGTCGGTGAGGGGCTGCACGGCGTCATCATGGCTGAGGCCGCGAAGATGAAGGAGTCGGTGTGGAGCAAGTTCGTCCGACCCACCCTTTCCGACTTCAACGGCTGGTCTCTCTGGAATAGCACTCCGGAGGGAAAGAACTGGTTCTACGAACTCTACGAGCAAGGTCAGAATCCGCTCGTCAAGGAGTGGGAGAGTTTCCGCTCTCCGTCCTGGCTGAATCAGTTCGTGTTCAAGAAGGGCATCACTGACTTCCAGTTGAAGATGATGCGCTCCGCCGCCCCTGGTGCCGGTCCGCAGATGGCGCTGGACCTGGGCGCTGACCCCGAGGTGGTCTCCCTCTTCTGGGACCTGGGACCGCTGTTGTTCAGCCAGGAGGTCGAGTGCTCGTTCACCGAGTACGCGGGCCGCGTCTATTACGACTATGACGAGGAAGTGCACGTTCGGAATCTGACGTACAATCCAGACTGGCCTCTCTACGTCGCCACTGACTACGGATATACGAATCCGAATGTGGCGCTCTTCATTCAGGTTGGACCCTTCGGTGACATCCACATCATCGGCGAGTACTACCGGAACATGGAGACGGACGAGGAGTTCGCTCAGTCGGTGATTGACGACCCGCAACTCGGCCCGCTGGTGCCGAAGATCGCGGCCATCTACCCCGACCCCGAGGACCCTGGCGCAACGGCCACACTGCGGCTGCGGTGGAAGACCAAGAGCGCGGGCGGTACTGGTGGTGAACTGAAGAACCGCATCCGGCTGATTCGGGATGCGCTGAAGGTTCAGAACACGCACCTTCAGTTCGGGCATCCGGACCGCCAGCCGAAGATGCTGATCGACCGTTCGTGCACGAACCTTCGGCGCGAGATGGACGCATATCGCTATCCGGACGTGAACACGAAGGGGCCGTCGCAGGAGAATCCGTTGAAGAAGGACGACCACGCACCCGAGGCCCTTTCCCGATTCTTCGCTGGGCACATCGGGGCGGCTGCGAAGGCCCGTCCTCGTCAGCACGCGGCCCGAACCCGAGGCTAGACTGTGGCCGTGACTGAAAGGGGCCAGCGTGGCTAACGGAGTGTTCACCCCGTACTCGACGATCTCGCCGTTCACGACGGTCTTTCCCTCCTGGGTGCCTGAACTGGACAAGGAGAGGATCGCTTCGTACCAGACGTACGAGGAGATCTACTGGAATCACCCCGAGACGTTCGAACTGATGGTCCGTGGTTCGGATTCTCTCCCGATCTACCTGCCCTCCGGTCGCATCATCGTCGACACGATGAACCGATACATGTGCAAGCGTCTCGGATTCAACGTCATCCCCGCGCCGGGTGTGACCGCAGGGGCGGAGCAGGAACTCGCGAAGCAGGTCTTCGACGACTGGTTCATGCGAGAGGCCTTCAAGACCAAGTTCTCTTCGTCGAAGTTGTACGGCATCATGCGCGGCGACTGGCTCTTCCACATCGTCGCCAATCCGAACAAGGTGGCGGGCACCCGCGTCAGCGTCCGAACGGTCGATCCGGCCACGTACTTCCCGGTCTACGCGGACGACGACTTGGACCGGCTGGAGAAGGTGCACCTGGCCGAGGAGTTCGTCGACACCGACGGAAAGACCCGGCTGCGGAAGGAGACCTACGAGAAGGTCTTCGACAACCTGGGGAACCAGACGGCGATCATGTACTCGCTGGCGGTGTACGACCCGGACAAGGCGTTCAAGATCGACGGTGCACCGGAGTACGTGGTGGTCAATCCGACTCCACTGGACCCGCGCATCACGACCATCCCCGTCTACCACATCAAGAACTTCGAGCAGCCCGCCAACCCCTTCGGCTCCTCCGAGATGCGTGGGCTGGAGCGCATCATGGCGAGCATGAACCAGTCAATCAGCGACGAGGACATCGCGCTGGCCCTGGAGGGGCTGGGCGTCTACACGACGGCCTCTGGCAGCCCCGTGGACGAAGAGGGTGCGGACGTGCCCTGGGTCATCGCGCCGGGCCGTGTGATCGACAACCTCACCGAGCCGCTGGAGCGCGTCAAAGGCATCGACAGCGTCGCCCCGTTCGCGGACCACATCGGAATGCTCTGGGACTTCACGAAGATGGCCTCGGGCACCAACGACGCGGCCATCGGAAAGGTGGACGTCCAGGTGGCCGAGAGCGGAATCGCTCTCCAGATGCAGATGGCTCCGATTCTCTCTCGCGCCGAGGAGAAGCAGGACATGGTCTCCGAAACGCTGGCGCATCTGTTCTACGACCTGCGCAACTGGTTCCTCGTCTACGAGTCGTGGAACCTGGAGAACACGCGAATCCTCCCGACCTTCGGGGACCCCCTTCCGCAGAACCGAAAGGCAGAGGTCGGACTGCTGACGGAACTCGTCACGGGCAAGATCATGAGCGCCGAGACGGCCCGAGCGCACGCAGCGAAACTCGGCTTCGTCTTTGCCCCGAACGAGGCGGAGTTGATTGCCGGGGCGGCTGCTCAAGAGGCCGCTGCGGTGGACCCCTTCGGGGCGCGGCTGAACGAGGAGAGCGGTACGGGCAGCACGGACGAGGGAGCAGCCGATGGAGCCGAGTAGGGTCGTGGTCGCCAGCGTGAACATCCGGTGCGGGGTCTGCGGCTTCCCGGTGCACGTCGTCCAGGAGGGGCACGTGCCCACCCTGGCGGACCTGAACGACGCCGCTGCGGCCCACCACTGCGGCACCAGCGGCGCGTAGACGGCCGACCAGGCCCGTGCCCGACCCTTCCCCGCTTCAGCGGTACATCGCCGTTCAGAGGCCCTTCGACGCCCGTATGCGCCGACTGCTGCTGGAGGCCGCTGCGGAGGCGGAGCGGGTGGTGCTGGCGCACGGCAGCAAGGGCGCGATCGAGAAGACGCGGGCTCGGCAGGCGGTGGCGGCACTGCGCCAGGTGTCGCTGGACACGTGGGGCGAGGTGGACGGCATCACGCGGGCTGGCGTCAAGGCTGCGGCCAAGAGCGCGGCCCTGTCGGAGCGCTGGATGAGCCGCACCCTGGAGGCGAAGTTCGGCGAGTCCATTCCGGAGTGGGAGAAGGCCATCGGCTACTCCGCGCAGAACGGAATCGATGCGCTGCTGGCGAAGCAGAAGAATGCCATTCCTCTCTCCGAGCGCGTCTATCACGCTCGAGCATTGACGGACGGCAAGGTGGACGACACTGTCTCACGAGGGCTGCTGCTGCAGAAGAGCGCCGCTCAGATCGCGAAGGACGTACGGCAGTACATCTCACCCGACACCCCTGGAGGCACTTCGTATGCTGCGAATCGACTGGCGCGCACGGAAATCAACAATGCGTTCCACACTCAGCAGGTCGCTTCTCGAGCGGAAGAACCTTGGACGCAGAGTTTCACGTGGAACATCTCGGGATCGCATCCCAAGCCAGACGAGTGCAATGAATACGGAGAGAAAACCCACTTCACCGGCGGCCAGCCAGGCGAGTATCGGGTCGGCGACGTCCCCGGTAAGCCCCATCCGAACTGCCTCTGCTACGTAACCACGAACACGATTGACGAGGACGAGTTCGTCGATTCATTCATGGCTGGCAAGTACAATTCGTACATGGACTCGCGCATCTACGGCTCTGGAATCCCGGTGCCCTGCTGATGCCCATCCAGATCAATGAGCCCTTTCGTGGCACGCGGGGTCAAACGTGCTCGTTCACCACGGCCTTCATCGCAAAGCACCGGTCCGGAGACGAGTCTGAGGTGGCTTACGAGTGGGCGCGGATGGAAGGCGAGATCGGCGTCATCCTGGGCAAGAAGGCGAAGCGCGATCTGCCGGACGGGGACCTGTTCTACGCGGAGAAGTTCGGCGGCAAGACCGTCATTCGGGCGAAGGCGAACAAGTTACAACTTCTCCGGAATGGCGAGATCATTCTTGAGGACCTGGCAGACCCTGATGACTTCCGGGCCTACGTGCACGGCTTCGAAATGCGCCGCGTCGGGCAGAAGGCCTCGCCGGTGCACACCAACAGCCCGAGCATCGGCAGCATGACGGACGAAGACGCGGCCATCCTGTTCGTCAAGACGAAGGACCGGCTGGCGGCTGAGCAGGGCATTCCGATCAAGGGTGCGAATCCGATGCTGGATCGGGCGACCTACGACGCCATTGCCAAGGAAACGGGCTACCAGCCCAAAGAGATCGAAGAGAAGATCGCGGCCTACCGTGACTCCGGAAAGAAGTTGAGCGCCCTCAAGAAGAAGGTGCTCGCGGATGACCGGGTCTACACGAACGCGCTGAACCGAAGCCGCGTCAAGCCTCCGCCCGACGTCACCCCGCCGCAGCCTCCGGTGAAGGTGCTCAAGAAGCCACCAGAGCCGACTCCAGCGCCCGAGCCTGCCCCGGTCAAAGTGGCAGTACCCCGCAAAGCCTCCAAGCCCGTACAGAAGCGAATCGAGCAGCGGGCTAGGGCTCTGCAAGACTCGGGCCTAGAGGTAGAGCAGGAAGACCTCGTTCGCATCTGGATCAAGGCGAAGGAGACGCTGGCCCGCGACCCGAACAATCCCTTCACTCTGATGAGTAAGAATCAAGAGTTCCAGAACGCCTTCAACCGGCTGATGAGAGAATGGGACCTCTACGACCGGGGTGTCGACTACTCGAATGTTGAGTACGCGGTGCTGAAGTACACCCGGGACGGTAAGAAGGTGTCGGCTCTGAAGAAGGCGATGATCCGTCAGGGCGAGTTTGAGGACCTGGACGATATCGTCTCCAAGATCGAGCCCGATATGTTCCCGGAGTTCCGCAAGGGCGACCCGGTCGATGCGAAGGCCTGGAATGACATCTGGGATGACATCAACATCGTCAACCCGAACTACGGCGACGACCAGATGTGGGGCGTCAACTGCACGCACGTCGTCTCCACGTACGAGATGCGTCGCCGAGGCTACCGGGTCCAGGCCATGCCTCGCCCCGAGGGCTCCGGGCGCACCGACCAGGACTGGCTCACGGACCGCTGGACGCAGGAGAGCGGGCTGCCCGTGCGCAGCCAGTGGATCGGATCGCTGGACGCTATGGAGGCGCAGGTCGAGCGGATGCCCGAGGGCGCTCGCGGCGTGCTCACGATGGTGTGGAAGCAGGGTGGCGGACACGTGATTAACTGGGAAAAGGTCGGAGGCAAACTGGTCTTCCTGGATGCGCAGCCGATGAACTTCTACGTCACCGCCGTCCGTAAGCGCGAACTGTTCGATCGGTTCAAGGATCAGTCTGATGTGATGGGTCCGGGCGCGAAAGCGGCTTTCTTCGTGAGACTGGACGATAAGACACCGAACAAGCGCGTGGCAGAATTGATGGCAGACGACGAAGAGCACCTGACCGACAGGTTCCCGTCCTCTCGATACATTCCGTTCTGGGAAAGGAACGCAGCGAGAAATGGCTGACATCACGACAGAGCAGGCCCTGAAGGTGCTGCGGAAGGCCGAGCGCGGGGCGGAGGTGACCGAATACCTGGAATCCGAGTACGGCCTGGTGCTGGTCATTCCTTCTGAGGGTGACCCGCTCGACCCGAACCAGATCAATCCCGATCTGGGGGTGCGATTCGTGACGAATGATCTGGTTCTCGTCTACCTCAATCCGAGCGACCCCGTGCACGCGGGGATACTGGACGCGGCGACACCGCTCGGCAGCCAGCGGGTACGCTAGGGGCACCAGCAGCAGCCAGAAACGGAGGGAAAGCGGTGCCTGTACCTTGGCGAACCGTCCCAATCTTCGGCTCCTGGCTGGACGGTGCCGGAAACCTGCGCCCTGGCACCTACAAAGTCACTTCGAGCGTTCCGGTTGTCAGCCAGGCTGGCGGCGGAACGGTGCTCACGCAGGGGCTAGTCAAGACGGGTCGTTTGAACACCGACGAGTCGGCAATGAATCGGCGGTCGTTCTACTTTGACTCGCCGATGACGGACGATCCGGATATGTTTCCTCAGGGCTTCACTCTCACTGTGGAGATCGCCCCGGAGGGTAGTGACCGGATCACGTACCTTCTCCAGCCCAAGGTCTCGGACACCCTCGGCTCCGATGCGGGATTGAACCTGAACCGCATCGTCCTGCCGCAGGTGCTCCCCCTCGGCCCGCTGTCCGCCGCAGGAGTGCGGGGCGGGCTCGCCACGCTGGACCCGATCACCGGCCAGGTTCTCGATGCTGATGGGGACCCCGTTCTCAGTGGGGACGGTCAACTCAGTCCGGCCGAAATGGCCGAGATTGTCGAAGACGTTCGTCAGGCTGTCAGCCTGGATGACGCCTTCACGTTCATCGTTTCGCAGCCGTCCGGAACGTGGTCAATCAACCACCCCTTCGGTCGGCTTCCTGCGGCTGTCAGTCTCTATGTGGACGGGCATCCGCAGGACATTGACTACGAAGCCACGGAGACCTCTGTGGTCGTCCAATGGCCCTTCCCCGTGTCGGGGCGGGCCGTAATCAGATGAGAGGCAAGTCATGACCAAAGCCGTGTGGGGCTCCGACTACAAGAACCAGAGGCTCATCAACCTCGCGGCGGGTGCCAACCCCGGCGACGCCGTCAACTTCCAGCAGTTGCAGGACGCGATCCGCGGCCTCGACGTCAAGGACCCGGTCCGCGCCGCGACCACCACCAACATCACGCTCTCCGGTCTGCAGACCATCGACGGCGTCGCGCTCGCCGCCGGAGACCGGGTGCTGGTGAAGAACCAGACCACCGCCAGTGCGAACGGCATCTACGTCGCGGGCACCGGTGCGTGGGCGCGCTCCACCGACGCGGACGACAACGTGGAGGTGACCACCGGCTTCTCGGTGGCCGTGCTGGAGGGCACCACCAAGGGCACCGGGTCGTCCGTGGCGAACCCGATGCAGTACGTGCTCAGCACGCAGGGCGCGGTCACCGTCGGCACGACGGCCCTGGCCTTCAGCCCGGTGGGCGGCTCGGGCGGGGCCTACAGCCCCGGCACGGGCATCCTCATCAGCGGCGGCACCATCGCCATCGACCCCGCCTACACCGGGCTCGCGAAGCGGTTCTCGATGGACCTGCCCGCCGCCAGCGCGGGCACGACCATCACCATCACGCACGGGCTCGGCACCAAGGACCTCCTCTGGTCCATCTACGAGGTGTCCAGCGGCATCGAGCAGGACGTGGACTTCGTCTCGGCGAGCACCACCACGATCACCGGCTCGTTCCCGGTCGCCATCACGGCGGGCCAGTACCGGATCGTGATCATCGGATGAGCCGCAAGCCTTCAGGGTACTCGCCCACAGACGACCGGGAACTGGCGACCTGGGGGTCTGTCAAGGGAGCGCTCGCCAGGGTCAGTGCCCTGGAGGCTGCTGGTGGCAGCACCGCCGTCTACCCCGCGCCCGATTACGAGTCGGACGTCGCCCGCATTCTCCTGGATGCTCCCGTCACTCAGCCGATGCCTGCGGACGACGGGCCGGGCTGGAAGCGGGTCTGGCAGAACGACTTCGTCATCCCGGCTGCGAAGGGTGACTTCCCCGGTATCTACGGTCCGGAACTGACCGGATACCCGGACGGCTACAAGGACACGGAGACCCAGAAGAAGCCGACGAACTACGGGTGGTATTACCCCTCGAAGGTGATCTCGGCTCACAACAACTCGACGGACGCTATCGGTGTGATGGACATCCACGTCCACACCGAGAACGTGATGGTCAACGGCGTCTCCACGCCCATCCACATGACTGCCGCCCCGCAGCCCGACCCGGCTGGCCTCAGTCTTCTCTACGCCCGGTTCTCCGTCCGGATGCGTCGGCCGGTGTCGCTGCCTGGCTACAAGAACGCCTTCCTGCTCTGGCCCGACTCGAACAAGTGGGGAGAAGGTGAGATTGACTTCCCTGAGAACAACGTGGAGATCAATCACCACCAACTCAACACGACGGACTTCCCGGGCGACCCGAATCAGAAGCCTTACATCGTCAACCTCGGCGCGATGTTGGCCGACTGGCACGTCTACACGATCGAGTGGTACACCTCTCCGCTGCCGGAAATCCCCAACGTCGTCCGATACCTCGTGGACGGCAACATCGTCCTCGTGGCGACCCGGGATATCCCGTACACCCCGCACCACTGGTCGTGGCAGATCGAGACCAACATCTACGACGGAACCACCGCTGTCACTCCTCCGGCTGACAGCGTTGAGGGGCACTACGAGATCGACTGGGCGACCATATCCACGAACGTGGATGGCACCGACCGAACCATCGTCAACGCCTACCCCTTCACCGCTGCGGACGGCACCACGATGCCCGCCCCGGTGACCGTGAAGACCGGCACCAACACCGGCACCAACTCCATCGCGAGCAACCGCCTCCGCCAGGTCACCAGCACGACGCAGTGGTCGTTCACCACGGCCTACCCGGACGCCTCGCTCATCCTCACCGACGCCATCATCCAGGGCACGTGCAAGGTCCCCTCCATCGGAAGCGCCTGGCTCGGCTTCAAGTGGAACGCCTCCACGAGCACGGGCTACGTCGTCAAGTTGGCGGGCTCGGCGGTGCAGTTCGGGAAACTGGCAGCGGGCACGTTCACCATCGTGTCGCAGGCCGCGTTCACCTACACCGCTGGAGCCGACTACAAGGTGAAGGTCCGCACGCGGGCCGGTGGCGTCTTCGTGAAGGTGTGGCTGGCAAGCGCCTCCGAGCCCAGCACGTGGCTGTCCATGACGCGGGCGGACAACTCCAGCGTCGTCACGGAGACGATGGACTACTCGTACACGCGAGGAGTCGTCGCCCTGCTGACGCAGACCAACACCTCCGGCACGGCGGTCACCGCCGAGTGGGATGACGTCTCCGTAATCATCCCCTGAGGAGGGCAACATGGACGAGAGAACGACCACCAAGAGGGCCTTCCAGCGGCTGGCAACCGACCTCAGAGCGGCGAAGACGGCCATCGCGGACCTCGTCACCAGGATGCCAATCGTGGAGGCCCTGGCGGCCTCCCTGAACACGCGCACGACCAACCTGGAGAACACCGCCCCGCCCTTCGCGGGCGGCTCCTGGACGAGCGGGGTGCCCACCACGTACCGACCGCCCGTGGCCGATACGGACCTGAACGGCCTGAGCATCACGGTGCCTTCTCTCGGGGCCACAGACCGCTTCCAGGTCGTGCTGGACATGGACATCGCCAACACGACGAGTGCTGGCGGCAACTTCATCGTCTCCCTCCAGATCGACGGCGTGAAGCAGACGCAGGTCCTCGTCTTCAACACCGGTTCCACGGCCAACACGGGTCTGCGGACGACGGTGTGCCGGGTGTGGCACATCACGGGCCTCGCAGCAGGAGACCACGTCTTCAAGTTCTCCGCAACGTCGGTCTCCTGGACGAACGCCAGCAGCGTCGTAGAGCCCGTCTACTCGGTCTACGGAACGCAGACCCAGATGACAGTGAACAAGATGCCATGACGAGCAATCCTCTATTCTCTTTCCGTGGCATTTACGGGAACACCCGGCTTCCCTCGCTGGACTCCGGCACCAGCCACGCATTCGATCTCCGTTCGCCTGGAATGGCGCAGCGGATTTTCGAGCGGAACGCCTCGGTGTGTATCTTCGTGGAGCACGCCATCAGTTCGTGGACCAACCTGAGCGCGCAGTTGCCCGGCTGGGATGCTCGTCAGCCGCTGGCTCGGACCGTGGCCTGGAATACGAACGTCTGGACGTTCGTGGAGATGCGTGACTGGCCGCAGGCTGGCACGAGCAAAGACGTTCTCATGGTGAAGTTGTACTACATGGGAAATCCGAACTGGTGGTGCTGGTTCGTCTCAGCGCATCCGAATGCGGGATATGACTCCGCCGCCATGACCCTCCGGTCGCAGCAGGGCCTCGACGAAATCGCTGCGGTGGCTTCTCTCGGTACTGACCGCTGGATTTTCTACAGCGATCAGAACGAGTACATCGGTGGCCCCGGAGACTGCTACACGAACAAGAAGGCCGCCGGGTGGATGTATCACCAAGAGGAGCCTCGCCTCCAGTTGGCGAATCGAAACTTCGCCACTTACAAGGGCTGGCCCGGTGCTTCTGACTACGTGCCCATCGGGAGCAATGACCCGACTCAGAAGATCGACTATGTCTACAAGTCCTCGAAGGGCGTTCACGCTCTGAAGCACACAGCGGGAGAGATCGTTCCGCTCTGGGGTGACGAATCGGACCACAACTGGATTTGCCTGACCACTCAGGTCATTCGATGATCCACTCCGGTGGAGTGACTGCACTGCGGCCCACCAGCCGCTAGGCTGATGTCAATCGGGCCTGGCTGAAGGCCCCGACCCCTTGAAAGGGGAACGAATGCTCAGAATGATGAAGAGGGCGGCGGTGCTGGTAGCAGCCACGCTGACCCTAGCCGCTGGGGTGGCCGCGCCCACCGTGGCGTCGGCTTCTGCGCCCGGTCAGGTCGGCGCTGTCACCACGCAGGCGACGGCGCTGAACCTGAACCAGAAGACCTGGAACAAGGACGCCTCCAGGACCATCGTGATGCGCGACGCGATGAACACGTGGTACGTGCCGCCCGGCGAGCACCGCATCCTCTACTGGACGCCGCGTCAGTACTGGACGCCCTACCACTGCATCATCACGGTCAAGGTGCCGGGCGGGCCGCGCCACTACATCGGCTCCTACACCGCTGCGGGCGCGTGGCGCGACCAGCCGTTCAGCGGTCGGCTGGTGGTCTACACGAGCATCGACTGCGTCCCGTAGTCGTCGCTTCACCTCTCATCCATCCATTCCTCTGAAAGGGGAAACAGAATGAAGGCACGTTTCAAGACCCGACTGATGGTGCTGCTCTCGGCCATCGCGATGCTCGCGGCGGCCCTGGTCGGCATCAGCCCGGCGCAGACGGCCTCGGCGACCACCGAGACCGAGATCTACGTCTGCAACGCCAACCTCTCGTCGGGCGGCTACAACGCCGCGCTCAGGTGGCAGAACCTGAACTACGTCGACCAGACGTACGGGCCGTTCCAGTACAACGGCGACTGCTCCAACGGCTGGGACGGGAACTCGGCGCTGAGGGTCGACATGAGCGAGTACGGCTCCTGGAAGGCCGGGGTCTACGGCGAGGGGTACGGGTCCTGCCAGACCAAGGACCTCTCGGACCCGCCGGAGAGGGCGCAGGGCAGCCGGTACACCTACCGGGGCTACTGGAACTCCACCAACTGCACGTCCTGAGCCCACAACCCGGAAGCCCCGTCTGCACCAGCAGGCGGGGCTTTCGAACGCCCGTTCAATTGCCCAAGAATGCGGATTGTTGGCAAGCCAGGAGCCAGGTGCATTCCGCTGGTTCTGTATGCTGGGCAGTACCTAATCCACCACAGGAGGACTGATGGCTCAGAGGGCTATCGAGGCGCTCAGCGGTCTCCCGCTGTACGTCTCTCTCACCAACGGCTTCATGACCCGCACCGGTCAGGTCCGTTTCGAACTCGTCGGCCGCGATGGCGACGAGGACGAGGACGGCGACGACGGGGACGAGGGCGAGGACGGCGACGAGGGCGACGAGGGGCAGGGCTCCAGCACCGACAAGAAGGACGACGACGACACCGAGACCGAGGCCGACCGGCTGCGGAAGCGGATGAAGGCGGCGGACAAGAACAACTCGGCTCTCCAGCGGCGGATCAAGGAACTCGAGGACAAGGACAAGGACGAGAAGACCAGGGCCGAAGAGCGCGCCACGGAACTCGAGTCCGAGAACACGTCCCTCAAGGAGACGCTCTCCAGCCTGAGGCTCGAGAACGCCTTCCTGGTCAGCAACGACCAGACGTGGGACGACCCGGAGTACGCGCTCGACTACGCGCAGCGCCGGGGCTACCTGGAGGACGTCGTGGACGACGACGGCAGCGTCGACAAGGACGCACTGAAGAAGGCGCTGAAGCGTCTCGCGACGGACAAGCCGAGGTTCCTGGCAGCGGCCAGCACCGACAGCGACGACGGCGAGCAGCAGCAGCCGCCCGCCACCGATCAGGGCGTCGGTGGCAAGCGCAAGAAGGACAAGGACGCCGTCAAGGTGGACCCGAACCGGTTCCCCTCCGTCTTCCGCTAGTCCAGCAACACCAACTGAGTCGAAACAACTCGGCTCTCCCTCTGAGCAAGGAAAGGAAACATCGTGGCACGTATCGACAAGTACGTCCCCGAGGTCTCCGGCACCCGAGCCGTCCTGGACACCCCTCTCGCGACGGGTGATCTGGACAAGGTGATCGGCGTGGGCCTCACGGCCAACGGCCGAGTCGTCAAGGGTCCCGGCAACACGGGCATCATCGGTCTCCTGGTGAACAGCCGGAAGTCCAACCTCGCGGGCAGCGTCGTCGACGTGATGTCCCTCGGGGACATCGTCGGCACCGCCGCCGAGTTCCCGGCTGGCACCGTCTTCATCGTGACCGACGCCACCGGCGTCGTCGCGGCGGCGGCCGGTGCGAACCCCGCCATCGCGGCTGGCACCACCTACGTCGGGCACACCGTCGAGGCCGGTCGCCTGGTCGTCCGCTTCGAGAGGAAGAACGCCTGATGAGCGCCATCTTCGCCCCGTCCCGCCTCTACCTCCCCGCAGGGTCGCGGTCGTTCGTCCAGCCGGGCCACATCGACGTCCTGGCGGACAAGTCCATGCGCGAGGCGCTGGGCATCACCCTCGGCTTCGAGGGTGGCGACCGGGGCTTCAACCAGCAGTCGGACGTGGTCACGCAGACCGCCGACGGCGTGGACCTGAACACGGTCTGGCGCGACTTCCAGGCGGTCCTCCAGGCGTACAACGCCCGGCGGAACAACCTGATCTCGTTCCTCACCTACTCGGTCTCCAACCCGACCGAGACCGTGATGCAGGCCACGGGCGGCGACGACTTCGAGGTCGCCTCCGAGTACGGCGTCCCCAAGTCGGTGCGCACCCGGATGTCCTCCTTCCAGATGGGCTTCCCGTTCGAGTGGTACGACATCGCCGGTCGGTTCACCTGGAAGTTCCTCATGGACGCCACGCTGGCGCAGGTCGACAGCGTCCACAACGCCATCGTCGAGGCGGACAACCGCCTGGTCTTCGGCGAGGTGTTCAAGACGCTCTTCGACCCGACCAACCGCGTCGCGGACATCCTCGAGCGTCCGTACACCGTCTACGCGCTCTACAACGGCGACGGCACCGTGCCGCCCGCCTACAAGAGCACGACCTTCTCCGGGACCCACTCGCACTACATGGTCTCCGGTGCGGCGGCGCTGCGCGGTCAGGACCTAGACGCCCTCCTGAACAACATCACCGAGCACGGGTTCGACGCCGCCAGCGGCGCGACCCTGATCGTCATGGTGAACAAGCAGGAGAGCAACCGCATCCGGAACTTCCGGAACATCGCCAACCTCTCCGCCACGGCGGCGGCGGTGGACAGCGGTGCCTACGCGGCCACCTACGACTTCATCCCGGCGCAGGGGACCCCGTCCCTGCTCATGCCCCGGGACATGATCGTGGGCCAGGCGCAGCAGCCCGCCAACACCTACCAGGGGCTCAAGGTCGTCGGCGCGTACGGCGACGCCCTGGTGGTGGAGGAGGACTACATCCCGGCGGGCTACCTCGTGGCCTTCGCCACGGGTGGGTCGAACAACCTGACCAACCCGCTCGGCATCCGCGAGCACGCGAACGCGGCCTACCGGGGCCTCCGCCTCGTCAAGACCCGCGAGACGAACTCGTACCCGCTGCAGGACTCGTACTACCAGCGCGGGTTCGGCGTCGGCATCCGGCAGCGCGGCAGCGCGGCGCTGATGCAGGTCAAGGCCAGCGGCACCTACGCGGTCCCCGCCGCGTACGCCCGCTGACCCCTGGTCCCTGCTAGCAGGCCCTCAGATCGGCTCTGAGGGCCTGCTAGCCCGACACCCGAGGAGGGTACGCAAGTGACGTTCGACAACGAGGCAGCGGTCGACCAGACCAAGCCGCTCGACGAGGACACGCGACAGCGGCTCCTGGAGCGCAACCGCTGGCAGGAGGTGGAGGAGAACGACCGTCTCTTCCCCGAGGGCCAGCCCGACAGCGAGGGTGGTGATCCCGCATCTCCCGACGAGCCCAGCACGGGCGCGGACGGGGCAGGAACCGACGACAGCCAGTCCGACAACCCGGATGATGGCGGCGGCGAGCAGGACGAGGACGAGGACCCCGGCACGAAGCAGGACCTCCGCGACGAGTTGGACCGCCTGGAGGTCGACTGGAAGACCAGCGACAACAAGGCGACCCTCATCGAGAAGGTCCGGCAGGCGCACGAGGCCGGAGCGTAGTTCTCCGGTTCCAGATACGCGGGGCAGTCGGTTCAGGGACCGGCTGCCCCGTTCTGAGATAGGAAGGAAATCCGTGAACGACACCGATTTGGCTCTCCTTCGTGAGTGGCTCTCCGAGCCGAACTCCGAGGAATGGAACGACGACCGGCTGAATGCGATGTACGAGGCTTGCGACCGCGACCTCCATCGCACCGCCGCTGCCTTCTGGCGCGTCAAGGCGAACGAGGCTGCGAGCCTGGTGGACGTCACGGAGAACGGCTCCAGCCGAAAGTTGAGCGACCTCCACAAGAACTACCTGGACATCGCGGGCTACCACGAGAGCCAGGCTGCGGTCCCGGCGGAGACCGAGATCGTGGGGCGGCCCCGCATCCGTCAGATCGTCCGACCGTGATCCCGAGCGTGGAGGCCCGTGCGCAGCGGAAGGTGACGGAGGCCTTCATCGCGGCCGACAGCGAGGTGATCATCCTGACCGAGCAGGTTCGCCAGTCCAACGGCAGCGGCGGATTCAAGATGTCCGCTGGCCCGAAGCGTCAGCCCGTGGTGGGTCGGGTCGTGCCCGTGGCTCGGGGCGGCCTGCCGCAGGAGCGGCTCACTGCGGACGGGCGGTCGGTGCCGGTGGAGTTCTTCCTGGTGCTACCGTACGATGCCGAGATCGGGGTCTACGACCGGTTCACGTCTCGTGGCCGTCAGTTTGAGGTCGTGCACGTCCAGGAGAAGCGCGACTATCAGACGAAGGCTGAACTGGTGACCCGTGGCTAGGCGCACCAGCAGTTCGTCTCGGTCGGCCATGCGATTCCTGATAGAGTCGGACACCATCACTCCGAGCGTGCCGAAGATTCAGCCCTTCCTGAATAAGGCCGTGACGACCACGCTGCACTTCTACGAGCCCCAGGTGGAGAACTCGGCGAAGCGTAATGCGCCCTGGAAGGACCAGACCACTAACGCCAGAAACGGACTTCGGGCGGCCTCCGGCAAGGAGGGCGACGCCCACTTCTTGGTTCTGGCGCATCAGGTGCCGTACGGCGTCTATCTGGAAACTCGCTGGGCGGGAAAGTTCGCCGTCATCGTGCCGACGCTCCAGGAGTACGGCCCGAGAGTGATGAAGACCCTGTCAAAGATTCTGGAGAGGTTCGGTTCATGAGGAAAGCCCTTTTTCACCTGCTGACCAATGACGACGTTCTCCAGAGCCTGGTGCCCGCTGAGCGGTGGTGGACGCGCTCGGCCGTCCCGGACAGCCCACCGCTCCCCTTCGCCGTTCTGGGGCACGATGGTCGGCAGCGGGTCGGTCCTGGGCTGCGCACCTACCGGGCCAGCCTCTGGGTCTACGAGGAGCGCCAGTCGTACGACCTGATCGACGAGGTGCTGGAGAGAGCCTTCGTGCTGCTGCACGACGTGGTCAACTTCCGTTTCGAGGACAGCCTGCTCGCCTACGCAATTCCCGGGGACATCTCGATCGAGTTGTACGACGACCAGTGGAGAGCAAACACTCGAAATCTCAGTTTCACCATGATCGGTTCCTGACTAAGAACCGGACTTCTCCCGC
>Ga0210040_10000565_pt1 | contig 61646 bp, 45 predicted proteins | sample CryGeyCG12114_NA_FD_185462 | JGI IMG/M metagenome (GOLD analysis project Ga0210040, IMG submission 185462) | Groundwater microbial communities from aquifer - Crystal Geyser CG19_WC_8/21/14_NA (SPAdes) (version 2) | ecosystem: Environmental > Aquatic > Deep subsurface > Groundwater | place: USA...
TTTTAAGCTTCGTACATGCATGCAACTTTATTTATCGATCGTTTACAGCCTCCCAGCAACGTGTTTGGGTCGCATCACTTGTGTGACCGAAATAGATCGCCAAGTCACTGGCGCGAGATGTGCACCAAGCTTTGTGGTATCTGCCACTCACACCACCAAGTCGTGCCGGTCAACAGACGTTGCGGCACCGGATAGCCGAATGCCCGTACAGACAACAGTGACGTGGGTGAACCCGGTCTGACCATAGAGATATCCAGGCAGGAGAACATCAGCACTAATTCCTTTCCTCGTCTCTGTTGTTGTCCCACTACGCACATGAGTTTGCCCGCGAGCCGAAACCCTAGGACATGACTCGTCCCCATTCGAGAAGCAGAATCCGCTTTCTTTTGGAGGCAGCAGCGCAATACGACGGGGGGTTTGTCCATCAACTTATCGTAAAATGATCAAGCTCGGATCCAGCGGGACCGCCATGCTGTTTGTGTGGTGCAGTTGGCTGCTCTGAATAGCCTTGTGTTCCAATCGGTGCGTCTCTCAAATCTCGGCTTCACCGAGCTCATCCAGCATGTTGTGATTGGACGCCCCCGAAAATGCCCATTCCACGCGGGAATGCCTGAGATGATGCTGTTCCCATGTTTGAGATGCAATGTGAACCGCAAGTCATACCTTGACCATCAATTTCATTCCCACCTGATAGTATCTACATGCCAGGAAAGAACTTGCAGTCGCCAATAACACAAATCCAGAAAACAGCTGCGGACCAAGCCATTTGCCGGTCGAGGAAAGTATTGCGCCAGTGACCGGTGTGCCGACCAACAAGCCGAATGAGCTGATAAAGAAAGACTGACCCATTCTTGTGCCAATTTTGCGCATATCTGCTGTCAAAGCTACGACACCCACCGGAGCGATACTGACAAATGCGCCGCTGAAAAGGCCATAGAAGCATGCCCAGGTGATGATACCTCCAAAGGTATGTACGCCAGTCCAGGCAAGGGCCATGACCCCTGTCATAAAAGATGCCGGTACGAGAACGTTCATTGGACCAATGTAATCTCCAGCAAAGTTCGGCAGTATTCTTCCGGGTACACTGGCTGCGTTGAGAATAGGCAGGAGGTAAAACGCAAATGCCTCAGTGGTGATGCCTTCTGATATGGCGTACGGCTGGATATAGTAGACTGGACCGTAGAAAGCTGCAAAAGCCAGGAACATGGCGACGCAATACAGGGTGTATGGCGCTTCCTTGAACGCATCGAAGTCCCAGAGTTTGCGTTTCTGCTTTGGCATGACACGCTGTTTCATCAAGCTAATGCTGATCATGGAAGTGCCGAGAGCAACGAAGGCTATGCTTCTTGTTGCCCAACCGAACCCGACGGATTGTTGGAGTGATCGAAACATGATAGGGTAAACGATACCACCGCAACTGGAGCCTGCTGCCGCGAGACCGTTGGCAAGAGCTTTGTGTGTGGTGAAGTATTGAGGTAGAATAGCGACAGAGGGTACGAAGAGGAAACCATTGCCGAGACCAACGACGATACCTTGAGCTATGACGACCTGCCAGTACTGGCGACATAGACTTGTCATCATGAAGCCGAATGGGACAAGAAAGCTTCCGGTCACTATGAGGGTTCGGAAATAACCCATGTCATAAATTGGGCCAGAGAAGACTGCATCGCTCAACGTCAGCAGTGTCGACGGTTAGAGGTGCAAGACCTTTGACTTGTCCTTGACTTACCTCCTACCATCAACAGCAAGTACGCTTGTATTGAGCCGATCCATGATATGTTTGATGGTGTTTCGGTCCAATAGGGATTGTTCTCATAATACGTTTGGAATAAACCGAATGAGTTTATGGTACCCCTAGGGTCATCAGTATGCATCCCTAAGATTCACCATGGGTACTTACCAGGAATTGAAGAAGAGGAAGAAGGATCTACAGCATGACAGTCAGTCTCACGTTGACGTTGATGGTTGGCAAGTGTGGCATGCGCACTGCTGGGTCAGCTTCACTCACCCAACGACCTGCAGCCATGCTTGAAGGCCCCCATTTGGCGGAGGCTCTGGCACATCTGCTGCTTTTTCCTCTGAATCTGAAGATGGGCCGGGTGTAGCTTCGGCGTCGATGGCTGTTTCGACTGGCGTTTTGACCCTGGTGATTTGGTTGCTATTGGTCAATGTGTCTGGATCCTTCTGCGATCGCAAAGAAGCCTCGGCATTCTTAGCCTCCGCCATTTGAAGTACTGCTTATCATGGACACGCCTGCAGTGATAGATATCGAGCAGCGACAACTTCATGCAAAACTCAATGTGGAGAAGGTAACTTGCAAGAATATACTCACGATCTCCTTCGGCGGTTATGTCCGGGATGTACACGACTCAGGCGGCGAACGGTTGGGACTTCTGTCGACCCTCGGCTGCTGAATGATTACTAATGTGCAAGTAGTGGGTAAGGATCTCCAAAGCGGAGGCTTCTCAAGAGCTGGTTGCGGAAGATCTAAGCCTAAATGCAGTGCGTTAAGCACTTGATCTGTACGACGCGTTTCACGGCTGCTATACGAGCTGTGAAAAGGTTCTCCAGGCAACGCACGCGGTCCAGTGCGCTACGTTATGCGTCCTGTGACCCATCAAGGTAAAGAGCGTGATACTGAACGGCCCTGGTTACGACTGAGGTTGATTGCTGTATGTAGCCAGGGATCTGTGCTTTCTGTCACAGCTGACGGGTAAAACTTGAAGGCTCTTTACGAGATGGAGCAGGGAGATCTGTGGAGCATCGGGAACGAAGCTTTTCTGTCCCAGGAATCGCGAACCTTAGTTCATGGAAGGCCACAAACTTAGGCGGCCAGTGTCCGGGCAGGAACATGGCAAACTCAACAGTGCATGGATTCTGCAATGTTATCCTTGAACGGCACAGTCTACCAAATTTCCGACACTGATCATGATAGCACGAAGCCCGTGAACTTCTCTAGCCGTGCACCACCTCCAGTTAATCTACAGTATGTTTGCTCATCAAAATGCTGCCTGTTGTGCGTCACCCAACCCAGTTTACGCAACACGAATCTCTTTCGTGATGATATGGAAGACCTCTCCCTTCTTTTGTTTTCGGTAGCCGACGTGAACGGTACCGTGTCAACAAGCATAGCCCTTCACGCTGTTGTTGACCGCTTGATGGGCAATTTGCGTCGTCAAACTACCTGTACAGTGCGACAGGCTTCAACTCGCGGCTTGAGCACTCGATTATGCCGATCCTAGCGGTACGCGGACCTATGGTATTGGTCTTCTTCGACCTAGCATGTGCTGTCTGGTTGGTAATCACAGCAACTCTTCGCAAGTCCAGTCTTCAAACGAGCCATCGGGCAGATATCTGCGTACAACGAGCGGAATCTTCTTCTGGTTGAACTCTTTCATAGCAATTCGTAGGGGATCGGTCTCGCCTTCGATGTCGACCAAGGGAGGCGCGTTCATGCTGATTTGAAGGGCTCTCGTACCTAGGACTCGAGCGCGCTCGTACTTGGTCATGTATGGGGTTGTAGTGCGCTTCTCGTCTGGAATCCTCTTTGCTTCTTCACCTAGAGGCCTGGCACCTCTCCTCTGATTCGGGTCGCCAGTGGCATCTGACTCGACTATGTTGCCTTCATCGTTCGTCTGAGCACCCCTCGCTTGTAGGTCATTGTCTTCAGCATCTACATCGGCGTCGGGGAGAATGTCTTCTTCATCATCAGGCTCGTCAAAGTAAGTCTCCTCTGGCTCATCGTTGCCGAACCTATCACGCGCAACAGTTTAGTAGTTGCGCGTAGGCGCAGAAGAAGATACTCACGCTGCATCATCTCCACCACCGTAGTCTGACATCGTGCTTCGGATCCGGGAGAAACGTGGTGTGGGTAGGAAAGAAGTTCAAGTTCGAGTGCCTGAGTGGTCCAATCACTTTCTGCAAAAAACACTGACCAAGGCTTGCGCTAGCTCTTGCGCTAGTGACGCAAGGCTTTGACAGATCGCAGGGAAGTGGCGTCAAAGCTTGGCGGACTAACTTTACCCCACAGCGCAGGAACCACGCGACATTTCTTCCACAGATTTGCAGGTTAGCCACATGCCAATGCCAATGCCACGAGACAGCTTCCGAAGTTGGTTCACTACCAGGCACCAACCACGCTGCCGCACATGAACACAAAAGCTAAGCATGGAAACGCTGTCGGACGAAGAGTTCGACCATGTGCGTGATTTCGACATGTCGGACTCGGAAAGCGAAAGCGAAGCAGAAAGTGTAGTCTTAGATCACGGCACCCCCTCCACTACTCCGCCACGAACTCAGACCCCTCGCCCTGTCCAACGAAAGATCCTTGCTTGTCCCTACCACGAGTGCTCGAAGACTTTCAATCGCCAGTCGCGATTAGATGAACACATAAGATCCCATACAGGAGACCGGATATTCAAGTGTCCTCATGCTTTCTGTCCCAAGGACTTCCTGCGAGATAGCCACCTCAAGCACCACTTGACTAGTGCTCACTCGGACGTTCGGAAGTACCAGTGCACGTGGGAAGGATGTGACAAAGGCTTTGCTACCGGCACTCGCCTGCGTAGACATATTCAAGCCCACCAAGGCAGGGAGAAGTATAGATGTCGTGGCTATGAGGGCTGTGACGAAACCTTTCGCAAGCACGAGACTCTGAGGAGACACGTCCTGACCGTGCACGAGCAGCAGAAGCCATTTCCTTGCGAACATGTCGATCCACAATCTGGCGACACTTGCTCTTCGGCCTTCGATACAGCTGACAAGCTCAAGTCTCACAAACGAGCCAAACATGATAGCTCCAAGTTCTGCTGTACTATCTGTATAACCAGCCACACTGCGGGAGATGCTCTTATGACAACGGATGAGGGAGACGATTCTAGGCTATATACATTCAGCAGCTACTCTGAATTGCAGGCTCACATTGCCCATGCACATCCTCCGACCTGTCAGCATTGTGCGGTGCCATCTACCACAAACAAAGAACTCAAACGACATCTCGAGATCGATCATGGGGTAATAGATCCGGCGAAGCGGGTTGCGAAGCAGTTCCCCTGTACCCACCCTGGCTGCACACATGTCTTCACCAAGCGAGGCAACCTCAATGTTCACATCAAGACTGTGCACGAGAAAAAGAGGGACTTCATCTGTGGCCTTACCGAAATCACTGTACCTGGTGAGCTGGAAGATGGGCTGGAGGCTTCTGCTAATGGCTGTGGTCGCTCTTTCACCAGCAAAGCTGCCCTGGTTGAGCACGTCAGGACCGCTCACTTCAATCTGCCGAACAAGAGAGCGCAGCGGGAAGAAAAGAAGAAAGCGAAGCGGCAGGCCGAGGACGACGGGTTTGCCCCACCCATGCCCAAGAAGAGAAAGCCAAGGAAAGACAAAGGCATCAAAAAGAGCTCTACACTCAATGTATTGACAGGTCTAGATATGCTAGCAGACGAAGCAGCCGAGACGACGAAACCCTCTCCCTTCAGCAACGCTAACGGTCCAGCTCAAACTGGCGGTGATGCCATGAAAGACGATGCCGACGATTGGAACCAGCTTTCCGGGTCAATGACACTCTACGGAGACCACCTCTACCACAATGGCCAAGGTTATCATTTTGCTAGCGAGGACGGCAGCGCCGATCAAAGCAGAATTGATGAGGGCCAATACATGCCGTGCCCCGATCCACAAACAGGGCCACTTCCAGCCGATGATGTTGATCTGGAGCCCTTCTTCGACTTCGAGCACGAGCGTGAGCACATTGACAATACACTCAATCAGTTGATCGACCCATTGCTGCAGCAAGCATAATCAAGCGCGATAATTAGCGAACGACTTTGATACGACCACGATCTTTTCAGCGCTGTTTGCAGAGATACCCTTTTAGTACGCATTGTTTGGTGTTGATATGGTGTCTTCTGTGGGCGTCCCAAAGGAATAATTGAAAGTACAGAAGTGTTGCGGGACACTCGCGACGGATCTGCAGGAGTTCATAGGTGTGGGAAAAGTGACGGATACAAAAGTGATTTGAAGTGAAGCAATTTGAACATGTCCCTATAAAGGATGTGGGAAATGGCTCAAGGCAGTTGAAGTATATACATATGTCCACCAGCCTATAAACTTATAGATTCGAACGAAATCCGAGGCCGATGACACGGAGAAGTGCTTGTGACTGCAGAAGCCTGACGGCGGCCGGCCCGTGTATTAGATTGTGTGCAAGACTTTCCCAGAGATCGTGCTCCCACTTGAGCGGGCAGGAAGGTCTCTTCCGGCCCCTGTGTTTAATGGCCCTCCCCTCATCACCCTAGCACCAACCACCCAAAACAGAGCACAGCAGGCCCGTCCATCACCCAACTCCTCCAAGCATGAGCCCTCAACCACCGTCTCTGCAACCCAACAACCCTTTCATCCACAATCTCACCCCTCGCTTCCTCCTCCGCCTCGATTCCATCCAACCCATCATACGCCTCCGCCATCCCCTGAACAATCCTCGCCACACGCGGTCCAAACAAGAAGTGCCCAACCGCGAACACGGTGCCCGCAATAGCAACGTACCGCTCGCGACTGCCGCTGCGGAAGGCACGAATGGCGCGTATCCCACTGACCGTGCTTGTGAGTCCGAGGGCAAGGATGACAGCGAGACCTTCGGGGAGCGTCGTCTTCCACCATAGCGAGATCGTGCGGGCCGTGGAGCGGTTGTCGTGGTGGGAGGCTTTGATGAGGCCGTTGAAGAAAAGTGCTTCATAGATGGCGATGCTGGCGGAGGCTGTTGTGCTGAGGAGGGGGAGGAGCGCGGGGTTTGAGGTTGGGAGGGTGAGCTTGGGGAGGGGGAGGCCGAAGGGGGAGGCCATGGTGCGTGTGCTTGCTTCTCTTAGTTTGTGGTGCCTGCTGGTGGGAGCCACGGATGCTTGTTTGAAAGGTCGCAGGTGGCGTTCTGGCTCGGTTATTCGTGCCGACGCGAGAAGATGTGGTCTTGTAAGCGAGAGAGAGTGAACTAACGTAGAGTGGGATTTTGTCAGATGGAGTTAGGTATGGGCAGAAGCATTGGTCGACAGAGCGAAGCGCGCCCGTTTGGCGACGAATTGCCTTCAGATGTCGTGCAAAAACCTCGAGCTCCGACTACATCTAAAAAGCCTGCTCGACGTGGTAGACACCACGATCGTGGTGTGATCCAAAAGCTAAGTATCATACAACTCGGCGGCCCGCGACTATCCGAGGCCGAATCAGGCTGTTGCTCTACTGTCCTCACGATCTCTCACGAATTCATTTCGTGGTCCTTGTGGACTTATCACCTTCGATGACTTTCTGACGCGGAACCTCAGGGCTTTGTGTTTCAGACTTCTGGGAGTACTAATGACGGAAAGGTCGGAAGGCTCAACGAAGGCAGTCACGATCCATAGGAAAGGTAGCTAGCTGCTTGGCAATAACGGGGCACTGGCGGCCCCTAAGAGGAGTAGCTGATTGGATCTACGAAGGTGCTTTTTGACCCGGAACTCAAGCTCGAACTTCATCTCTACCCTTCCATCTCATCAGCATCCGCAAACATCTAATAGGGCCCAATAATTTCCCAGATCGACACGATGGATCCCTTGTCGATCGCAGCAGCTTGCGTGGGCTTGCTAAGCGGTCTGACAACGGTATCGACAAAGATCCGCAGCCTTACCACCGATGCAAAGAACACAAATAAAGAGGTCAGCGCGTTGCAGAGTGAGCTCGATGCTTTTCAAAGAAGCTTGGGCGTCTTTTATGGAAGTGGTCTTGCGGACAAATATCCGGACCATCTCCGACGAGACCTCGATACGATCGTCCGCCAATGCAAGTGCGTCGTGGATGAGATCGACTGTCTGCTGGACAAGGTTGCTTATGGTCATCTTAGCCAGCAGGTGCAATGGTCGTTCGCCATTCGCGACGAGGTGACACGCCTACACCGTAACCTGGAGGGCCACAAATCAGCCATCACGATAGCAATCGCTTTCGCCTCAATGTCGATAAGCAATGGCATCAAGAGTGACACATCGAGCATTCGAAGCAAGGCAGCGCGATACCAGAAATCCAAAATCAACTAGCGGCAGTCTTGGAGGCGATTGACACGCTCAATAATGGCGACCCGTCTCAGGGACCACGGCTGAGCTTGGCAATGCAACGTTTCCTGCAGGAAGCATATACTGAGAGCATAAGTGGCTCAATATTTCGAAGCAATAGCTCCAAAACTTATGGTACGATGCTGGCCAGCACCGCTGACCCCTTCGAAGACCCAAGGTCAGCAACAGAAGCCTCCGTGTTTGAACAGCCTATTTCAGAAGTCGACGATGGCTACGACTCTGGGAGCACCACGTCGCACTCTGCAGCAGCATTGAGTACCAACCTCGATACGCCTGCCTCGCACGAAGCAACCCGGCAGTCCTTCGTGCAAAACTCTACACTGCCACCTGCGCCTCCGAAGGTCAGTCGCTTTTCCACAATGTTCCAACCCACTGCTGTGGCATCTACCACGAATTTGAAAATAGCTTCACTACCTGCCTCGAATGAGTACGGGGCAACTCGAAAGTCGCGCTTCTCCTTTGCGCGAAGTCGACAACACGAATCGCCCCTAACAGCAGTACCGGATAGCTTTTCGAAGGTCTCCATGCCAATCAGCCGGGACTCACTACTTGATCTAGCCTCCGCTTTATCGGTTCAGGTCTTTGAGTTCATGTCTAGGAACGATCCTGCCTTCGAGCAATCTGCCAGGGACATATACGAGCGCGGTCTTACACTAGCGCTTTCCACCAACAACCTCCAGAATGATGCCGCATTCCATGATGCCGTGCAGTTGCACCAGTCCGGCAAGCTCGAGCCTGCCACTCTACTCTTGAAAGAGTTGGCGGAACAAGGACATACTTTATCTCAGATCATGTATGCGCTTTCCCTACGCCACGGGTGGGGCTGTAATCCCGAGCCGAAGAAGGCAATGGCTTATCTCTACAGTGCTACAAGAGTGACCATCAACTCTGAGCTTCGGGTCATAGATTCTGGAGTCTCTTCTACATCAATGGCACCTGATGAGCTGAAGCTTGCACTCTTCGAGATTGCGAGCTCTCTCAGGCATGGTTGGGACTGCACAAAGAGCGCGGTATCCGCCCGATCCTTCTACAAGTGTGCTGCCGATCTTGGGGATGTGGATGCCATGCATGAACTGGCCTGGTGCTTTCTCAATGGGTTTGGTGGCAAGAAGGACAAGTTTGCAGCAGCGCAAGTTCTCAGAAAAGCTGAGAGACAAGGCTCGAAAGTGTTTGGGAACTCATGGATCTGGAAGGAGAAGTACGACATGAAGCCACGGTGAAGGTTGACGTTGCATTCCAAGTGAAAGTGCAAAGTTGACGTAAGACGCCTGGCACATGGCTGTGAATAACGAACGAAATGGTTATTTATCTACTAGCGAACACGGATTGCCGTTGCGACTAACGTTCGAAACAGTCAATGCGGCAGATGTTTACACCTCTTATCTACTACAACAACGTTCGAGGATTCAAGGTCTTTGCACCGCAAGCAGAATGTCGGTCTCTTCACAAATTGATGTCGCAAGGTTTGCATCTCATACGCTGCAGCAGCTCCGTTCTAACAAATATCAGATACCTGCGCAGCGAAATCGTCAAAGTCACTGTCACGAACGAAACAAGTGGTACCGAATACTTCATGCATGCTCAAGTCCTCTGCAATGAGAGTCCCTACTTTGCAGCCATGAAAAACTTCAGTGAAGGAGTTAATAGCGCAGTCGAGCTGAAAGAGATGGACCCTGACGCTTTCGACATTGTCGCAAATTGGTTCTACCGAGAAACTATTCGTGGTGCGAAGAGCTGGGCCGATTTCGACATGCTTGTCAGAGCCTACGGGGTTGCTGATCGGCTGATGATGCGAGCGTGTCGATCTGACATTCTGGAAAGTATTAAAGGCTTCTGCTCCAAAGAACGACTGCGGCCTCGCAATCTGCTGGTCATCTCTCGGCTAGGACTACCGAAAGAAAGTGGCATCGTCCAGTTCGCTACGGACCAGTTTGTGTTCGAAATGTCGCGTATGGTCCAGGCCGGCTCACCATCATATACACTCGACGGTGCAGACATTGAATTCTTCACAGCGGGTGGCGAACTCGTGGTGGTGTTGGTGGAAAAGATGTTGAAAGCTTTAGAGTGTTTCACACCGAAGGCCGGAGCTCGATCGACTTACAATGGCAGACCACCTTACTCAGCAACAGTCTGAACGCACAAATCACGGAGCTTCGTATCACGGCCAAATATCTGTGCCTTTGCAGCTGCATAAGGTCGACAAGTTGAAGGCTGAAGGATGGAGCCCCAGTACGCGGAATACCGGAAGATCAATCGGCGTGATCGGATCCATTGCCGTCATGGTAGTCAGTTTAGGCTAAATATTGTGTGTACCCTCAGCAGAGCCTCTTGCTAGAGTACCTTAGAAACCGTGTATGATACAATACAATATGATAGCAAGTCCGTTGGAAATCTCTTCCTTCTTGACAGACCTAGACTCAGACCGTGAAGCAGCTGGATTCAGCAGTATTGCGCCGCCATGTGTGCCGCCATGTGCGCCGTTTTTGATTTGATTGAAGAAGTCCCATCGGAGTGGGGCCCACACAAATACCCCAGATATTATTGCCAGGGTCAAACAGGTCGTATGTCGATCTGCAAGACAGATTGGGAAGGTCGTCAACTGTGATGCAGAGTCCACCGCTGGCACTCAAAATGAATAAATGGAGAGCCCTTCACACGAGCCCTGACGATGCTTTGCAAACTCGACCTCGTGCTCAGCAACTGGGCTCAACCATCGTCAGCAATTGTTGCTACATAGTGGTTCGCCATGCTCAAGTATTCAGCCCTGGCATGTCTGGCTGCACAACGTCTTTTCACGGCGGAAGCAAGGTCCGTGCTACCTCTCGAAGCTAGAGACGTTTCTCCTCCATCTATACCTGGCACACCTCAGATCATCACGAATGGAAATTTCGGCAACGGGAGTTACGGGTGGGAGTCATCACCAACAGGACAAATCCGCGACGGCTTGTATTGTCTCAGCGTACCAGCCAACTCTCCCGGCAACAGCAGCTACTTGCGAACCACATACGACTTCCTCGAGACGAAGAACGACGTTTACACGGTCAACTTCACCGCCAGATCCACTGTTGGTTTTGACATTACTGTTCTGACTCCTGATCTTCCGCTCGACCCAAACTTGAATACGACTGCTGCGCTCACGACGAGTTTACACCCGTTCTCTTTCACATTCTCACCCGCGAATCAAGCCCCTAATGCCACTCTTGAATTTGTGTTTGGGGGCGCCCCAGCTCAGGCCGAAGTATGCATTGGCAACATCAGCATGAAACGTATCGACAGAAGCAGCTATGTGCCGGATCTCGGGCCAGCCCTAAAAATTAATCAACTAGGTTACTTGCCACAAGGACCAAAAATAGCTACTTATGTTACCAACAGTACCAACGCAACACCGTGGTCCTTGGCCGACAGTGCTGGCGACAAGGTCGCGCAAGGATCCACAGTGCCTCATGGCATAGACGCTACATCGGGACAAAACGTCGCAACAATCGACTTCACCAATGTTACACGAGAGGGCACTGGATATACTTTGAGAGCTGGTAGTGTAACTAGTTTTCCCTTTGCCATTTCGTCTACTCTCTACGAGCTTCTGCGTCAGGATTCCTTGCAATTCTTCTATCAGGAGCGCAGCGGTATCGCTATAGATGCTACTCTCGCTGGTGCAGAATACGCTCGAGCTGCGGGACACCTCCAAATACCGCCGAACAAAGGCGATGCGGAGGTGCCATGTCAGACAGTGCATGACTCGCTCATTGCATATCTCGAGCCCTGGACATGCAACTATACCCTCGACGTCACGCAAGGCTGGTACGACGCCGGCGATCAAGGTAAGTACGTCGTGAACGGCGGAATATCTGCAGCACAGCTCCTCATGGAGTTCGAGCGGACTCGACACGTACAGAACCTAACAAATCCGCTTGGTGACGGCTCATTGCGTGTTCCAGAGCGTAACAATGGAGTCCCCGACATACTCGATGAGGCGAGATGGGAGCTCGAGTTCATGCTTAAGATGCAGGTACCAGCTGGTAGCGCCCCACAGCTATTCAACGGAAGTCTGGTCGATATGTCAGGCATGGCACACCACAAGATGCACGACAATCAGTGGACACCTCTGCCTACTGATCCGTCACAAGATCCGAAACGTCGAGAGCTGCATCGACCGAGCACAGCTGCTACATTGAACCTAGCGGCCGCGGGGGCGATGGCTGCTCGGTCTTTTGCGACCTACGACAATGCATTCGCTCAACAGTGCTTGCAAGCAGCAACAACTGCGTACGCTTCAGCAAAGAAGAACCCGGAAATTCTCGCACCAGGCACGGACTGGGATCTCGGTGGTGGTGCCTACAGCGACGACGATGTGTCTGACGAATTCTACTGGGCAGCAGCTGAGATGTACCTGACTACGGGACAGAATGATTATCTGTCTGAATTACAGAACAACACTTACTTCACGGCGAATACAACAACACTGTTCTCGATCCCTAGCGGGTTCAGCTGGGGGTCTGTCGCCGCCCTAGGCCAGCTAGACCTTGCAATGGTCCCAAGCAACATCTCGAACCACTCCGCCATCGTCCGATCCGTCCTCGACGCAGCCGACATGTACCTTGCTGTACAACGCAACAGCTCGAACGGCTACGGCCATTTCCTGACCACATACCCTTGGGGCTCAAACTCGAACAACCTCAACAACGTTCAAGTCGTGGCGTCCGCGTACGACCTGAGCGGTAACTCCACCTACCGTGACGCAGCCCTACAAGGTATCGATTACGTCCTCGGACGCAATGCCCTCGCACAGTCGTACATTCGTGGCTACGGCGCTAAGACCCCCTCGAACATCCATTCGCGACTCTACGCTCACGAGCTTAACGACCGTTCGCCCCGAGCGCCAGCTGGGTCGATGGCTGGGGGTGCGAACGAAGATGCAAATGATCCACCGGCTAACGATGTGCTGCCGGGATGTGAGCCGATGCTTTGCTATGTGGACGATGTGAACAGTTATTCTACAAACGAGGTAGCAATCAATTGGAATTCTGCGCTGGCGTGGGTCGTTGGGTGGGCGGCGAATCACCGGTAGCTGAGATATGTGTAGCTCCAGCGTACCATCAACTACTCCTCATCAGCACCAATCTTGATGAAAATTTTGCCTCTCGTCCTTCGACTGTTGAGCTTCCTGTACGCTTTCCCTGCATCTGCCAAGTCAAAGCGATTGTCGTCCTCTATCACAGTCTTGATCTTGCCCTCCGCCATCCATCGGCCAATCAATTGCACTTGTAGATATATGAAAGGTCGTAATAGGATCTGGCGATGTTAACACTATCACATTCGAGCAATCAAGATGAGCGCTTCTGGTACGCTTGTCTGAGCAAGCTAAGCGTCCTAGAAGTGTCACATCAATTGTCCGCGGCGTTGCTACTGACTTGTCCGTGAGAGCTGGTCGCCTGCTCGGTTAAGCTCGACCAAGATCGTCATAGAACATGGGGAGTTGTCCAGTTACAAGGACACCAATTCGACAAGCAGGTATCTCTTTGCGCCGCGGTCTCATCCGACCAACTTGTGCTGATTTGAAAGTCGAGACGGGATCGCGGAGCAAGGTAGTCATGTGATTCCGCGGAAGTGGGGCTGTAGCGGACGCGCTGTGCAGCCTGCTGCAAAATGTTGAAGGGGAACCCCAGAAACCTGGTTTGGCTTGTAGTGATGTCGCTGACATCGTCCTTTGCTTCCTAGCGACCCTCTCTTTCGAGTTGGTTCGATAAGCGCAATGAAGCATAGTGTCATGGCGCGGCAACACAATGATTCGAGTAATGAGAATAGAAGAGCGTCGAGCCATCCAACTTCATTGCCGCAAGAGACATTCGTAACGTATATTGCCATCATTGATGACATTATTGCCAGGTCCGACATGGACAGGGTGAACGAAAAGCAGATCCGCCAGACATTGGAGAAAAGGCTGGGGATCGATCTCCTGTCGCAGAAGGTGTGCTCTCACGTCGCGTACTAGTACAAGTTGCTGATAGTATAGGCTATCATCAAGAAGCTGATACTGCAGCGCTTTGATGTGTTCGATGTCTGTCGCCAGCGAGCGCAGGATGCGATACCTCTTGGGGCCTCAACGCCTACGGGATCAGGTAGTCAGGATGCTCCGTCACCACCACGCTCTGGCTCCACTCCTATCTCACGTCTGCCTTCAGAGATACTGTATATGGTTCTAGAGTACGTCGATGTTCTCGAGTACTATCATGATATGAAGTTCACGACTCTTGCTCGGGCATACATCGCAGAAGCACCAGGCATCGTCCATCCAGGCTGCGGACCAGCTGGTTCACCACGCTCTTCCAGGAACGACCTCCCACTGCTTCAGGCAAAGAACGTGTGCCAAACCTGGCGGAAGGTAGCGCTGGACATCGTTCTTGGAATGGACACAGATAATCTCACTGCCCAGCAGCGCCGCCAGGAAGTGGACAAGCTGGCACACCTGAGACGGCATCTCCTTTGGTGTGTCGTTCGGAATCTACCGGAGTGGCTCTCAGCCCAGTGACCAGGCTTCAATTGCACCCGAAAGCCCGCTGCCGGACAATGTCGCCAGGAAAACACAATTGGACGCTTCTGAGAAACGTCGGCAAACTTACTCAATATTGTGGTCGACGCCAAGGCCGAGCAGTAATCGATCCGAAACAGAGCTATCCACAGTAGTTTCTGCAACATCACCATGACAGCTCTGCACCAACAAGCCATAGTCTCTCTATAGTTCATTGCACACGTGAGCTAAACAAGTTAGCACCGACTTATCACTTGTCTACTCTGCCGGCATCAATTTCTTCCAGATCTGGCGTCAGGGTCTGTCGCGCCTTAAGCGCCGACCTTCCTGGTCCCAATGCTTCGAAATTTCTAAGCGCCAGAACATGCATTCGGACAATCATCGTGTGAGCTTAGTCGCCGATGCTGCAGCCACAAGACATGAAACGCAACGCCACCTTCTCAGACGCCAGTTCGGACACCCTCGGCATCTGGAGCGATATGGTACCAGGCACAGAGTGCTGCCCTAGGAGGACAAAGAGAACCTAGTTGTTGCGTTTCGGGCGCCCGTCACCATCTTGCCCACTTCTTCATCTTGCTCCGTTCTGTTGTCCTTGCAAATTGACTGAAGATGTGCCATGTTAGCCGTAAGGCCAGCCCTAACTTCTCGACCTGCCAAACATAATGCGAACGATTACCCATTCCTAGCCATCTCGGCTCGACACGCGACTCTATGGCAAACTCGTTGAATCCGACCGAATACATCTATGAAGGGCTCTGGACAGACTGGACAAAAGGCAGCGTATGGGGACTCACGTGGACCTTATCCCCAACAAGTGCCGTCATCCTTACCAACTCGCTGGCAGTATTCGTTACACTATGTGGCGTCCAGATCTGGACCATTGTCCGATACGCACTTCATCAACGGGGTGTATCCCTTCAACCAGAGCCAACCACTCCGCACCTGAACAAAGAACAACTTATACTTCGAAATGCAGACTCTGCCCTTGCAACGGCCCGGCTCATGCTTGAGTTGGCATGGACCTCTCGGCAAAGCACGGGCAAGCCGTCCTTACGCGCATATCTGATCGGTCTAACGGCCGCAATATACGCTATTATGTTTACGGCAGCTAGCATCTTCTCTAACGAAGCAATCATTGCCGCCTCAACAAATGGTGGCTCAGCAGTGCTTCTGAGAAGCAATCACTGCGGGGTCTGGAACGAAACTTATGTTGACATCGTGCAAAACCAGCATTATTCTAACGAGATGGAATTCGGGATGTACGCTCAGTACCAGGCCAAGAAAGTCCAAGATATCCAGCTCAGCCTTCAATACTCTCAAGAGTGCTATATGTCCCAGGCTGTGACTACAGGCACGTCATCAGCGTGTCACAATCTCAAGGCCTCAACTGTGGGTTGGGAGTCCGCCAGCGCAGGCTCATGTCCTTTTGGACCGCAAACCTGTGATGACAGGGCAGAAGTGGTCGTCCTGGATACAGGCGAGGTTAACTCGCATGATGACCTTGGCATCAACGCGAAGCCTAGTGACCGATTGAATTATCGAAGAGTAACAACGTGTGCAGTACTGAATGGGACTTCTCACACAAACGGTTGGAATGGTACGGTAGGGAGCAGCTCAAGTATCGAGCCCTCGCAAGACACAGCTTACGCATTCTACGGCCCTTCTCACATCCAGAACACCTCCTGGACGTACTCGATCTCAAACTTTGCGTCATTCTACACCAACAACAGCGCCGGAGCAACAAGGCCATACCTAGTATACGTTATGCAAGCATATCCGACCTCCAGCTCAAATGACGACTTTGACCCGATCCCTGAACTGGCACAGGAAAACAGTGATCTGAACTTGATCTTTATGAGCTTCACAGGGACGTATTTGGGACAAGTCAACGACCCCTGGTTCTCCGCGAGAGACGAGACGGTTTTCGGCAACGCCAGACCTTTTCTTGAGAAGCGATATGCTCCTGACGAAGCGATCAAGACCATTGGTTGTACAGAGCAACACAACTTCTGCAATAGCCACAACCTCTGTACGGGCTTGCTTGGGTTCGAACAAGTGCAAGAAGTTGCAGAGTTCAACGCTGCCCTAACACCCAATCAGAACGCTACTTTCGATCGAATGTTACGTGCCGTAGCTACTTCACGGCTGTGGCACGTTATTCAAGCTCTCACAGTGACTACTGACCCACTGCTGGCCAGCAATGTATCGATGTCGGGGAAGAGTGGCGCTGTTCTGTCAAAAGCCTTGCCTGACAACCAGTGGGAGCTTGAACTCAGATATTGGCATTCCGTTGCGATGGCCCAGCTGCAGCGAGCAGTACTTCAATGGGCTACCGGACAAATTGCTGCAGAGCCACAAGAGGTTCAGTACTTACTTCCGCCAACGGAGCCACAAGACATCTGGTTCTGCAAAAACCTAGTTGTCCCATCGTTCACCTATAAATCATTCAGTGTCGTAGCAATCGTCCTCATTGTTGTCTTCGGCACACTGATCAGCATTGCCAGCCTCTTCGTTGAGCATTTGGCAGCCGCGGTTCGAAAGTGCTTGCGCAAGTCGGCTCCGAAGGAGCACTGGGTTTATGATGATATGCTTGACCTTCGACGCTACACACTCAAAGCTCGATGGCGACCTCCGCCCTTACCAAAGGATGACCAATATTGCCCTGCTTCCCAGCGACGCAAGCCCAGAGGGAGCCTCGGGTCAAACACGACAGCATCGGTGGCCGATGATGCGAAAATTCCTTCTCAGACACATGCATCGAAGCAATGTGCGTCCCCGTACGTCAACAGAGCTTTCGCTATGAATCACCAGACTCGGGTCGAGCCTTGTCCACAGCGAATCAGGAATTCGTCGTCAACCAGCAGCCTGAGTAGTATTGGTCTCAAGCTACTAGAAGACCACACGAACGCCGTTGACCACAAGCAAAACCTAAGAGGGCCGAGAATGGTAGCAAGTTCACGCAGTGTTGCCACTACCCGATACTTTAATCCCGCAGCGGGACGCAAGTCACGCAACCTTACTCCTACTCCAGGTGCATGGATATGACGGTTCCTCAAGCTAACATCGACCTCAAGCGGAGAGGCCAAAGTGGCTGAGTCTGAAGACGTCTCGCAAAGACAAGACTCGGAGCAGGGATGACACAGCCCATAACCGCAAACGAAGCAAACGAGCCATTGAGGATGGTTTGTCTGTAAGAGGCTGGCTGTATCCTAAGACTCGGCAGGGCTACACCAAGCTAATAGTAAGCACACCAGGTCTCAACTAGGGTACAAGCGTCCCAGCTGAGAGCTGAGAGCTGGGGTAAGCTTTCTTAGCTGCATTTCCTGCATGTGGATTGTTACAGTCGGCTCAGACCCGTAGCGTGTTAGGGCAGACACGCTACGGGTCTGAGCCGACTGAGACAACTTGTAAACTGTTCTGTACAGGCACCGGCACTCACCAATATCCAGTAGAATGCTAGGAGGTGACGCCACTATGTTGAGGTCCAATTTGCGAGGTACAGAGCGCGAAAGGCGACAAGCCTGATCCAGTAACCCGTCGTTGGGCACCATGTACACCTGGTGTCTGCGACCTCGGAAGGTACAAATGCTTGATAGCTTATGCTACACAGAGTCTGAATAGCATCCGGCTGCCTGGAAAAACAAATTCCCGCTTCTGCACGCCTTCTCATTTGCTTTTCAGCGTTCTTGGTGAGGCTGCGGTCACGCGGCATTTCCGTTCGGGGCCTCCACACAGAAAGAGCTTAGCTTGAAGCCAGGTCAGCGCTAGAGAGGCTTCTATCTGAGTTAAGAGTTCTTATCTATGTACCTTACCTTTTCTGTACACACCTGGAGGCAATTCTGTGCTTCTAGACCGTCCTGATCAGACCAGAGATGTCCAGACACCTAAAGGTGGGTCTTCGTACACAGTAGCTTGGTCTACACAGTACAGAAGTGGTCAAGTGGTTACCTATCTCGTACCTGCCTCCGAAATACGGAGGTAACGAACGTACAAGGTACTCCCATGCAGAAGCATGCAGAGCCGAGCATCCAGCTCGATGGTATCCAATGATAATACAAGTCGCCGGGATCTGCGGATGTACTATCCATCTTGGGCCCATCGTCCCCGTGGGCAGAGTGCTGCACGCTATCTACAGTATGCAACTTTATCGGCTTCGCTTGGCCACTAAGGTGGCTGCTCAACACCGTGAGGGCCGCATTGAGCTGCCGAAGCCTTAACCTTATCCGAATTACTGGAAGTCTAGAGCTCCCTTGTTCACTGAGCGATTTCCCAGCGCGAACATAAGAAGAGCATCCCCACCCCAACGACCACGTTTTTGTCTACCACTCCCAGCTCAGCGACACGCTTCAGTCGGCTGCTCCCCCCATGCGATTCGAACACACCGTTCATCATGGCTGACCACAAACAAGAACCTTACAACGAGAAAGTTGCCGTTGAGCAGCATGGTGAACCTGTAGAGGGAGAAGTGTTCACGGCCGAAAATGCTGACCACCTCCAACGTCGACTGGGCAATCGCCAAATCCAGCTCATCGCCATCGGTGGCTCCATTGGCACGGCAGTGTTCGTGTCTATTGCTACTGGCCTGGTGCGCGGCGGCCCCGGTAGCTTGGTAATCGCTTACACCCTCTACTCCTGCATGCTAGGATTGATCAACAATGGCGTGGCAGAGATGACCGTATTACACCCAGTCTCAGGTGGCTTCATCCGAATGGCAGGCCACTGGGTAGACGACGCATTTGGCTTCATGGCAGGCTGGAACTTCTACATGTATGAAGGCCTTATCATCCCCTTCGAGATCACCGCGCTCAACTTAGTCCTGTCTTTCTGGAGCGACAACATCCCGGTCGCTGCAGTTTGTGCGGGATGCATTGTAGCCTACGCTGCGATCAACCTTCTTGCGGTAAAGGCCTACGGAGAGGCCGAATTCTGGCTCTCAGGTGGAAAGGTCATCTTGATCTTCATGGTCTTCATGTTCACATTCGTCACTATGGTCGGTGGAAATCCTCAGAACGACGCATATGGCTTTCGCTACTGGAACAACCCCGGCGCATTCGCCGAGTTTCGCACTACTGGAACTCTTGGCCGATTCGAAGGCTTTCTGGCCTGCCTCTGGAGCGCCTCGTTCACCGTTGTCGGCCCTGAGTATATCTCTATGGTGGCGGCCGAGGCTAAACGTCCTCGAATTTACATCAAGGCCGCGTTCAAAACAGTCTACTGGCGATTTGCGATCTTTTTCATCGGTAGTGCGATCTGCGTCGGAATCGTTGTACCATATGACAGCGAAGTTCTGGTCGCTATCCTCACTGGCGAGTCTTCGGGTGGCGGTACCGCCGCTGCATCTCCTTATGTCATCGCATGCCGCGAGCTCGGAGTGGGCGTCTTTCCTCACATCGTCAACGCTCTACTATGCACTAGCATCTTCTCTGCGGGCAACACTTACACCTACTGCGCAACACGGACTTTGTACGGTCTTGCCCTCGAAGGCCGTGCTCCTCGGGTATTGACTAAATGCACGAAGAGTGGAGTACCGATCTACTGCTTCGCTATTACCCTACTATTCCCGTTGCTGTCCTTCCTTCAGGTCGGTAGCGGTTCGGCGGTAGTTCTAGGTTGGCTCGTCAACCTGGTTACCGCAGGCGGTGTTATCGACTACGTGGTCATGGGCACAACGTACATCTTCTTCTACCGAGCTACTAAAGCCCAGGGCATCGATCGCCAACAGTTTCCTTACACCGGATGGTTCCAACCATACAGCGCCTACATTGGCACTACCTGGATGGTTTGCATCGTGTGTGTCTATGGCTATTCCAGCTTCTCGCCCTGGTCGGTCGGGTCCTTCTTCTCCTACTATCTGATGCTCCTACTGGCTCCATGCACATTCACCTTCTGGAAGCTATTCAAGAAGACCAAGTTTGTCAAGCCGACAGAGGCCGATTTAGTCTGGGAAAGACCAATTGTCGATGCCTACGAGGAGTCGTTCTTAACCCCGCCGGTTGGGTTTTGGACAGAGATGTTGCAGCTAGTTGGAATTGGCCGGAAGCGCAAAGATCGGAGAAGCTCAACGGCATCTTACTAAGGCAGCTCGCAAAGGAACACCTGTTTTCGGCTCAGGTTACGCTGCATCCATGTGGGTAGAGTCTCCTTTTGTCAACAGCGTGAACAAAGCAGTCTCAGCTGCTTGAGGGACTCAACATCGCCACGAATTTCTGTTTCACCTGCCACGAGCACTCGTGCGGAGTTCAAATTGAACGGTTGTGCAGAAATCGTGTTCTGATGGGTGATATCCTGAAAACCTGGACAATGGTGTTGATGATAGCAGAGAAGCTCGAGACTATGGTCGGCTAACAGGTAGCGCGGATAATCAATGTCCTATGAAACAAATGTCTGTTCCGTACGTGATCACTGCAGTCGTCTTGACATCGTTGTACACCGTTACTGATCAGACGTTTTGGCGACTACACAAAGCAGGCGAGGGACGCTCCAGACGAGCTGCAAACAGCCCAAGCTTCAGAGTTCTTCCACCAGTACATATACGTCCCGCACTGCCCGTCCTGTAAAGCTACACACATGACTCATTCAGAACGGGTCACCACTGTATCTGTATCCACAACCGCGCTCTCCCCAATCGATCCATCAATCGGATTGGTCCCACCTGCGCTTCAGACCGAGCGCCTCTAACAATGGCCGCCGAGAACGACATGTCTCAAAGCACAATATGGGCGCTGCTTCGCGTCGGAATCCTCCATCACCCGCACCGCACCGCACCGCACCGCACCGCACGCCACATCCTGACATCCACCGATCGCTGTTGCATGTATGAACTGTTCAAGGTCACGGATTCCCAGCCAGCGCCAGCGCGCCAACGCTATGAACACGTCGCCCACCATCCGCTCGCTGAGTCTCGCGTGGCCATGGCCCCGCGTCGCGTCGCGCAACCGACAGCTTTGATCGATCCCGCTCGCACCGCAAGAATCCTCCCCTCCTCTCCTCTTCTCTTCACGATCAATCCAACAGCACAGCGATCGATCGATAGCTATCCAGACAGACAGAGACAGACCTCACCTCGGACCGCCTCGGACCACCCGCACTCCACTCCACACTTCCTTCCCTCCCTCTCGCTCCCGGCTCGAACGAAGCGAAACGAAACGGGATGGCCGGTCCCAGCCCAGCCTACGCAAAACCCGCGGGTCAATTAAGTTAAGTTAAGTTCGCTATTTAGTCCTCGCATCTATCTGCAGTATCGCGAATGCGAATCCGTCCCGCAGCGCCACGACTCAATGGTACGTGCCGGCCGCCTCCGGCTACGATAAGTTATGCTGTACCGTATGTATCAACGCTACCCACATGCCAGAGATCGACACGAGGAACACGAGAACGAACCGGTAGCGTATCGTAGTACACTGCACTGCATCCAAGCTGGTGCGGTACGGTGTGATCTGATCTGATGTGATGTGAATTTATCTGCGTAGAACAAGACAGGACCTGCAGGACAAGCCAAGCCAAGCAGGCGTCGACTCGACTCGAGCCGTATAAAGTGGCGTGAAAACCAGCGTCCATCGACCGCATTACACCGCCGCAGTGAACGACACGTGCCATGCCAACCTACCCAACGCAACCCAACCACGTACATATGTGTCATTCAAACTCAAATGAATGCTAGAATACTTACCTACCTACCTACCTACCTACCCACGGACGAAGAACGATTGATTGAATCTGATAATTACCTTGGTTAGTCATTTATTGTTGTACGAAAGACTTTCTTTGATTGATTGATTGCACGCACGACGTGTAGCGCAGGCCCGATATGACACGTACAATGATAGGATACGATACGATGTGAGATAATATGGTACATTCGAAGCAAGCCAGCCAGCTCCCAAGTACTGACTGACTTGCAACCAAAGCGCCCAAGCCCAAGCCCATGGTACCTGAACGCCTAGCATGTCTGCGTGGTATCACATTACAGTACTTTGTCGTGCGTGTCGGTGCTGGTATGCACTCTCGTGCCGGCACTAGCAGATCCAAACATTGCTGCGCGAAGGGTCAAGCAATTCTGAGTCGCTTCTTGTCAGGAGTTGGCCGAACACCATGCACAGTTGCAGATGCAGACATGGATGCGGAGCCAGCTCCTGTGTCTGTGCCTGTCCGTCTCTTTGCTCTGCTAGTCCCTGTCTCATCGGTTTTCTTCTGCTCAATCCTTCGCGGTCTCCTCTCTTGTAGCTGCGACTGCCTGGGGCCGACTACTTCACGGCCGTCAGTTGCCCTATTCGTGAGGGTCGGAGCACTGCTGAAAACATCGACCGTCATATCCGTCGTCCTTCTCTCATAACCTAGCTCAGCCTGCGAGCTCTTAGCATAGTTTTCAGGTTGTGGCCCCTAGCCCTCAATCCTTCTCGTACTTGTCCCTAGCCCCTCCCAACTCAACGGCTGGAAATCCTGCCCCACACTCTTCATGTCGGCAAGCACCTCATTGAAACTCTCTACTAGTCTCGCAAGGACTTTCCTCCTATCCCACTCCCCTCTTGTCTTCCACAGTACGTCCATGAGCACACTGTTCACCTGCTCTAGCTGTTCGACGCTCAAGCCACTGGTCTTGTCCGCGAGATCAAGAATGGTGTTCTCAATACTTGACTCAAGCGGCAGAATGAGGTTGTCTTGTGGTGCAGAGGACAATGAGGACTTCGGCGATGGTGGGTTGAGGAGGTTGGAGAGGGCATTCGTTCCGCTCGTTGCGGCTCGGGAGATGGCCGCAGGCGCAGTGGCAGGTTGATGGGCTGCAATAGAGGGGGCGAAAGGAGGAACCGGCGGGGCAGATGCGTTGGGCTGACTGTTCGACTGCGAGCTCGTATCTGGTCGTGCAGTGACGTAGTGACTGCTCACGCCGTTTGTACTGGACTGTGAGGACTGCGCAGGTGGGTTTTCTGTCCACTTGGTTAGATACGAGTTCCGGGAATTACTGTTGCCGCGCGGTTGCCTCGAGCGGCTGCGGTGATGCACATGAGAACTGTCAGTAGGATGGGCCATACCTTGTGTATTCTGCGTATCAGGAATATCAGTCCCGCCTGCACTTTGTCTCTCGTCGTATATGAACAAGTTCGGTCCACTTTCTTGTGTGTTCTGCTGCTGATCGCTGGGCCCTGAGTTCTTTTGGCCAGACGTGGTCTGCGTTGTGCTTGCCTCATTATGATAGTCCGCTGCTTGTGAATCCGTTCGCATTGGGGTTACGTAGTCTGACTGGGAGAGCTTTTCCTGCATGCCATGTTCACGACGAAGTTGTTGCGACGGGCCAGTGTGCATCCAGTAAGGCCTTGGTTGGGCGGAGCCACGGTTGTCGTATGAGCTCGTCGTGGTGGTAGTGTGCGTCTTTTGAGTCTCCGCCGACGTTTTACTATTGCTGTTCACGTTCGAATTATGTCTAGATGTGTCACCTTCTGCATCTGCTTCGTGCCCGCTGCCTGTGTGGTTAGAGTCGCGATTGCCAGGATGAGGATGATAGCCGTTGGTCATTACACTGGAGTTGGAGGGTGGTCGTGACGGCGTTATAGGGAAGATCCTTCCGAGAGTGTCTTTCGGATTCTGGAAACCTTCACCAAGCTGTATCTGTCCAGTGCCTTCGGTAGTGGTAGTGGCTGCCAGATCAGAACCATTCGCAGCCGTTCTTGGCGGTCCCATGATTGCACCAGTATGGCCAGCAGCCGGAGCTTCCTTCTGCCTACTCTCCTTTTCTCTTTTCAACTCGCGTTGATACACCTTTTCACATTCGGCAGAAAGGCCTGGCTCGTTCATCTCGATCACAGCAATATCCACTTCGACATTGGCGAGCAGCTCGTTTGCCTTCAACAAACGATCTTCATCTTCAATGGCCTTGGCGTCTTTCGCAAGCCTCTTGATGTCAGCCACATAGTCCTTGGGCCGCTTGTAGTATCCATTGCTTAACCTTTTCTCGATTGTAACGGAGTCGAGGTTGTAATAGAACTTGCCACTACCCTGGTCGATGAGACCAGGCACGCCATGAGCGTCTTTACCCACTTCAAACGGTCGGAAACTAGCCTGAGCGATTGGGAAAGCGCCCGCCACATCAGATGTGACTGTGCCTGGATCAGCTTCGTCGTAGAGGTAGCGGATCGCACTCTCTTCGATGACGCCAGTTCTGAATTTCTTGTGTCTCGTCCTGATCTGGTCCATAATAGGCTGCAGGCGAATCTTGAGCAAATTGAGGGTCTGGCGATCCTTCTTCTTCTGAGCTTTGAGCTCTTCCTTGCTCGGAGGAGGAGGTGTTCTCGGTCTCTCTGGTGGCGCAGGCGGCAATATTTCCATTTGCCTTCTCTTGCGCTTCGTTGGATCAGGAAAGTCGCTCGGCTTCGTCTTGATGTAATCCTTCAATGGCTGGAAGAACTCGTTTCGTTCCTGCTTCTGAGGACTATCAAGTAGATACTGGTTGCGTTGAGAGTAGCCGAACAGCTCACGTTTCATGCCGACATCTTCCTGGTCTGCATCTGCTTCAGCAAAGCCGAGCACCAAGATCGGATCGGTTGGTTTTATTGAGCGCAGAAGCCCAAAGAATGTTGTCAGGACTTGTGGGTTGAGCGTACCATACCACTCCTGCACATTAGGAATATAGATTACGCTTGGCTTGTGCATCTTGACCTCGGAAAAGAGACGGATGATCGTAGCCTCGGGTGTGCTGGCGGTATCGCTAAGCAGAGTTGACAGTTCAAACGACTGAACATGTATGCCCTGAAAGTGGTTAAGCAGCGCAGCAGCAATATATTGCTGACCCATACCAATCTTGCCGTGGATCAGCAGTCTAGGCCTGAACACCCTCGATGACTCGAAAGCCTGCTGCATGCGTTCTCGACCGAAGCCCATGCCGTCTGCAGCGTCTTCGTACATTGCCTCCTCGAGCGCCGTGGTCTTTTTCTTCTGAGGCATAATCTCAGCTATCAGGTCTTTGATTTCACCAAAAGGTCTGTCCAACAGTGGAGCAATACTTTGTGGTAACGGTGCTGCGCCAGATGAAGCTGACCTCTCTGACGATGGCGTCATCTTCTTGATAGAAATCATGAAATCCTTGGGCATGACTTCAATGGTCTTTGGGTCAATGAGTAACTTCTCCTTCGATTTGTAGATTTGAGGATATCGTCTCTGCACAGCATTCAGCGCAGCCTCGGTGCACAGCGCTCTCAGGTCAGCGCCGCCGTAGCCCTTGGTCATGTCAGCCAACTCGTCCTTGATCCTGTCGTCAAGAGGCGGATTCCATGCTTTTGTATGGATATTGATGATTGACCTTCGAGCCTCAGTATCAGGCAATGGGAAGTAGAACTCTCTGTCAAAGCGGCCCGGTCGCCTCAAAGCAGGATCAATCGAGTCAGGTCTGTTAGTTGCGCCAATGACAATGACCTGTCCTCTGCCGTCCATGCCATCCATCAGCGCAAGCAGAGTCGAAACGATAGACGCATGAATCTGCTCCTGTTTGCTCGATCGCACTGGCGCCAGCCCATCGATTTCATCAAAGAAGATGATGGACGGTTGAGTCTTCCTTGCTTCATCAAACAACATCCTCAATTGTCGTTCTGCCTCACCAACCCACTTGCTAAGGGCATCGGCGCCCTTGCGCATGTAGAAGGTAACCTTGCGGCCTTGGGAGCTGACGCTGGTAGCGAGTGCTCGAGCAAGTAATGTTTTACCTGTGCCCGGGGGTCCGTGAAAGAGCACACCGCGCGGTGGTGTGATCTTGAAGCGCATGAAGATTTCGGGGTATAGTAACGGCAGCGCAACCATTTCTTTGAGCTGGTCAATATGACCTTGCAGCCCCCCAACACTGTCAAAATCGACATTCTGGTCGACGCCAAGGGGATCAGCATCAGCCAGGGCTTGCTTGTCTTTGACCTTGCCTAGGTTTGCCGGCGTGCCAGCGAGTTGCTGAGCAGGATCAGATGTGAGTGGTTGAGCGGAGAAAGGATTGAATGGGTTGGTGGCAGTAGTCGGAGTCATACCAACCATACCGCCAACAGGTTTTGGCTGCTTCATTGTTTCTTCGTCACTGCTATCAGAGTCGGCATCTGCACGTCGGCTAGGCCCACCGAGCAGTGAGCGTCCACCTGCGCCTCCAAAGGGACCATAGGTATCGAGGAGGGTGCGGTGCTGCCAGCCAGCACCGGTCCTCCGCGCTCTCTGAGATGGAGAGGGAGCAGCAGCCGCTTCGTCGTCTTCTTCTATCTGCGGCAGGTTGCGCATGAGATCGTAGTTCTTGGGGGCAGCATTCCTCCTGCCTCTTGTTTCGTAGATCAGCTCCTCTCGCACCGGGCGTTTCCGCTTGCTGCCGTCTTTCTTCAGCTCAGCGAGTTCTTCAGCTAGTTCATACTCGATATCTTCAACCTCGCTGCCTGAAGCTGGCCGCGATACAGCTTTCCTTGAGCGCAGGCGAGTTGATCGTCGGCCGCCATTGCTGCTCTGAGAATCATAATTGTTCCTCTGGGATTTCTTTCTTGGTGAGGCACCTGATGCTGCTGAATCCGACATCTCTTCGGGCTCCTCTGCATCACCCCCAGGATCGAAGTCGCTAGTTTCGTCGATGCCCCTACGTCGTGGTTGTGGAGCGGAAATCGGACGAGCAGCTGAGGTCTTAGCTCGCAATCTTCGTCCTCCAGCAGCCGGCTCGTCTGGCGGAGGCGATTCAGCCTTTCGTTTCTGACCAGCTCCTCTCGTCACAACACGAGCGCGGCTTGTTACTGGCCCTTCATCATCGTCCTCCTCGTCCTCTTCAGCCAAATCAGAAAGTACCTCTATCTCGGGTCTCGTTGGCTCTTTCTCGGGCGAGAGGTGCAGGGGATCCTCACTAGGGAGCACAACTTCGGGGACTGCAGCTGTAGGCAGATCGGAAAGAAGCTGCGGGATAATGTCAGGTAGCTCAGCTTGTGAAGCCGGCACCTCTTCTTCATGCATTTCGTGTTGTGAAGCTTTTATCTCCAGCTGCTCTTCCTCATTCTCCTTAGGATGTGAATCGGGTTCATCAACCTCGTCAATGGTGCTCCTTGAAGGGTATTTGATGCTCTTGCTGCCTCTCGAGGCTCGAGTGGGTAATTCGGGTTCACGAGAGCCAGCTCTCACAGCGTGTCTGCCAGAGTTCGATAGCTCGAATAGATCCTCATCTTCGTTTTCGTGCGACATGCGGCGAGATCGTCGAGTGCCTGTGGGTGCGGATGAAGATGAAGGTCTAGCGGAGATGCTCGACTTTCTCTCGCGCAACGATCGAGTTGGGGGAAGAGGCGTGCGAACCTTAAGCGTCACGATCTTGGTTCTCGGGGACTCGATTGCAATTGCTGCCGCTGGGGCTGGAGCTGGAGCTGGCGCGCCTCGTGGCCGTCTTCTAGGAGTTTTGGGCGTATCTGAATCTTCACTCTCCGATAAATCCGCCTCCTCTTCTTCGTCACTTTCTTCGTAAGTGTTGAGTTTCTTTGCGGCCCGACGCATAGGCCTCCCTCGCTCATTGGTCTCTGGCTCTTCAGGTTCTTCCTCGTCTGTCCACACCTCGTCTTCAGTCACTTCATCGTCGTCATCGTCGCTAACATCTGAGCCTTTGTAGCCTCCTCGTGGCTGCTTCTTCCGAGGAAGTGCGCTGCCTCCTCTACGAGGTCTGGCTTTCTGCTTCGGTCTGCTGCGTTGCTCTCGGTCGTTGTAATCCTCGTCGTTCGAGTCCTCGGCATTGGCAATGGCGGCGAGGTCACGATTGGTGATGTCGCGAGAGGGACGAAATGGCATGTTTGGTGAGTCGGCAGGTCAAGCTCCTTGGAGAGGGCTTGTTGTACTTGATGGTGTCGCTACAGGAGCGCAAAAAGGATCAAAGATCACACGCGCAATCGGACATGTCTTGATGACATTCACACGATGATTCTGTTGTGGTTGGACCCCGTTCAGGTGGTGTCATTGCATTCTGCCGCAGCTCAATCGATGGTAGTGATGGAGGAGAGTCGATGTGCAAGTTGCTGTGAGTCAGAGCCAGATAACTATCCACTTCTGATGTCGCGAACCGGTTATTGCGAAATCAAGAGGAAGAGCGTCGCGTGCTCGGGATAGTATAGTAGTGGAAAGTCGAGTGGGAGTACTTCAACTTGCTCGGAGGTCGAGGTGAAACGCAGTCACACCTGTCGCGCCAAGCCACGCTAACTGCGGACCCACAGACCAAACATCAGGCAGCCGTCCAATCACAATATCCAATCTTATGCAACATCTCAACTCCAAGGCGAGTTGCAAGAACATGGTATTTACTGATTCTGACAACCATCAATGCCACGAGATCGATGACATCTTGTGCAGGGTCAAGATGAAGCCCATCACCCATGCGACAAAGGTTTCGCTGTTTGCACCAGCCCACGAGACATAGAAAGAGTCCCAGCCCTCCTCGAAGTTTTGTAGACACGAATCTCAAGCTCTCGGTTCGCTGCGAGATCGACGTCAACCCCCGTCGGTGCCAGATCTCCGGGCTACGATATCCGAACCTTAATCAATCGTGTCAACGTACTTTTGCGCTTTAGTCACGTGATTGCGATCATGAGGGGTCGTTTACAATGCAGACAATAATGACATACTTAGTGCTACAGAATGCTATTCTACTCCTGCTTAGAGTTGACTTCTACCGCCAGATTGTGGGCCAGTGCATCCGACCCCTCATCGTCCGTTGTCGTAGTTCCATCCTCCTCACCGTCAGATGGTGCATCCTTAGTCCACAACACCGCAGCTTGCCTTCCCAGCTCCTGAAGAATACTGCTTTGTCTCCTTGGCGGCTGAGGCGCAGAAAACTCGTCCTCTGAATCATGTTGTTCCGCCCTGAATAGCTTGTCATGAAGGCCTCTCATCACGTTCGCCTTCTGCTGCTCTTGCACAGGGTTCGGACTGACTGCACCGCTGCGTGGCTTAACAGACCTTCTCAGTCCCTCGAGGATCACTCGTTCTAGCTTGAACCTGTTGTCGATGAAGCGAATCCGAGGCCAGCAGGACCGTTCTCCAACTCTGATCATACGAGCCAGCCGTTCTGTGCTCGGATCACTGAGGATATTCCAATAATCGCTAAGTATGGACTTTGGCCAGACCGTCACTGTGCCGGAGAACCGCTGTAGCCAGATCTCCGACCAGTCTTGCCCCATTGGCCGAGGTAAGAGCTCAAGATGTCGCAGAATCTTCATGTATTTTTGCAGGTCGAGTTTGACCGACGTCTCAATCGACGAGCCCAGGAAGCCGCCTCGCCAGCCCCGGCCCTTCCGATGCCGCACTGGACTGCCTGGCAAGCCTCGAGGCGAAAAGAAGAAGAGGTTAATATGCGGATTTACCTGCGACACGATGGAAAAGTTGACGTTGAAGTGGATGTTCAGCTGTTTCAGAGGAATGTCTGTTCGTAAGCTGCCGTCCTTCCATTTATGGCCGAAGGAATATGGCGATAGAGTCCCATCCTTGTTCTTGCGCATCAGCACGATCGGATTGAGAATTCCTGGTACCGCTGCAGATGCAAGGACAGCTGACCAAATTACACAGTCCGGGCTGGTTATATGGTTGTTGAGCATGGTTGGCGAGTGAGGATCTGATGGTACGCAGGAAACGTTCAATATCCGACCTGTCCTCTCATATGCTTCCCGGAAAGTCATTGAGCCACGACAAAACCAGCTGGATTTCTTAGCCCAATCGAGTGAGTCAAATCTTGCACCAGTCCACCACCATCGCCTGCTCCACGTCCACCAACTTTCGTTGCATGCCCTGATTCGGTGAGCAAGTGCTGGCACTACTAGCTTTTTGAGCTCTTCCTCTGTCCTAGTGCCGACCAGTGCGGCGACTAATGCTCCACCCGAAGTTCCTGTGATGATCTGTGGAAGATCGCCAGCATCGAGAAGTGCTCTAATGACACCCAAGTGGTAGTAAGCAAAGGTTGCTCCACCAGACAGACATAGTGCAGTACGTCCATAGTTTAGCTCGAGAAAGCGGAAGAAGTCGGTCTTCTCCGTGGGTGATAGACCTTGGTTGTCGAGAACCATCTGAATACCAGCTGCAACCTCGTCAATGAAGCGTTGGACGAGGTACTTGGTGCCAATATACGTTTCGCTATAAAGGTGGGAGTTCTCAACGCCAACAAAGTTGTTTTTGATGCAGCTTTCAAGGAGTGCTTTGAGGTCACTAATACTCGAGTTGCTGCCTTCGGTCTTCCTATCGGTGAGATTCTCCTGTATAACCTTCTGTCTCAGATCGCTAAGTTGCTGTGTGACTCTCGATACCGTTAACGAGTTATAGTAGGAGTACTCGTCATCCTGCTTCCATTCTTCGTTACCGAGCTCGGCATCAAGCCGTTCTGCTGCTCGCTGCCACTCCTCGTATGAGTCTGCTCGCTGCAACTCATGGCGAAGGTTATTACGCCTTCCGCGCCATCCTGCAACGACCTCGTACGAGAAGATATAAAGTCTTGTAATGTTGTAGACAATGAACAGAAAGGCAACCCATCCCAGGACGCCAAGCAATATGGGGTATCGGAGAAGTGTGTACACAAAACCCTCCCTAGTTTCGTCCTTCCTACGAGCCTTCTTCCGCAGCCGAGGCTTCTTAATTTTCTGATGTATGGGTTTCCAGTCATTGAGTGCTACCACGGAATTTGTTGTCGGCGCCTCAAGTGCTGCTGCGAAAGCGTTGAGGTCTTCCTGGCTGATGAAGTCGTCATGGTAGTCGGGCAGATCTTCCGGGTCGAAGGTGTCCTTATTGTACTGCGGAGGGGAGCCTGTGTGAGCCATTGGTCAAGACGAATACTGCATAATTACGTCGCTAGTTGGTTTAACGTATCTTGATGAATTTAGGCAGACAAATAGCAGGTCGGCAGGTGCAGTTGTTGGGAAAAGTCTGGTTCGCTCGGCGAGGTTATAAAATAAGCTACGGTTGAGCACAGCAATGTCACCAGCCTGAGTGACGTTGCTGATGCCTGGATCACGGAAGGCAGTGACAGCCTGAGCCGCACTGCAACTAATGCCTAAGGCACCATACTCCTACTTGCATACGAGGTGTTATTGCGCAGCGAAACAGGTTACAACTGGACACTCAAGCTGTCGAGTCGAAGACATAGAGCAGACTTAGGTTCAACTTGAGCCTTCCGAAGTATCCTGCTGTTAGTAGTCGTGAAGGGTTGGAGAGGCCGCCTTCATCCATGGTTGATCGTGGATCTCACGTCGCTTCATCACATTTATCACTGATGGTATTGCCCAGCTTACCACCGTCACCGCGCTCTTGTTTGGCGCTTCTCTTCATCATAGCACATCTACAGTGTGCGAAATCAACGACGCATCACCCTACACGAGGACCCCTTTGTTCATCGTATCCTAAGATGCAGGTCGCAGAAGAGGAACTGTGTAGGGTCTACCGCTTCAGTCGACCACCCGAGCAAGGATGATAGATCACAACACAAGGTATTTGGTTTGCGTCACGTGCTCAAAGACTCATCAGTACAGAGTACTCTATCTTGAGCAGAGCCAGAAACCCAGTTCCAGACCGCTCTCTGAAAGTGCGCAAGTACCAATAGTCATGTGCACTCAGGAAATGGGTGATTGTGATTCAAGCGAAATTAGGTGCATGTCTCGGAACGTGGGGTAGTCCGCCCAGTTGGAAGTAGCATCGAAGATCACCCAGTGATGCGCTTGCCAGTTATTAGCAGCCGATAATGCGAGTGTCGCTGTTAATGGTGATAGGTACATGGGGACAAGGCCAGGCGTGCAGCATTGATAGGTCACGGTGTGCATGCAGAGGCGCTCAGCCAGTTGTAGAGCTGTATCATCCGTGACCTTGCTGCCCGCATGAATAGCACGGCACTCATCAACAGATCAAATTGCTTGGCCTCTCGATACCCTCTTTGCCACGAGCCGATTGTATTTCCGCTTGCAAGCAGTCCATGATGAGCTGAAGGGCTTGATTATGGTCACGGTCATGAATGCATGATGAGTGGTTTCATATCATATCCGACACTGAATATGCTGTTAGCCGTGAGGGTGTGTAGCAGTTCCCACCATACCCAACATTCCTGCCACTGGTTCATGCGCTTGCGGTCATCTGCATACGCAGCGCATCACATTGCACGCTAGATATCATCCATAGTGGGGTTAGGAGGCTATGACGCCTGACGAGCCTGTTGTACATTTCTGGGGCTTGCAATATGGCTCGAACCTAGGCGGAGGTACTTTGAACCCTGTGCATGACATTAGTACATCGCGTTTATTCGAAGTAGTAATATCACTGAAGTATTGTTAAAGCATGCCCCATGTCTTGTGTTTCATAAGACTCATTCTTCAGAGACAGGTAGAGTCTAGGAACTCAATCTAAGGTTCAGAGATGATGCGACAAAATGCTGATGCGGGGCTCGCTCAAGGTATGTTCCAACAGACATTGCAAGGGCACCTTCAATCTACTTGGCTATAAAGCTCCGTGTCTGATGGAGTCGTTGAGAGAGATTTCATCAATCTCCTATACGTAACCGTGGCGCGAGCCGTGGTCCGACGAGGGTGGGATGCAGAATATGATTGGTCATGGCGCCAGGCGGTAGGCAACGCCTGCTTTTGCGTGCCCATCTCTTGATAGGTTCAACACAGAGTCGTGGGTTAAAGCGGTGACCTGAACAATCCGCAGGTGGCCAGGCTCGAGACCACCTGAGTCCAGGCTAACGCTTGGGCTTTGGGTCTGACCCTACGGCGGCAAGATGGAAAGATCGGCTGACATTACGGCGGGAAAAGATGACGAATTCGCACACAGAGAAGGAGCTGTAATGTTCACAGGTTTGTGTGGTGGATTTCGAGGAGCATCACTTCCGAAGGTTTCGACTGGCACCGACACCGACTCGAGAGCTTCATCTGATACCGGCTAACATGACCTTCTTTTGTGGAGCGAGTAGGGGAGAAGCTGCAGTGCAACACGGGCAATATGCGAGGAAGATTAACAGCGAGAGTGATCAGCCTGGCCAAGCAAAGACCCTGGAGCAGGCTTTATGTTAGCGGCTTCTGTTGGTGGGATGTCGCTAGACTGGGGCGGCAAGAACGACTTCTAGTGGCTCAAGCGTGAAGATTGCGCTGTGAATGTTGCAAGCTTCGAGCTTGTACTGGCACGTATCATATCATGTATTAAGGTCTGTAGCAGGCGGTCTACTCGCATGCAAGTACTGTAATTTGCATGTAATGTATCCGAGCGTCTCGCTAGACCAATGTCGCTTGTAGCACATGTCGCGATCAGTCGCCAGCCGATAATGCCCACAGCGTCGATAGTATCCACTGCAGGCTTGAGTCGCAGGCGACTATCGAAGGTGCGACCAGTCAATCAGCGTCTTCAGTTCGCTACTTCCGCTCACCTGCATGCTCCTGTGAGCGGGTGGGGGTCATGCTACCTTTCCTCATGCACGACTGCTGGAGACAGTCATGCTACTACCGCTACTGAACTTCGAGAAGTGCTATCTCCATGCACTCTGCTTCCGACGAGTTATGTTTTTCATGCTATCAGAACCTTTGAGTTCGTGCAGATATTGAGGCCATCTTCGTCACTGTCCTTCCTTTGACCAACCAATCCTTTCCAATACGTCGTGCCTTGACTTTTTCTGCTTCAAGCTGAACGACCCCGGTTAATGCGTCCAGTCCTCCTCGTCAGCCTTCAAACCGAACAGAAATATCGAATACAAGTAACTCGAGACCTTGAGTTCCCAGATCCCCCTCTCCCGTGCCCAGTTCAGCAACCTAGAAACGTCGAAGAACGCCAGGCAAGACAATAGGCAAACCTCAGACCGACCCTAGACGTCTCCAAACACTGTCTGAGAGTGTGTGCACTTTTGTAGCTGGTAGTGCAGCCATGTCTGCGCCCACGATTTGCAGGTTGTACTAGGCAATCGGCGTACGAGGCATGAGTCAGTAGAAGCTCAACAGCAAGGAGATCCCGTGTTTGAGCAGACATTTGTCTATCAAATTCTCTCCCATTGGAACCATTGAGCCTGTTACTAAACAAGGTTTCCTTTTGACAAAGCAATGGAAACGCTGCAGTCTCAAGATGGGCACCCGTTTATTCGTGTAGGTGGTTTGTTATGATGGCCATGCAGTATGGCGTTTCGGATGCAGGCTAATACCACTCATAGGCCGTTGCACAGTATATTCGGCAACATGAGAAAGCCCTGGCCAACACTCTGCAAATGACTGTTCAGCGCCGGAAGGCGTCTCAGAACGCTGCCACTGTGACCACGCTGACAAGTCCAAGTGTGCCGGGCCAGCCTTCAACGAGCACACTTGCAGCTGCTCTGTCCTTCGCAGGGCTCAGTTTCAAGTCCTCTAATGTCAAGTCTGCCCAGCTGACTCTGACCCCTCACCATTTATTTTACCTGCTGTCGCAAATTGAAGAGCTGGACGTCGATGTTGGACCGATGAACGTGCGTATCGAGAGCATACACAATGACGCGGCCAACTATATCTCCTTTCTTCAAGCATACAAGAGGCCCGATGGGCGAACCGATGCAGACTCAATACACTCTGTGTCTAGCGTGCGCAGCGTCATGTCCGGCATGAGTGCTCTATGGTCTGGCATGGGGCTGTCCTCGAGTTCGTCAAAGAGCGAGAAAGCCAGACTTGCCTTGGAGAATGACATGAAGTACATCTATGGGGCGTTCACCAAACTACCAGCCCTGCGGCTGACGCCGGACCATCGTACACCCCTCATCAAAGGATACGAGCAATTCCCGTTCGATACAGCTGTTCCTCTCTTCGCATTCAAGAACCTGCAGCAACTGGAAATCGTAGATCTGGACTTCAGGAGTTTTCACGGCTGGGACCGCCTGGCTGACCAACTACGAATGCTAACAATCAAGCGTGGCAAAGTAGACGATCCCATCGATCTTCTGGAGAGCATCGTTCTTGATGACGCAGAGAAGCGCCGCCGACGGTCGAATCGTGCACAAGGCAACGCCACTCCCCCTTGGTCACTGCCATCGACTCCTCGAGCTGAGTATGCGCGGTCGCACTCAGATCCGGGTTCACCTCAGCGCACACCTCCAGGGACGTCGCCTATTACAAAAGCTCTGCGAGACGACTATGCAGTAGAGACATCCCCAATCAGACCCAAAGTCAGAAACCGGACGCTTGAAGGAGCGTCTCCGAAACGACCAACACCGATCCGGCCTGCAAGCTCATATCGTCATGTACGCACATATTCTTCCAAAGCTAAGAGGACTGGTTCTGGCGGCTCAAATTCAAGTGATGCTGCGGCTGTGCCTGGACGAAGTGACGGCGCAGCAAACGCGAGCTATCCTGTCTTACCTGCTTCGAAATGGCAGAGGCTTGTCTACCTGTCGCTCGCGGACAATGGGCTCCATACCCTTTCTGAGAGAAGTATTCAACCTCTAGTACCATCTCTACGATCATTCAATTTATCCTCGAACCTCTTCACTGAGATACCCGAAAGTCTATGGAAGCTTTCCAGGCTGGTGTCTCTCGACCTTTCCAATTGTATGATCGGGTCACTACAGACGCTAGTGACGCATCCTCTACCAGCCATTACTACTTTGAAGCTCAAGAACAATCGCTTAACCAACCTTGCTGGCATTGAGCAGCTGTCATCTCTGCAAAATGTTGACGTCAGTGCTAACAAGCTGTCCGATCCTGACGAGGCCGCAAGGTTAGCGCAGATCTCAACCCTTCGTAGGATTTGGGTCAGAAACAATCCATTAACCAAGCGCTTCCCAGATTATCGGGTAAGGATAATGAATCACTTTCGAAGGGTTCCAGGGTTCACAGAAGACATCATTATCGACGACCAACCCGCTACATATGGCGAGCGGAAGCAGTTGATAGAACGTGTCGCCGAGCTGGAGCGTTTGGCGCCTACTTTCGCAAGCCCTACGGAACAGAAAATTGTTCTGCTACAAGAGCCGTCGAAGAGACAACAACCAGTGCTGGAAGCCAGCAGCCGGCTTTCCATTATTACTCTGCAACAAGAACCATCCAACGCCTCGATAAGACGAAGAGGCACAAAGCGCCGCATTGTAGACCTGTCGGCGGCAGATGCAAGCTCACAGTCCAATCTGATCTCCTCGATCAATCCGTACTTTGCAGATGTCAAAACACCAAACGTGTTGTCTCCTTCATACCTCGAATCGAGCTCAACAGCAGAAGACAAGCCCCATCTGCCGGAGTTATCCACGTCGCTGACACCAATCACAGACGACGACATGGCAATGACTCTAACCAACAATTCACCCACAGGTGATGAGTATCGCAGCAATGTGACAGAATTGCGACTCAAGTTCGGTAGTACTTGGCTCAGTGGTTTAGACGAACAACATACCCATACACACTGGCAGTCGGACAACGATCTGCCAAGCCTGTCGCAAACTCACCACCCGCCGAAATTGCACCACTACCACTCAACCCCGCCGGTTGTCAACGTGGGAGCGAGTGCACCTTAGCGGAATACACACATGTCCGAGAATACATGCCGTCGGCACCTAACGATACAAAAGGGAAAGAGGTGTTGTCGGCCTTCTTTTCGCATCTTGCTTTCAGACCTTTTTCTGATTGATACCCACACATTCATTGTTTTCTTGTGCTTTTCGACGATTTGCGGCGCTGTTGGACCTGCTTCTCTCTGGTCATGGAAATCTTGTCATTCTCATGGGATGGATGTCTTGGTATATTCGCTGGGGATTTCCAATTGTTGCTCATGATAGACATTTGGCGGCTTGACGACGTTGTGCTTTTGCATGAAACACGAATGAGGCATGACTGATGGATTATGGTATGGTGTTCACGGCCGATACATAAGCGAGGGTCATCTAGAGTGTTCGCTTAACAAATGCATATGCTTTCTTCCTCTTCAAATGCGAGTCTCGCGTCCTCGGATATCTTGTCTTCATCTCACGTCATCCAACTCCGAGCGGCTTCTGTCGCACTTGCCCGTCCTGTAAGACTGCATTTACACCAAGATAACGGCTTGTGGCCAGTTGCAGACTTTCGTCGTCTTATGCTCAATGGCAACGGTTAGCCCTCCCTCATTAGTTCCGCATGACGCACTTTCGTTCAGTTCGGCGTCCATCCTGCTTTCCTCGTGGACTAACTCGTCCCTTCGTCATAACCCTAACAAGAATTCTGCTTCCTTTCGCTTATACTCACTTCTACCAGGACCGTTCCTGTCCTAGAACACTCGCTCACCAAATGCTCATCGAGGGTCCATGAACGGTACCGCAAACTGCGCAGCCTAGACCACGCAGCGCGACGCCACTTCGTAGTCGTAGCTCGCCTTTCCCACTGAAAAATAGAAACTTCGTGCTTAAAAGTTTATCAGAGTTCCGCAAATACTCGCATCGGTCCGGTGGTCTAGTGGTGCTTGACTCGATTGTGCGAGTCAAAAGAACATCACCAGCTCTGCCGATCTGCCTATTGAACCGAGGCTCTCCGCCTAAAATTTCCGTCTATGTGCCTCTTCAGACGCACTAGTACTGAACGGTCGGGGCTGCGGAAAAGGCAGCTGATTGAGGTATCGAAAAAGCTTTTGACAAGATACTTGGCTGCGAATATTGAGGTTCTGAAAAGCTTGTGACAAGTTAATTGGCTGCGGATGACATCGCTCAGCTAGTTTGCCTTACTCTAGAGGTTCACTACATTCACCATGTCCGACACCAAAGCCTCCACTCTATACCATGACAAGAACGAGAATGCACCCATGCGACTCTCGTGCTTCGTGGTTCTGTGTGCTCAATGGATCGGCGCAGTTCCGAGCAGTCCGCAGCCGACACATCTTCCTACACCCGCGGTTATGATTCTTGCGGTTCCCCCTCTTTCCCCAGCCATCCCCAGAGCTCAACAAACGTTTATCTGGAGGTCTTTCCGTCCCCACACTCCAAGTACCCACAGATAATTATCCTCACCTGATCTTTTCGACCAATAACTACCGTCGGCTTTTCACGGTCTTCCTTGCCGAGCAGAAACCAACCAGATAGGCAACGGTCCTATTGGCCATGCAGCAGACGGCGTGCCCAGAAGCGCAGAAAGCTTCGAGGGTTTGGCGTTCTAGAACTCCCATGCCTCCAGTTCGCCGCCACGTGGACGGATTCGCACGCGTTGGCTTTCAGGCCATCAGCCCAGACTCTTCTCGCATGGCATAAATTGTCTATACCTATGCCAGCGCAGTTTCTCACCTCAAATCTCTACCCTCACACGATTCATAGTAAGCATTCGCCATGGACGGCAAACGCATTAACAGCGTCTCTGAAAAGCATCTCGAGGCTGCCGACTACCACTCTCACCACAGAAAGTGGAGCATCCAAGATGCCGAAGCTGAAGCTCTTGGTGGCCTACGGACCGTCGAACTTGGCCTCGACGCTGAGCAGGTCAGAGACACAGTTGACCTCGATGCTGCCGAGGAAAAGAGGATTTTGAGGAAAGTCGATTATCGACTGATTCCCTTACTGACGTTCCTCTACCTGTGAGTCAATCCTCTTGCCATGTGGACTCAGCTAATAGCACGCAGCATGGCCTTCATCGATCGAAGCAATATCGGAAACGCGAAGATCGCCGGCATGTACACAGATCTTAAGCTCCATGGGCTCCAGTACAACATTGCTGTATGTGGAAGTCACCGTAATATACCATGTCGCTAACTTTGACAAGTTAACTGCTTTCTTTCCGCCGTACGCTCTACTCGAAGTACCCAGCAATATTATACTCAAGATGCTTCGACCGTCCATCTGGATCACGATCCTGCTTTTCAGTTGGGTATGATGACTTTGAACTTCAATGCTTCCAAGACTGACGTGATCAAGGGAACTGTAATGACATTCATGGGCCTGGTCAGCTCCTACGAAGGTCTTGTGGCCGCCCGCGTCATGCTCGGTGTAGCCGAGTGCGGCTTCTTCCCGGCTTCAGTCTATCTCTTGACCATTTGGTACAAACGCTACGAAGTGATGCAACGTATGGCTGTCTTCTATGCGGCAGCATCTATGTCTGGCGCCTTCTCCGGCCTCCTCGCCTATGCCATTCAATTCATGGATGGAATTGGTGGCAGAACTGGTTGGCAATGGATCTTCATGCTTGAAGGTCTTCTGCCTGTCTCTGTGTCTTTTTTCCTCTACTTCATCCTCCCCGATAGCCCTGAGACGGCGAGTTTCCTCACCAAGCATGAAAAGGAGTTTATCGTCAACCGTCTTGCCCTGGAGACAGGGTCGGGTCACGGACGTGTCACCAATAGCGATCGGATCCAGATGAAGCATATCAAGGCTGCCTTCGGAGAGTGGAAGATTTGGGCCGCTGTGATAATGTTCTGGGGCAACAGCATTGGTACATACGGGTAGGTTTCGTCCTCTATCAACTCGCCGAACGAACTAATGCGCAAACAGCTTCACCGCAACAGTCCCTTCGATCGTTGAGGATCTTGGTTACACATCTGCCAAAGCTCAACTGATGACAATTCCAATCTACCTCTTCGCGGTCATTATGGTGCTTGTCGTTGCCTGTAAGTAACAATCCCAGCACTATTCAAGCACCCCGCTGACACCTCAGACTTCTCCGAGAGAACGAGACAACGCACACCTTTCATCATGGGAGGTTTCACAGTTGCTGTCGTTGGGCTGATCGGCATGCTCGTCACTCGCCGTCATGCCAACATCCCCGGGGCCTCCTACTTCTTCCTCTTCCTCGTCGCTGCCGGCTTCTACGGGCCTTTCATTTGCATTGTCTGCCTCATCGGCAACAACCTGGCGCCATCTTCCAAGCGCGCAGTTGGCATGGCGCTGCTCATCTCTATCGGTAACCTAGGTGGTATCTGTGGCAGCAATATCTTCATTGCAGCGCATGCGCCAGAGTACCCACTTGGATTCGGAGTGTGCATGGGAGTCTGCACTGCTGCGGTTGCGATGGCGTTTGTGCTGAGGACAGCCTATAGGAAAGAGAATGAGAAGAAGGACAGATTCATGGAGGGAAAGACCGATGACGAGGTCAGAGCGATGTTCACTGAGCAGGAGTTGTTGGACTTAGGTGACAAGAGTCCCTTCTTTAGGTACACCCTGTGATCTGGCCAGCCGCGAGTCAGTCGCCTGGAGGACAAGCGACGAGTCGTATAAGGCGTGGTTGGACAGGACCGTACAACACTACTCCTCCTAGAGAATAGAACTCTTGGAGCACCTGCATCTGCACTCCGTTCGATCTGCTGCTCGCATCAATGTGCTGAGCTCCTTTCGTGCTGCTGCCCAATTAGAGACTGCCAGCGACCGCTGATACATTGACCTAGTTCTCAGCTAAACCACCATTCCGAATCACACCACACTATTTGCACCGATAAACCTCTTGTACTACAAGTAATATTCGTACATACAATTCTCTAATTTTATAGGTTAAGACCCGCGATTAAGATCCACCTCCTACCTTATCGCGACAAGGAGCTGTTTAGAACTTCCGAAACCACTAAGTGAGAATACCGTAAGTGGCAAGATACGACGAGCGTTCGCTAAGTTTATGCACCCCGTTGCAGTACTCCAGCAGTCTACCCGTCTCGCGTCGCCTAGAAATGCTTGAGAGCTTAGCGCTTACAAGAGGAAAGCCGGTTGACCTATCATTGTGGGACTGGACTGAACCACCCTCTACCATCTGTTGCTAGAATTTTATACTGGCCAAAGTTTATTCGGCCAATAACATCGCTGGCATTCTCTGGTTTGGAGCATCATGGAAACAGAAAAGCATGGGTGAGTAGCGAATCCAGTTGGACTCAATGGGGACCTTTTCACGCCGTCTCAGACAGATTGTGTGGAAGCCTCGTCCAATATGCAAGGCCACGACGCCAATGCACGCCAGCATAAAATTCTAGCAACAGATGGTAGCCTTACTATCAATGCGACCGTCCCTGGTGTTTGGTACAGCAAGCGATCATAGCACCGTTTCCTTCCGCCACCTCTATCCCCATGCAAAGGGGGAGGAGAAGGGATGTGAGTCAGCGTCCCGGGCAGACAAACTCGGGCAATCGTCTTCATAGAGCTCTCCATTTCGATATCATCAATCAATTCGTTGCTTCGAGAGAAAGGCGCGCCTCACACTTTTTCCCCTCTGTTCCTGATCATCAATCTTCCGTACTGTAGACTAACTTTACCAGAAGCTCCAAGTGATTAACGGGTCGTGAGTCGTAGTTCGAAGTGTAACTTGAAGTTTGAGCTGAATAGGAGTGGGCTCGTCTAGGTACGTCCCGATATGTACTAGGGTAGGTAAACACCCGAGACAAGTCAGCTGGGCGGAAATTTGAAGGGTTGTCTGGATCCACCCAAAAAGGATGACCCTCCGCCCACTGGCTCGGGCGCTTGTAATGATGTAAGCCTGTCGCCTATCTCAGACAGCAGTCAGATCCGGCGAGCTGCAGAAGTACCTTCCCCAGTCCGGGGTATTAGATACCGCTTGCAACTCTTTCCTGTGTAAAATGACCTATTGAGATAGGTTTAGCCCTTCTAATAAGGGAGGTACATGCGTGACACCAACCGTATGAGGCTAAATAGGTCAGAGCCCGAGACTATAAAGTGCGCTACACCTATCTAGATTATAGAGCATGATCTAATTCGAAGGTTACTCTACACAGGAAAGAGTTGCAAGCGGTATCTATTCCCATTTGTCGACTAGTATTGTGGTAAAGACTAAGGCCGAAGTGGCTTACGATGCCTTCAGCTGAACTTACAATCTTGCGATGTTGATCTAAATATGGCTTGAGGCCTAGAACACTACAATGCGAGCACTACCAAGAGCTTGACTGCTGCTCTTAGGCTTACTGACAGCTCTGATATCTATATCAAGCCTTCCGAGGAGTGTCATTCGAGACTCCGGCAAACACTTACCAGTTGCAGCTTCACTCTTGTCTACTACATCATCTATTGCTGTCACACAGTATGTCGCTTCAATCAGTCCTGATTTCTGCCCTTGTGGCTATACATTACCCAACCCTAGCTCTGGCGGCACCTCAACTCGAAAGGCGTGCCGATGGAGTCTGCGCAAGCGGGCTATATGGAGAGCTCAGTCCCATACTCGCGGCGTACCCGATAGCTGTCGCATATTGCTCCGCAGCCTACCCTGTCAAATGTACCACCGCTCAAGTGAAGATGGTGAAGAGAGTGCCCGCGACCACTACAAAGACCACGAAGACCACCAAAAGCACCAAAAGCACCACGACAACCAAGGCTGCTACAAGCAGTACAGTGGACGCCAAGGCTTCTGCATATTCCAAGCTGAAGACCCAGGCAGCTGCTGTGATTTCCACGCTATGCTCATGCATTGAGACGCCCAAAGTGAGTTGTGCCGACGAAGGCTACGGTTACCCTTCGACAAATCCCCAGCATGCTTACCATCGAGCTAACTCAATCGAAGGCCTGTTCCACGACGCCGACGACGACGACGACGACAACCACCACAACACCAACGACGACGACGACAACAACAACAACAACAACAACAACAATAACAACACCACCACCACCAGAACCCCCAACAACAACAACAACGGTAAGTCCAAGCATGGACTTAGTCAAACCTGCCGCATCTCACCGCAATACTAACAACGTTCAGACCACCACCACCACCACGACCACCACCTCCGCCGCCCCCGTATGTAAAGCCACCAGCACATCCTGCTCCCCCACCTCCGACACCTGCTGCGCAGGCACCTGCGATATCGCCCAATATTCCGGTCTCAACAACTACATCTGCTGCAACAAGATCGGCGAGTATTGCCACCTGGACCACCCGGAGGGCTGCTGCACTGGATCCTGCGAATCTCAGGACGGTACTTTTGAGAATGGTCTATGTAGTAATTACTGAGAATGGAGAATGGACATGATAGAGTGAGTGAGTGGGTAGTGGGCGGCAACGTGGCAGTTAAGGCGGGACACGTCCAGGCACTAGCAGGATAAATGGATGAATGGCTAGCAAATAGATGTTGTAATTTCTATAACCTTCCCTATATAGTAGTTTAATTATAGGTATATACCATCTTACCCTCATATTCCACTGCATACAGTATGTCTTTCCACTAAAGTTTAACAGCAACGCACTGCACAATACAACGATAAATATAGCAACACCTATAAGTAGTCAGGTTGAATAGCTGTCTTGTCGTGCCTATCTAAGAAACACACTGCATTATTATAAGGATACGGTAGTAGATTATAGCGGTTTAAGAGTACGTAACGTGATGCCTTAGGCAGAAATGTAAGATTTCAGTGTTCGAGGGGATAGACCTGCGCTGTCCTCCACTGTTAGTACGGTATTAGCACACACCTGAAGCACGACATTGTACCGAGCAGTAGTAAGCATAGCTAGCTTACCCGTGTATCACTGAGTATGCAAGTAGTGGTCGGTAACTTAAACTAAGCTAGCGAACGACGTTAAGTCTGGAAACGATAACATTGCTGTACGGGATGCAGGCCAACTTAGTGTTTGGACACTGCTCGATACTTACTCAGTACCTGGTTCTTACTTGTATGGTTCTTGTGGGGACTGAGTTGCTATTTTCCGGACAGCTCTTGCATCTAGGCAGTGTGAATCAGATTTGTTTCAGCTGTATAGACATAGGTTCGACCATGGGCCGCAGTCTTTGCTGGTACATGAGTGTTATGGTGGCGTTAGCTTTCAATGTGTTCATCGATCGAAAGTAAAGCTTGGAGATTGGCATATGAGCAAAGCGGAAGTGAATAACTGAGGATATATTTCATTCGATGCTGCACTTCATTATACTAATGTTACTCCTAAGACTATACTTATATCGACAATGATAAGCACAACAAGACTAAACGCCTGCAGCCTAGGGTATAACGTGAAAACGCAACATCAACCACCTCAAACCATACCACAAGCAAGATTCACAGCGCAAGTTAATCGACAGGAGGATATGACACTTGCAGGTCGGTTCATACCTCAGACTCTGTGTCAGTCTCTCTGATGAACGGGTTCTTGTCACCACGATTGCTCCGCGGTGTACCTGGCAAGCTTCTAGTGCTACGCCCCCGTCTGAATTTCTTCCTCATGTCTGCTAACAATTTTTTGTTGATGTTTCGGCTGGACTGCCGTTCAGGTATGTGAGGAGGACGTTCGTTCTGAGGTTCAACTATGTTGGTCTCCGGCAAGACGGGCATCGAATGTGACAAAACGCTGGGTTGAGGCATCTCCTAGTTACTGCTTTCGTTCTGGCTCCGCGAAGCTCGTCCAGTGATATCTTCCCAATTAGCACCCAATCGTCGACCCGTACTGGCAATCAGACCTTCCTCTTCTTCCTCAATGATGTCGCTATCAGTGTCACCTTCGCTGAGCTTGGGCGTTCTGAAGAGCAATAGAACGAAAGCAATGAGAAAGATGCCTAGGAAGGCGAATTGTGCCCAGAAGTCGACGACGCCGAAGAAGGGAAAGTTGACCATGATGCGATTAAGGAAGGTGCTGGCGACAGAAGGCGTGCAAACAAGACTGGCAGATGCGTTCTCAGCTAGCTCAGTGCACGGGACAATCTTTTTCGTGTGGTTGGAACAGTCCGGCTGCTCGCCCGGGTGTCTTGGTGGGAGGTCACAAAAGGTTTGCGGTCCAAAGGTAGAGTACTGCGGCGCAACCATCATTGCTATTGCGTAGTTGATGGCGAGAGTCATAAGTGTGAGCAAAACGGTCGCCAACAGAAGCGCCTGGGGAGAAGTGTGTGCCTTTCTGATTCTAAAGATTGTGATCCACAGCAGTCGGATACCAATTGTTGCAATGCCAACAACACTGGCGGCGAAGAAGAGCATAGTGATCAGCAAGAAGATGACATAGTCGATAGGAAAGACCTTTGCAGTCTTAACCAAAACCCAGTTGATGGGCTGGAAGATATTGATGTGTCCCAGAAGGTAGCCACAATGGCGCTTGCAGACCGAGTTCTTCGCTTTGTCGATACCTGTGATGAGCATGCTGGCGAAGATTAGAAGAACGATGATGACCATCAGGACTCCAAGGATAAGCTTGATGGGTCTAAGGATGGCTTCGAGCTTCAACCAGGCCTTGTAGAAGAAGTTCTGGCCTTCGCCAGAAGATTCGTTGGCCATTCTCTGTCGCCTGCGGAGTGTTCTTTCTTCTCTTACTAGAGCGTCGAGCTCACGCTGGTCCTTAGAAGACAAACCATCTGGGTTTCCTTGAGCACGTCCTTCGAGCTGTCGCTGTCGTTCGCGGTTGGACTCGAGCTGGGCATCTGTGGAAGCACTTAGAGCAGGAGCAGAGATGGCAGGAGCTGTTCTGATCAAGGTCAGAGGCAGGAGAGCCAAGCCGGAAGCGGTATAGAAGCAGTAGACAATGATGCCGATGGTGATGAGAAGTCCAAGAGCGAAGGTAAGGGCTCTTTCGCCATGGTTCTCCGACAACAGGTTCTTGAAGAAGTCTAGGTCAAAGTGAGCGCCCTTTCTGTGTTTTGCGACCGGAATGAAGAAGCCGACCAGGAAGAGGGCGATGCAAATGACAAGGAAGATCAGAGTGAACTTGAAGGCAGCCCAGAATCGTTGACCGAATGTTTGACGTCCCTCTTCGGCTGCAACCTCGTCATGCTCCTCGTACCAGAAGTATGCAAAAGGCACAACGAGCAGACACAGAACTGCATCGACCGAGTAGAGGGTGTAGTAGACGATTTGGAGGGTATCGACAATGTTGTCGACCTTGTTCTGTGTAGCCCAGTGTTTTCTTTGGCCTAGCTTGGAGCTTGTGGTGCTTGAGACGAGTGCCACGTCGACGGGGAGTAGCAGAACGGTAGCCAGCAGACAGGTGATTGTGAAGATGCAGATGGTGGTGACGAATTTGGATCGGTCTCGGTGGGCTTGATACAGGTACACGAATACTGAAGCAACGCCTAGGAGGAGGACGACGGCGATGGCATAGACGACCCAGATGAGAGTCAGCTGGATGTATCCTTGCGATGCCATGATAGCAACGTCGTTGCTGGTCGAGGACGAGGACGAGGACGTGAGGAAGTCCATGGTGGGAGGTGGGTTGGAGCCCAGTTGTCAAGGAGAAGAGGAGATGGCCTGTTCAAGTGCCTCTACGTCGATCTGGCTTCACCACGAACATAGGAAGTAGAATGTCCGAACCGTGGCTGCCGATTTGAGGAAGTTGGCAGTCGAGCAGATAGATGCTGTCATAGCCCAAGCACGGCAGCTGCGGGCATGTGCTCTTCCCTAAACCTCCGCTAAAGCTGCAACTGCGGCGGGCACTGCCTTCGCCTGTCGCGCACCTGACACGCGCCTGCCGCCTGCCGCATGCCAAGAGGCTAGTCTGAATACAGCTTTGCGTAACACGTGACCTAGCTCAATCTCACGCCCCAGGCCCCTTCCCTTCTTAGTTGCTATTATCGCGCATCAGCTTTCACCATCGGCAAGCCTCGTACCATGTCATTCATGAGATCCTGTGGCCTCTCTGTGATAGATCTCGAGACATTGTGCTTGTGACCGATGTGGTGATGAACGGTTGAGAAAATCTTTATTAGTACATTCTCTGGCATCATGCAGTGCTACTCCGAACTGCTGCCGCCATCTGGCGTTACCAACAGTGTTCGAGCCTCTTTTACATCCGACGCAGCGACGAACCTGATAGTCGCCAAGACGTCCTTGCTGCAGATCTTCGACTTTGTCGTGTCTGAAGCATCTGAAGAGGTCAAGCTTGTCCTTGTAGCCGAGTTTGCGCTGCAAGGCACCATATCTGCTCTGGCCACAGTCAGGCCTTTGAAGTCCAAAAGCGGCGGTGATGCTCTGCTCATAGCTTTTCGAGATGCAAAGCTGAGCTTGATTGAGTGGGATCCAACTCAACATAGCATATCTACCATCTCAATACATTATTACGAGAACCATGATTTGTTACTTTGCCCTTGGTCTCCCCATCTCAAAGACTGTGTCAGTCATCTCACTATCGACCCAAGTAGTCGATGCGCTGCTTTCAACTTCAATGCAAATAGCCTTGCCATCATTCCCTTCCACCAGGACAATGATGATCTGGCCATGGACGATGGCTTCGATGACCTTGATGATCAAAACACTGACAGATCCCCGACGAAACAACCTAATGGCGACTCCCACCATGAGGACAAGCTCTACGCTCCTTCTTTCGTCCTGCCAATGACTGCTCTGGATCCTGGCCTCCTCCACCCAATCGCAATGACTTTCTTGCACGAATATCGGGAACCGACGATTGGCGTTCTATACTCAACGCTTGCAGCATCGGTGAATATGTCACCAGAGCGGAGAGATGTGCTGGCTTATGCTGTATATACGCTCGACATCGAACAAAAGGCATCCACGACATTGCTGTCCGTCAGTAAGCTACCCAATGACTTACAGCAAGTCGTCGCAGTGCCTGCACCCATAGGAGGGACGCTTCTGCTCGGCGGCAACGAGCTCATACATATCGATCAAGGAGGCAGGGCGAACGCTATCGGTGTTAACGAGTTTTCGAAACAGTACTCATCGTTTCCTATGGCAGATCAATCACATCTCGAACTCCGTCTCGAGGGAAGCCAGGTGCAGCGTCTCGATACAAGCAGCAATGATATGCTGTTGATCTTGGCCGATGGGCTTTTCGTTGTTCTGTCCTTCCTTGTCGATGGTAGATCGGTGTCAGGGCTATCACTACAGAAGATCGACACATCGTGGACCTCAAACATATTTCAAGCTCGTTGCTCAACTATCACTAGCCTGCCTCAAAGTCATCTGTTTCTCGGAAGTGAAGAAGCAGACTCCGTGATAATTGCCACCGCGCGAAGAACCGCACAACTAAAGCGGGTAACCTCTCGTGCTTTCTTCGATGACACAAACGGCGAAATCAGCCTTGAGGAGGAAGAAGAGGATGACGATGATGACCTCTATGCTGACAGTAAGGCGAATCGCAACAATCAACAGGGTTCGTTGGAGGGCGGTAACATCGTCCTCAAGTCCCGTTTGCACTCAATAGCGCCTTTGCAAGACATCGCCCTAGGCAGGTCTCAGAAGCGAAAGCGTGAAGGAAATGACGAGGCGGATACCTTCGCAGCCAGCATTGACCGCCTCGAGCTTGTTGCATCGAGTAACACAGGCACCAATGGATCTTTAGCTTTCTTGTCGAGGCTGCTCAAGCCAAAGGTAGTGAAGAAGTTCAAGAGGGGCCATGCTCAATCTGTTTTCGCCCTTAGCAGCGACACCTCTGAGCTTGAAGAAGATGTTCGACCATTCGATGACATGCTTGTGGTGGCTGACGGAGCTGGATCGAGCAACAAACATTCTTCCTTGCTGTCTCTATCGCCCATGATTGCAGAGAAGGAGGGCAACGATTTCGAGAAAGCAGACCGCGCTGTTGCGACGGGCAGACTAGCGACAGGATCGCACATTGTGGTCTATACAAGAGATATTCGCGCTTATAACAAGGATTTCGGACTTGACCAGATCTTCGCTATTGTGGACGAGGATGCTGACGCCACAGCTGAGGTCGTTGCGGCAACAGTCACTGAAACTCACATTCTCGCCTTAAAGAGCGACGGCAAGATCACGCTTTTGATGACCGACAAAAGTGGCGACCTAGATGAAGTGGATCTTCCAGATACTATACCATCCGAGGACGTCCTGTCAGCTTGCATCTACGAAGACAACCACGATTTCTTCGACACGAAGCGATACAACACCAAGTCGCCCCATAGGAAGGCACTGATACTAGCAGTATTAGACAAGCAGGGCTCACTGAGTCTGCATCCAGTCTCGAACCTGAACGTCCAAGTCTTTCAGTATACGGGCGTAGACTTCCTCCCTCCTCATCTGTCACCGGACCTTCAGATCCCAAAGCACTGGCGGAATAAAGACACTCTAGCGGAGATGAGTTTGTGCACACTCGGACCGGTAGCCCATGGCCGGCCGTACCTGCTGCTCCGGAACGAGTCATTCGATGTCACAATTTACGAACCTTACCCAGCTCCTGATGTCAAAGGTGCGTATCGCTTCCTCAAGCTCTCCTGCCACAATGGCGATCCACGAGAAGCATACAACGATAGGGGTGAGGCGTTGTCGAATGCTTCGAGACCATGCGTTAAGCCGCTGCACGATGTGGCCGGTCTGGGTATGGCGTTTGTGACAGGCAAGTATCCTTCGGTCATTGTTAAAACGGATTCAAGCATGCCACACGGCCACAGGCTTGATACAGGTCCTGTTCTTGATGTCAGCAGCTTTCACGACTCGTCATGCAATCGCGGCTTCATCTACGCAAACGCCGAAAACGACTTAACGTTCTGTGAAATTGGGACTAAGACCATCCTTGATTTCGCACACTGGGCGATAGAAAAAGAAGAAGTCAACGAGGAAGTGACTGGTCTGACGTACTACCCTCGGACCGGCTCGTATGTTCTTGCCACCTCTCACGCAGCATCATTCCACTTACCGCGAGATGAAGAATGGCATCCTGAATGGGAACAACAATACGAGAAAGCGAGCACGAGCTTCTTGCCTACGTCTCGAGCCTTCTCCCTCAAACTGATCAGCTCAAGCACACATTCGGTGATAAGCCAGCATCACTTCGAGCCAGACGAGCAGGTGCTCTCAGTGAAATGCATGAATCTAGAAGTTAGCGAACAGACACATGAGCGCAAAGATTTGGTTGTTGTGGGTACTGGTATCATGAGAGGAGAAAATGTGGTCACCAGAGGCAACTTGTATCTCTTCGATATAGTCGATGTCGTGCCACAACCTGATATTCCCGAAACTGACCTGAAGCTCAAGCTCATCACCAAGGAAGATGTACGAGGCGCAGTAACGGCAATTTCGCCAATCGGCACACAAGGTTTCGTTTTAGCGGCGCAAGGTCAAAAGTGCATGGTACGTGGACTTCGGGAAGACAACGCTATCCTACCTGTCGGATTTATGGACATGCATTATTACGTCTCGGTCGCCAAAGAGCTTGCAGGCACAGGTCTAACGATTCTTGCTGACGCTTTTGCCGGGTTGTGGCTCATGGGTTATTCCGAAGAGCCCTACAAGATGCAGCTGCTTGGTCGAGACCTCGAAAATCCATCTGTCGTGGCAGCTGAGTTCCTTCCACAAGACAAGCAACTGTACATCATCTCCAGCGACGGTAATGGGGACCTCCGTATCCTCCAATACGACCCATGGAACCCTAAAACGGAGCGAGGCAGCATCCTCCTGCACAGATCCACCTTCAACACTGGCTATCTACCCACCCTGATGGCCCTCCTACCTCGTCTACCTACCCCATCGGAAGCACTTGTTGCCGCGACCTCAGCGGCACCCAACGAGTCGGATTCTGAAGATGGCATGCAACTCGAGATCCCTGCTCTTCCCACCAACCACCAAGTCCTCATCGTTACGAAAGAAGGTGCGATAGCGCTGATATCCCCTCTGGCAGAACAGTCTTACCGCCGACTGAGTACGTTGCAAACCGCATTGACGACACAACTGGAACAGCCATGTGGGTTGAATCCCCGAGCGCATCGTCAAGTTGAGACGGACGGGGTTGGTGGGAGAGCAATGATCGATGGAGAGGTAGTGAAGAGGTGGCTAGATCAAAGCAGTCAGCATAAGTATAGCCTTGCCGATCGTGTCGGTGGAACTGTGTGGGACGTGAGAAGCGACCTGGAAGCGATCGGCGGTGCTGGACTTGGGTTCCTCTGAGCGTTCGCTGTTTCAGATAGGGCTACAAGAAAGCAGAACCCCGGACTGAGAGAAGCAATTGGCTTGAGTTGCGGAAGTTGTGACGCCTGCAGCAGCTGCACAGCCTGGTCTTTTCATGGCGTAATTGGTGGGTATCTGCCTGATACTGTCTCACCTCAAGAAGCAAGCAAGCGCAGGAGGTAGCACAAGAATCAAAGCACAGCCTCGAGACCACACTGATAACTCAACAGGATGGCCCTGCAATGCGCAATGCTTGCTTCCCAGTTCTACGTACGCACCTGAACCATGGCACCTCTTCATTATCTACTCCGTTCTACAGGCATAACACTGTTTCGACGAGATGACACGAACTTCAACGCGACAGCTCTGTTCGACCCCTCTGTGTTTACCGCGCCAGTTCTCGATGCAATCAAAGCGAAAGGGAATGAAAACAGAGATGCTCTCACATTGATCGGCTTCGTACTTACCATTGTTTTCGTCACACCGCAAGTCTGCAGCCTGTGCAGATGGCTATGGCTGAATGGATCTCAACTACGTCGGCAACGACCTTGCCCGGAGATGCTGTCACCGAAAGTACCATTACCAGATATGCGCAGGCCTCAGCCATCACAATTACCACCACAGTATCGTGGCTCTGCTTTAGTAAAGCTTTACTTTCTTATAGATCAGCCGCCGGAATGGTTTAAACAATTATCACCTGAATCAACGTCGCATACGCGTACATGGAGGCAAGCATTGAGAAGGAGCGCCTATGCATGGGCCAGAGAGGTGTTTTTCCGAATTTACTACAGAAGTCCTGGTGATGCTTTCTGGGACTCCTTCCTCGAGTCTGGTAAGATAGATGCACAAGCAGCATGGCAACGCATGCTAGCAGAGGAACCGGAATTGGCCAGGCACAAAAATATGGTTATTAGAAATGGATGGCCCGAGATCTATGCGAGCCATCTGAAGAACTCGCCAAACTGGAAGTCGCGACAGAACTATGCAGGACTAAGGCAGAGACGTCAAGTGAAGCCAGAGCTCCGCCTAGCGAGACCTGAAGAGAGCGAAGCAAAGGGAGTATACCAAACATGCCTTGAATGGGCTGAAACACAAAGTTCTTTGGTGAATCAACCAGATACTGATGCTCAACTTCCGTCAGTACGTACTGCCGCACAAGCTATGACCAGCCGACACGATCTCGATGCATTCTCACATGACATGCCACCAACCTTGGAGCTCAGCCCACTACATCTTGCCAAGAGGAGGAAAGAAATTTGGCCCACCAAGGAGGGAGCAGGTTGGACCCACGCAAGCAACTTGACGGACACTAGCGATGACAAGACGAAGCCGTACTACTCCCCCGGCTTAAACAAGCCACAGGAGAACCCAGGAAGGACCAAGGAAGAACCAAGGAAGAATAGATGGTTCAAACCCTACAACATGCTTGCGAGGAGAGAGCCCTGCGGTCGAACACACCCCTAGGCAGTCAGTCATAGCACAACCTACACGATCATTCAGGTAGTGACCGTCAAGGGCAAAGATTTCTATCATACAAGCCGGACTCTCGCTAGATCAACACCATCAAACATCCTCTCTGCCCTCAAACACAAATTTTCCGTTCCAGCACGAACGACCGATCCAGCCCTCACTCCAACTCTAGTCAAGCCGACCACACCCTCGACTCGACTCCCGCAGTGCCCGCGCTGGCCCTTCAGCGTCAAGATAATATTGTGTCCGGACCGTGGACCTGAATGTTCCTTCGGTCCTGTGCGCCATGGAAGCATGCCCCGACCTACTGAGTGTTGCACGCCTAGGGCTGGCGGAAGGGCCAAGTAGAGATACGATGACAAGCCCTGAGTAGCGAACCCCACAGAAGATTTCAAAAGAAGACCATACCGACGTTTTGATACGAGTCTATCGGTCGGCAAGAAATTTTCTGGTTCGGTATCGCGGCACTGGATGACCGGACCGGACTGTGCTTATGGTAGATCAGGACCCCCGCTTGGCGGTCCGTCCCACGAGCCTGATATCCTACGCGGCGGAGCTTATCTCAGCTACTAGTACTCTTCTCGACGAGAGCATGATGGATCCTAACTGTTCGCGTACTGTTGTCAGTTGATTCGAGTGGTAGGAGACGCGACGTCCTGCCTGTACTGTACTCCAACATAGCTAGCACAGCGAGGGACTTTCACTCGCATGACCCGAGCGTATGTAAGATCGGTAGCTGGCGCAACAGTGATGGCTTCGGACTCGACCCTACACGATGTGAAAGAGGCATTTGCGCACATATCTCACTGCTGGGCCTCCACGAGTATCATCAACCAATGAAGATAGATCTGAGCGTGGCCGTTCCGCGGTTCTTACAACCATATGCAGGGCCAACAACAGCCAGCAGGATCAGCGAAATCAAGTAGAGAGGGTACTGTACGTAGCTACGACTAGTGGTTACGAGGGGTGGACGTCAGGGAATGTGAGGCTGGAGGTGCCACTACGGTCAGTGTGCAGTGTGTACTATAGATACTGCGACAATACGAGGGACAAGTACATTGACATTGGCTGTTGTGTCGAGAATCCCCATCCAATCGCTCTACCCATAAGCATGGCGGCCAGGCTCAAGGAGTCGACATACGATTGGAGATCCCGTGCAACGGCCCGGCCGTAAGACGAAAGTTCAACTGAGGTAGATTACTTGCAGTATGCTGTAGCAATCATTGGGTATTTCTTATGATAATGCTTCCATTGGAGCCTAGTAAGTACCTGACCACCCCACCCCACCCGTTAATCAGTTCTTTACGAAAACCCTATCACAACCGGGTTGCAGTGTTGCCTTTGCCCATACTAGATTAATCCTTTTCAGCCGTCGTCGTCAAGCGCGATCGGCTCTGAAGAAGCAAATGCTCAACCCATTGAGGGGGCGTGATCAGAAATGAAATGATGCCCCAAGTCAGCCAGCCAATTTGAGGTATCCTACTTCAGCTCCTCAATAAAGCACTAGTGAATGAGGTTGCGTCACGGAAGACGGGTCATAGAGAACGCGTACTCGAGAAGCTCTTCTCTTACATGTAATGAGCACCCGCGGCCGTGATGAGCGTTCGCGTTCTCAACTATCCCGGTTCTGGTTCAACTGCCAGTGCTCGTCGTAGATCAGAACAAAACAAATCAAAACAGAGTTGGAAGCGGCGGAACACTCTCGTACTTCTTTACAGGCTCAGTTTTGCGCAGTGCATCACGGCGCTTGAAGTGAGGGTCTGTGGGGCTCCCGAGATACTTTTCATCCGGCAAGGACGGCAGCGACATGCAGATCGGAGGGTATCGAGGATGAGAGACAGCTGCCGCCAAAATGTGCTTTTGGGGCGACATGTTGGGTAGGGAAGTGAGGGCGTGATTAGGGTAGGAGACCGGTTATGATCTGGGAGATGGATTTATGGTCTTGCTTCACGTACTGTACAGGGCGTGCTCCAAGCAGTTGCAGACAACATCTATCGATAGGATTCGGAGTCAGCACAACATTCAGCGCACCTACAGAACCAGAAAGCCCGAAAGCGCGATATAGATGGATGACACCACAATCGGCACCTGTAGCTCCATCCATAGTTTCCACTCGAACAAGCTGTTTGAGCCAGGCGTCACAGCCATTGAGTAGGACTTGCGTAACGAGCAGCGGTCGTGGAATCTAGGCAAGTCAGGTACGAATATCGTCATCTGTCTTGCTGTCGGCAGCATCTTTCGCAGGTACTTGGAAGGCCGCCACAGCCATAATCCCACGTAATGGGCCATGGCTGAGGAGCGTAATACTCTACCTACAGTTCCTTCTTCGCCTCCACTGGCTTCCCAGTATTCACATCAAGCCCAAGCTCTTCCCTTTTCGCACGCACGGCTCGTTCATACACCTCGTTGTCTTTGCGCAGCCGCTTCTTGCTCTCCTCCCATCCGAAGCTCCTCCGGCCACCGGCTTCGAAGACGCGGAAAACCGTCGGACTCATTATCCCGGCCCGAAGTAACTTGTACAGCTCTCTATCGTTCCACCACAGCGACCACGTCTTGAGGTTGAACATCCCATTCAGTTTGCCGCCCATGTTCTCGAACAGGCCTGTTCCGGCCGTCTCGTTGATCCATGTGAAGTACTTGAATGGAAGTAAGGCAGTGTAGAAAGTGCTATCAGGTGGCGCATTGTATTTCTTCGCCAGAGCGGCGCGGTTGGCAGTGTGTTCGGCGTGCCATTGTTTCATCGTGGCTAGATTTGGCAGGGACTTGTTTCCCTGCCATACCTGCGACACGGCCATGGCTGCAAGCTCGTACTGAACGAAGCCGGGGTAGGCTGTGGCGGCCTGGCCAAAAAATGCAAGTGAGTTGCGCACCGCTGGGTCGGTGCTGAGGGGGTAGGTGTTGTAGTAGAGGTAGGGGATCGTTCCTGGGCCGTCTGGGTATGGATCAAAGGACGATAATCTGTCGTCCGTCTTCGGGATAAGGCTATCAGGCAGATTGAAATGATAGCCGGTGCAGTACATGATGCTGTCGATATCATGCAGTATTCTGCCATCGGTGAGCTCGACTGTCTTGGAATCTGTGATCTGTTTGACGGCGGCCACAGGTTCCGCGAAGCCTGACTGAAGGTACGGCCAGAAGGTGTCTGCCATGATCGGAGTTGCAATTGCAATGGACGGCGCCGGCCTTAGCCCCCATTCTTCTGGTAAGTCAGGATAGGCGGCATTAGACACCTTTCCGTTAGCAACATCTTGTCCACCAGCCAGATCCACAGATTCGGCATATTGGCTTCAAACCAGGACTGCAGCATGAAAAAGGGCAGAGCGGCACTGGTGTCGAATGCTTCGCCCTTCGGGGTGAACCTTGGCAGAAGGGTCAGGCCGTGGCGATGGGATAGGTAGACATGCCTCGCGCTGTTCGAAATAGCGTTGGTCACATCTTGGGCTGTAGCGTGCATGCCTATTATCAAGACGTTCTGGTCTTTGAAGGCGTCATTCCCGTGGAAGTCGATCGAGTGGAGGACATTGCCCGCGAACTTTTCGAGACCTTCTAGCTTTGGCCAACGAGGTGTATAGAAGGAGCCTGTCGCAACACACACTCGATCGAAATAGTGGGTGCTGATCTTGCCAGAGGTCACATCTTCCACCGTCAGATTCCATCGATCATTCTCGCGAAGTATCTGCTTGACCCTCGTGTTAACGTTGATGTGACGCCTGAGGTCGAAATGGTCGGCATAGCTGCATAGATAGTCGTGCATTTGTGCAGCTGTTGGGTAGACGTCTGCAGCTTCGGGAAACGGGAAGTCTGATATTGCTGCTCTGAACTTGCTGGTGTTGAAGATTGTAGTCGCGTGGACGGAGATAGTGCTGTCACTAGAGTCTTTCCACAAACCGCCAACGTATGACCTTGATTCATACCCCGTCACATCAAAACCGTCCTCCTTGAATTGCTTCAAGGCTATCAAGCCCAGGGCGCCCGCGCCTATCACCACCACCTTGTCTTTCTGCTGCATCTTAGAATCTGTGGTGGTGTCGGTGGTTAGAAAGGTATAGATCTGCGCTTCAGCAGTCTTTCAAGCAGGTTCAAGCCTCGGAGGTGACCATAAACTTCGAACAGCAAGTGGGAACATCCTACGCAGCTTGTATAAGCACGCGGGGTACACCCAAGATTTAGACTTCCATCATCCTAGAATTCCAGGTCCTTATAGCAGCTGCGAGCAACCTGCGAGGGCCGGTTAGTAGCCTTATCGACCTTAGTAATCATCCTATTTTAGTATGTAGACTAATGAACAGCACGGCCGAGGTGAGAGACGCGTCCTGTGGATATGGTGACAATCCTATCACCATAAGCGGAATTCGGGGATGTGCTTGTAGGTACGTCTCGAGGTGGGCCAGGGTCGTAGTTTGCTGGCTGCCTGAAACCTTAATTCTCGCTTTCGGGATGCCGAGACATCAGGTTACGCCCAGCCCCTCGCAATTCTGCATCGGACTATGCACGTGAGAGTATATCGTCGCGAACATCTCCGGGCTTGAGATAAAATTACAAGGAGCTCAACATTCTTGGTGAGACAGGATTGTCGGGTCTGTTAACGACAGTGGATATTCCTCAGAGGAGGGCAGTACGCTGGGTAATCGCCAACTAGACATACCTGTCTTGATTAATCCCTCTCAAGCGTATTACCTCATATGCTAGATCCATCAATGTTCCTTGAGCGAATATAGGGGGCGACTGAAATGTCGACAACCTCAAGTATCCGATCGAGCTCGCACCTGCGATGTTCGTGTGCGAATTTACCCTTTCTAGAGAAACGCTCCGGGAACGAACGGCATTAATAACTTCTCTTTTTTCATTTCCACACTCTCGTCGGTCAGCACGCCCATGATCATGCACGCCTCTGTCATCTCGTCCAGAACTCTGTGCATGGGATAGTACTTGACTTCGCACCTGTCCTGCAGCACATTGACGCTGGTGAGTGCGATGGTGCTTGCGATCTTGTACAGGTACGAATTCGTGATCATCTTCGGAGACATGTGCAGGTTGGACAAGGCGATCTCGGCCTCTCTTGCGAACATCTCCGTGTCCTTGTTCAGTTGTTTGCGATCGTTCACACACTTTCTGCAGGTTGTGAACGCCATTATAGGCACCGCTGGGTCGTGGAACGGTTTTAGAGTCCAGAACGGGCAATCGCCTTTGAAGACGATCAGGATCATCCTCGTGCACGTGATACACGGAAGGAATATGCTCTGCTTGGTGTTCGACTTGATGGGTGTCTTATGGTCGCGTGCATCCTCGTGTTTGTGTTCGCTCATACTCGAGATTGCACCAATACCGCGGTCTTCGTCAACTGCTTCACCATCAGGTAGATCAACAGCATCATTAGCAGGTTCAGCGATACGGGTGATATCCTCTGCAGGTTCAGCCGCCACCTCGGGCTCGCATTTGAAGTCGGCCTCAGGAGGGACAACATCTCCGAATGCAGTCGCAGCAGCTCCCGAATGAGACGCCCTTGTTCGACAAGGGCGCAGATAAGACTGGAACATCGAGCTCGTCACTAAGCAGACCATTCTCAGTCTGCTGCCCGAGCCTAGAGAAGCCGGCGCTCTGCCTCTTGTTCTTCTTGCCCATTCTCGACTTGCTCAATATACTTCACTACTCTCCGTCTACGATAAAGACAACCGCCCAATTACGGATAGATGGAGGTGCTAATAGGTTAAATGTATGTGGTTTTCAGGCTGCCGCTTTGGTCTTTGATTATCTCAACAAGAGTGTATGCCAAGCTCGATGAAAACAAGTAGCCTCGATCTATTCTCGTTTGACTTTCCGCGAGACTGTACATACGTAGTCAACGACCGACCATAAGGAAGGTGCAATAGCGATTGTAAGCGTAGCCTAGTGAATTCAGATGTCGGCGAGGAGTGTGGCCAGAGCTAGATGACTTCCCGTATAGAGCACATCGAAGAAGATCAAGTAAATTATTGAAGATGTCACTGCAAGGCGTTGTTAAAAGCAAACGATCTGTTTCCCCTTTTGAGTATATCGCGTAGGTCAAACGTGTGCGAACCTGAATGTTCTGGTAATTGATCCTGTGGGGCCACGTAAGTCTGAAAGTTCGGCCTTTATAGCTGCTACATTGTAGGACCGTTCGATGTCTTTTGTTAAGCAGTATGCTTGTATGAGTCGCGATCCACGGAAATACTACTGGTGCCCACTTTCCCAGCGCCGACACGTCTGGCAGCTCGAACGAGCTACTGATCTTGTTCAGAGTGCTTGCATAGCGGCTGCAGCCAGCTAGCGCCGGATGGCTGCCTGGTGCGCTTCTTCTCGCTTCGGATCATGCATTACATCGAGTTCGCTGTCACATTATCAACAAAACTACCCTGGCGCATTCGCACATTACAGCCAACGATACTTATCCATGTTGAGGACCAATCCTTTGGACGAGGTAGTGTAATGAGGCAAAGCTATCCCCCATTGACTTGTAGGGGATGTGGTTGCTGGATCATGAGGACGCGAGATACGCAGATCCTGGCCCATCAACTGCGAACTATGGACCAGATTCCAAGGATTTTGTTTCAACGTGCAGCTGCCACCCCAGTTCCATACATAGAGGACATGCTATTACGACTTTCTGTCCGCAGCTTTGCTTCACTTTTCACGCCAAGCTGCTAGCGAGAGTGCTGCTGTGGTCTTAGCAACACGCCGAACCAGTAAGGCTTCGAGCTGCAGAAAGAACATGCAGGTCGCCAAAGTGAGACTCGAACCACCGTAACATGTGCTTATTGCAGTCGTGTCAACACAGCTGTGGGTAGACACATTAGTAGGCCTCTCTGGACGTCTGGCGCTAGACAATCACAGTCAGAAACTTCGAGCCACATCTCTGTTGTCCACCTTCCAAAGTCGAAGAATCATGGCGATCAACACATGTCCGTCTTGGCTGCAGTGAAGGGATGGATCAAATCTCTGACCGAGTAATAGGATCCACGTCAGTGAAGCCTTTGACGCTTTCTGAGGCTGCCTCGTCTACCAGCAGCCCTGGTAGCCTCTACCTATGCTCGGGGTGCCTTCATGTGTCTTGCTGGCTAACAGCGTACCACTAGACTCAAATACCATGTATCACGATACCATTTCAGCAACTTTGGACATGAGGTCACTCGGGAAGGGTCCCCCCTCTCGAAGGAGCTCGACAAAAGATAGATCTTGTATCAGCTCGCGGAAATAGCAGGTAGCATAATCCAGAACCAGTGCTCTCAATCTATCGCACCGTTGATCCGAGTCTAGAGTATGGGCGTAAGTGTAGTTGATCAGCTCGACCACGTCGGATGCCCGCTCTTTGTGGAATATGTAGCGTGCAAGAGTCAATCGAAGTTTCTGCAGCGCCAGATTCATCAGCTTCTTGCAGACATACCGGTCCGAGAACTTGTAGAGGCGAGCATGGCACAAGAAGATGGGTGTGTAGCCCTCGCGCTTGTCGTTATTTGCCGGAGGTTGCCAGGCGGTCTGTGAAATGACAATTGCTGAGGAGCAAAATTTGTCCCATTGATTCTGTCGGTTTGCGTCGACCATCAGCACATGCAAGGTCGGGCCAGGAACTCGTTCCGTGTAGGGTTCGTCTACCGTTTCAATCTCATCCAGGAGAGGTGACGGCGCTCGGCTGTGGGTAGGTAGAGGACTAAATTCACGCAAAGGCTTCTTCTTCTTCTTTTTGTCCTTCTTACTCGTGCTGGGAATGGCCCAATCATCACCATCGTCCAAAGCTGGGTTGCGATTACCCACGAAAGCCTCTTGAAGCTCTTTGGGATCAGTTGCTAGCTGCAAATAATCTGGGTTAGGAACGGTGTAGTCCCCGCGGTAAGCATATTCGATGAAGCGCATAACGGTGTCATCGTCAATGTCTCCATTGACATCCTCGATCTCGATTGTTTCCAGTTGCTTTTCTCGCATTTCTCCATTGACACTTTTGCCAAGTACAGAGGAAGACTGAGCCAGCAGATTGCTATGCGTGTAGAAGAGTGTTTTCTTTGGTCCCAGTACTAGGAAGGGTTTTGAAGACAGAAAGCTATGGCAGATTTAGATTTGGATAGGTTTCTGCTCCGCAAAGAGAGACTTACCCCCGGTACGACACCTCAGGCATCTTGAGTTGAGGTTCTATGAAAGCAGTATGAAAAGAAGGCTCTTAATCAAATGTATACTCTTCACTCCTCCGGGTGTAGCGAGACCATACCTTTATAGCTTGACTAATCTGAAAAGCCTCTGTCTATGCTGCGTTGTCCCTGCACGAAGATTTACGATCCTGGATTGACACACAGCAAAAGGATGGCCAGTCACTGGACTTACCTGACTACGCAGCTGGCCGCAGAAAATCGTCCTTTCGCAGTTCACAGCCATCCACGCTTCATCTTCGTGTTGCAGTCCTGATTCGAGGAATGAGGTTGCACAAGTCTCATGCAGACGGACTTTTGCCTGCAGATCCGTGCGGAGCGACTGGACTTTTGTATCGACCTCCCTGCAGGATTGAGCCTAGCGTGAGGCCCTTTGTGACTCATCAGAAACTGTTTGCACCCCATCTAATCGTACACTTACAGCGTGCTCATCATCTACTCTTCGTGGCCTTGAAGCTGGCACACTGTTGCACGCCGAAAGGTGGTGCAGGCAGCGGCGAATTACACGTGATTCTACACTTCTTCTGCCTAGATTATTCCTAGCGGTATACAGCTTAGCAAAAAGCTTTAACATCATCGATTAAGATCTAACCCAGGCTATACTTATGCCCTAGTCGCTATACAAAATTGCAACTTTTCCGAATAAATATACTAAGTGCAACTTTATCGATCTTAATAGCACGTAGCTAGAAAAAGATCGCTTCGAGATCGATCGTATACGCAATATTAACTAAGTATATAAATCTATAATAAATCGAGTA
>Ga0210040_10000566_pt1 | contig 61622 bp, 49 predicted proteins | sample CryGeyCG12114_NA_FD_185462 | JGI IMG/M metagenome (GOLD analysis project Ga0210040, IMG submission 185462) | Groundwater microbial communities from aquifer - Crystal Geyser CG19_WC_8/21/14_NA (SPAdes) (version 2) | ecosystem: Environmental > Aquatic > Deep subsurface > Groundwater | place: USA...
GCCGTTTTTTACTACCTTACTGCTCTGGCAGTGGGGGCAGTTTATTTTGATGAGAATTTCGCACATTCCATCTCCTTAAACCCTTCACTGCCTCTTTTTGTCCCATCATACTTTTTTTACCACTACCAAATAATTTATTAAATAAGTAAAGAGACACAAGTATCAAGATATTAGACACAAGACTTATATGATAATAAAGTATTGGCAGTGTGCTTTTTAAGTGGTTAAACCAATAAAAAGATAGATATATTTAATTCTGTCCTTTTACTTAGTTTATATATAAACTTAAAAACTCTGATTAATTTCCTGCTTTAAAAAGCTGATTGCTTTTCCGGTCGGATCGGCTTCGGTGGTCAGCACATTTTCCAGCACTTTTTTGGCCAAGTCGGTTCCTTTGGCGTTTTCGGGTAAGGATTGGTATACACTGTTTATAAGCGTAACAACATCTTCTTTGGCTCTTTTTACAATTGCCCAGGCTTGTTCGCTCATATACATTTGCTGCGAAACATTATGGTTAAACTCGTTGCGGATCTCGGCCAGTAAAATTCTTTGGTAATCGGCGGCGCTCTGACCGGCACTGCTTAAGCGCACCAGCATGTTGCTGGGGGTAATGCGTTCCAGTAAGAGGCAAATGCGTTCGTAAGCCTGCAAACGAATGGGTAATACAGTTTCAGAATTCTTCATGCGGAGTTCCAGAATCCTTTTTTGGTATTCTTTATTCAGGTAAGAATTTACCAGCGAATACATGCCGTATAATACCAAACCTGCCGGGAGCAAAATTTTTAAAAGATCGTATATATAAGCGGTCATAATCTGAACTTAATAAAAGGCAAAAATTAAAGCTACTGTTATAAAACTATAATCTTCTGTAATGATAGCTTCTTCGTACTTTTAATTTAAACTAAACGTTAGAAAGTAAATTTTCCTGCAAAATTAGGCAATTTTGGTGTGAATTATTTATCTAACCAGCCTGTTATATTTCTGAAACAAAGGTTTAAACAAATTATCTAAATATTAGTTAATTTTACAGCCTTAAACATAAAGGACCATGGAAACTGAAACTATAAAAAGAACTGCTCCCATTAGCCTCACGCCTAAGGCCATTGCGGAAGTAAAAATAATTATGAAAGATAAAAATGTACCCGCTGATTACGGCTTGCGCATTGGGGTGCAGGGTGGTGGTTGTTCGGGTATGTCTTATTTATTGGGTTTTGATAAAAAGAAAGAAACCGACGAAACCTATGAACTGGACGGTGTGGAACTAATTATGGACAAAAAACACGGCATGTACGTGATGGGGATGGAAGTTGATTTTCAGGATGGCCTGAATGCCCGTGGTTTTACTTTTAATAACCCCCAGGCTAAAAGCACCTGCGGCTGCGGCAGTTCTTTTTCGGCTTAAAGACTGAATCACAGATTTTCGCGGATTAACCGGATTACACAGATTTATTCCTTTCTTCAAACAAAGTATACTATTTTAAGCATTCCCAAAAAATAATATTTAAACAAAGCGCCCCGCTAATTTCATTAGGGTGGCGCTTTTATATTTATACCTATCTGGTGCTAGTGCGTGCTCCACCAACTTATTTCTTACACTCCTCATCCAGCAAATAAAAAAGCAGCAGTCAAATTGCTGATAATTTCTAATGTTTGATTTCTGTTTCTTTGGGGCGAAGCAATCGTGAATCTGTGTAATCCGGTTAATCCGCGAAAATCTGGGATCCGGGTTTAAACTTTATAAAAAAGCCATTTACTTAACTCTTTGTAGTTTACTTTTTTGCCGTACATTAATATGCCCACCCGGTAAATGCGAGCTGCCAGCCAGGTGGTAGCAATAAATCCCAGCACCAGCAGCACTATTGATAGTAAAAGTTGGTACGTGGGTACCCCAAACGGAATCCGGATCATCATGGCAATGGGTGAGGTAAACGGAATAACCGACATCCAGAAAGCTACCGGCCCGTCCGGATTTTTAATAATAACAGTTTGTGCCACTACAAACGTCATGACCAGCGGGATGGTAATGGGCAGCATAAATTGCTGGGTATCGGTTTCGTTATCTACGGCCGCGCCTACCGCCCCAAATAAAGCGCCGTAAAGTAAATAGCCGCCCAGGAAGTAAAAAATAAAGGAACCCAAAATAAGCGGTAAGTTCAGGTTATCAAACGCCTTAAAAGCTTCCTGCACCGCATTTGTCTTTTTACTGGCGGTATATTCATTTTCGGGGTTGGCGGTTATGGCCGCAGTTGCCGGCGGCGGCACCATTTTATCCCGGAACTGGGCGCCGATTACAGAAGTTACCAAACTCGACAAGATAATCCACAACAGGAACTGAGTTAATCCCACGGCCGCGATGCCCAGAATTTTTCCCATCATGAGCTGAAAAGGCTTCACCGAAGAAATAATTACTTCTACAATCCGGCTGGTTTTCTCTTCTATTACGCCCCGCATAATCTGTACGCCGTACATAAAAATAAATATATAAATTAGGAAAGCACTGGCGTAGCCGGCCGCAGACGTTACAAAAGCATTATTATCTTTCTCGCCTTCGTCACTCAGGTTAGTAGTATTTACCGCAATATCGGTTTTGATGTCTTCCAACGTGGCCCGGTCAATACCCGAACGCTGAAATTTTAAGTTTTCGATTTCTTTGCGCAAGCTGCTTTCTATGGCCAGTTTATTATCAATGCTGGCATTGGATTTGGAATAAAGCCGGATTCCCGCCGGATTGTCTAAATTCAGCTTCGGGATATATAAAAACCCGGTAAGCTTGCTTTGCAGAAACTTGGCTTTTACATCGTTTAGGTTTCCGGTTAAAGACACAAACTTGCGCTCAGGCGTGCTGGTAAATTTATTTTGAAACAAACCGCTTTCGTCCAGTACCCCTATTTCTTCGGTTTTATCCGAAATGTTAGCCAACAGCACCGGTATTACCAGGAACGCCGCTAAAAGCAGCGGAGCCAGCAAAGTCATAATGATAAAACTTTTCTTCCGCACCCGCACTAAATATTCCCGCTGAAAAATTAACCAGATTTTATGCATGGGTATTTTCGTTTACTTTCTGAATGAATATGTCGTTGATGCTCGGAATTTTTTCCCGGAAAGAATGGATTTCTACCGTTGGAATCAGGTAGCGCAGCAGGTCGTTGGGTTTGGTATTGTTCAGCAGTTTTATACTGGCCCGGAACAAACCGTGGTTTTCGGTTTGTTCCAATACCTCAAAGTCCGGCGACAGCACCAGCAAGCGGCCCTTGCCCTCTACCAGGTACGTATCGGTTTTATAAATATCTTTTATGTTTCTAACCGAACCATCCAATACTTTACGCGAGCGGTTTATTAAAGCAATGTAATCACAAAGTTCTTCCACTGACTCCATGCGGTGAGTAGAAAAAATAATGGTACTGCCTTTATCCCGCAGCTCTAAAATTTCATCTTTTATAATATTGGCATTAATGGGGTCGAATCCCGAAAAAGGCTCATCCAGAATAATGAGTTCGGGTTCGTGCATTACGGTGGCCACAAACTGTACTTTTTGCTGCATTCCCTTCGAAAGCTCCTCTACATTTTTGTTCATCCAGGAAGCTATATCCAGTTTATGAATCCAGGCCTTTATTTTTTGGGAAGCATCAGATTTGCTTAGCCCTTTTAATTGGGCCAAATAAAGCAACTGCTCCCCTACTTTCATCTTTTTATACAGGCCCCGCTCCTCGGGCAAGTAACCGATATATTTAATATGATCCGGCATTAATTTTTCGTTGCGGAAATAAACTTCGCCCGAATCGGCGCCGGTAATTTGGGTTATAATCCGGATGAGCGAAGTTTTGCCGGCCCCGTTGGGCCCTAATAAACCGAATATACTGCCGGCCGGAATTTCAAAATTTACATCCTGTAGGGCTACGTGGTCGGCGTACCGTTTAGATACTCCTGCTATTTTAAGTATGCTCAAAGCTTTACAATTATTTATGCCAAAAGTACAGTTTCCCGGCACATCTGCAAAAAAGAAAAAATGTTTAATGCTGATTAGAATGCTGTTTCCCAGCGGTACAGATCTATATAATGCAGGTAGGTGTGCTTAAACCTGAATGATAGCTCATCGGCAAAAATTAAAAGCAACAGCACCCATAAATTCCGGTATATAAACCAAAAGAGCCATCCGTTTCCGAATGGCTCTTTTGGTTTTTAATTTCTAAAAATCCGTGTAATCTAAAAATCCGCGATCATCAGCGATCCTTATTGGAAATACTCTTTCATTTTATCGAAGAAGCCTTTTTCGTGCTTGCCCGGATGCGGCGTGAAGTTATCGGAATTGCGTAACTTCTCTAATAGCTGGCGTTCTTCGTTCGATACATTTTTAGGAGTCCAGACATTGATATGAATCAACTGATCGCCTTTGCCGTAACCGTTGATATCTTTGATACCTTTGCCTCGCAACCGCAATATTTTACCGCCCTGGGTTCCCGGATCAATCTTAATCTTAACTTTCCCTTCAATAGTTGGTACTTCAATATTGGCGCCCAAAGAAGCATCCACAAAACTGATGTACTGATCGAAAATAACGTTATTGCCATCACGTTTTAGCACCGGATGCACTTCTTCTTCAATCTGGATAAGTAAATCACCGGCTACGCCGCCGCGCTCCGGTACGTTGCCTTTACCACTCATAGAAAGCTGCATGCCATCGGCTACCCCGGCCGGTACGTTTATCGGAATCACTTCTTCGCGTAATTCCCGTCCTTCGCCCTGGCAAATATCACATTTCTGGGTTAATTTTTTGCCTTCGCCATCGCAAGTGGGGCAGGTAGAGGTAGATACCATCTGACCCAACATGGTATTAACCACTTTTTTTACCTGACCAGAGCCCTGGCAACCCGGACAGGTTTGCAGCGCGGCTCCGTTTTTAGATCCGTTTCCTTGGCAGGCATTACAAGCTACGTAGCGTTTTACTTTTATTTTTTTCTCTACGCCATTGGCAATTTCTTCCAGGTCCAGCTTTAGCTTAATGCGCAGGTTGGTACCTTTGCGCACGCGCCGACCACCGCGGCCACCGCCGCCAAAGAAACTTTCGAAAGGGCTGCCGCCACCACCACCAAATATATCGCCGAACTGAGAGAAAATATCTTCCATGTTCATGTGGCCGCTGCCGCCGCCACTCACGCCCTGGTGGCCAAAGCGGTCGTAACGAGCCCGTTTATCCTGGTCACTTAAAATTTCGTAAGCTTCGGCCGCTTCTTTAAATTTATCTTCGGCCGTCGGGTCATCCGGGTTTTTGTCCGGATGGTATTTAATAGCAATTTTGCGATAAGCCTTTTTTATTTCGTCGGCGCCGGCTCCTTTTTCAACCCCTAAAATCTCATAATAATCTCTCTTGGCCATGGCTTATGCTCCTATTACAACTTTAGCAAACCGAACTACTTTTTCGTTCAGGTAATATCCTTTTTCTACTTCGTCCATTACTTTGCCTTTCATGCTTTCGTCGGGGGCCGGAACCTGCGTAATAGCTTCCTGGGTTTCAGCATCAAAAGGCGTACCGATGGTAGTCATGGGCCGCAAACCTTTTTGTTGCAGTATATTCGATAACTTATTATATATTAAATCAACTCCCTCTTTTATCGAAACCACCTCCTGCGCGTTTTGCATCGATTGACGGGCCCGCTCAAAATCATCTACCACCGGCAGCAAAGCCACTACCATTTCCTGGTTAGCTGTTTTTAGCAGGTCGTTGCGTTCTTTAGCGGTACGACGTCGGAAATTATCAAATTCGGAATAAAGCCGCAGGTATTTATCTTTCATATCGGCCAGTTCGGCTTCTGCTTTACTGCTTTGAGCCTGCGTACCGGTTGTTGCATTTTCATCCGCAACTGGTTCTTCGGTAGTAGTATCGTCCGTTTCGTTAAAAGGATTAAATTCCTCTTCCGGTAAATTATTATATGTATCTTCTGCCATTGCTCTAATTTCTTGGATATTTACTTGCCACAATTGGTAATCAATTTATTTGCCAAAACCAATATTGTGACAAACTGACACTTTTTTGAATGCGTTATTTTTTAATGAGTAAGTTTTAAACGTATGAATGTGTGATGGTATGAATAATTGGATTTAGAATGATTTAGTGAATAATCAGATTGCGGAACATGCGTGAATTTTAGAATAACGGAATCTGAATAAAACCAAACGATTAAACTTCTTAACTCAAATTAGAACTTCCACAAATCATGCATTCATGCATTCGAAACTCACTCATTCACTAAATTACTCATTCAGCGCGCTCCAGATTATATCTTTTAGTTGGGTAATGTTTTTTTGCGTGATGCTGGAAATAAAAACGGAAGGAATATCTTTGGGTAAAGTCAGCCGGATTTCTTCTTCCATTTGCGCATCAATCATGTCGGTTTTGGTAATGGCTAACAACCGCCTTTTCTCTAAAAGTTCCGGATTAAAAGTTTCTAATTCGTTCAGCAAAATATGGTATTCATCGGCTATATCTTCGCTTTCCACCGAAATCATAAAAAGCAAAATAGAATTGCGTTCGATGTGTTTCAGGAAACGAATACCCAGTCCTTTACCTTCGGAGGCGCCTTTTATAATACCCGGAATATCGGCCATTACAAACGATTTATAATCGCGGTAGCTAACCACGCCCAGGTTGGGCACCAGGGTTGTAAACGGGTAGTTCGCAATTTTGGGCTTGGCCGCCGACACTACAGACAGCAAAGTAGATTTTCCGGCGTTGGGGAAACCTACTAAACCTACATCGGCTAATAATTTTAACTCCAGAATAACCCATTCTTCTATACCGGGTTCGCCGGGCTGGGCATAGCGGGGCGTTTGATTGGTAGGCGATTTAAAATGGGCATTGCCCAAGCCGCCCCGCCCCCCGGGCGTTAATATTTCTACTTGTCCTTCTTCGGTAATTTCAGCTTTTATTTCGCCGGTTTCGGCATCGCGGGCAATGGTACCAATGGGCACTTCCAGAATTACATCTTCGCCTTCGGCCCCGGAAGAATGGCTGGAGCCACCCGATTCGCCGGGCTTGGCAATTACGTGTTTCATGTACTGCAAGTGCAGCAAGGTCCAGAGTTGGGCATTACCTTTGAGTATAATATGTCCGCCCCGGCCACCATCCCCCCCGTCTGGTCCGCCTTTGGCGTTCTTTTTATCGCGGTGCAAATGCGCCGAACCGGCACCGCCGTGCCCGGAGCGGCTGCAAATTTTTACGTAATCTATAAAGTTGGAAACCGCCATGCGTATTTTTATATCTTCCTGTTTTTGCTAATGCTTCTATTTTAAGAATTATACCCGTAACAGGATACCTAAGCCAGGAGTTCAGAAGCCAGATGCTTTAACGGGTTAAAGAATTTACTTAGATGCAGTACACCGGTGTGCGCCTAACTCTTGTTTGAAAAGCGGGTAAATGCTACTACTAATTTTAAGATTTCGACTTATTGGGTCTGCGCTAGGTAGCCATCAATAATTTGGCAGATCTGGTTAAATATTTCATCTATTTCGCCAATGCCGTTAACCCCGTGAAATTTACCTTGCTGCGCATAGAAATCGGCCACCGGAGCGGTTTTGGTATTGTATTCCTGTACGCGCTTTCTTACCAGCGCCTCATCCTGGTCATCGGGACGGCCGGAGGTTTGACCCCGTATTAAAAGGCGTTTGGTTAATTCTTCTTCGCTTACTTCCAACGCAATCATGCAGGAAATAGCAGTATTATTTTCCTGCAGCAGGTTATCTAATCCATTGGCTTGCGGTACGGTTCTAGGGAATCCGTCAAAAATAAAGCCGCCGGCCTGTTTATTTTCTTTCAGTTTCGAATCAATCATGCCGATTACCACTTCGTCAGGAACCAGCAAGCCTTGGTCCATGAGAGTTTTGGCTCGCAAGCCCAGTTCGGTGCCGGCCGCTATTTCGGAACGTAATAAATCGCCGGTAGATAAATGGATGAGGTTGTACGTATCTATTAGTTTCTGGCTTTGAGTACCTTTTCCTGCACCCGGAGGACCAAACAATACAATATTTAGCATATAATTTATATGAAATAAAGCGCAATAATACGGATTATACCTAAATCTGCCTATTGTTCCATTAAGTTTATACCGCCTGCGTATACATTAAGGCAGCACTTTGTAAATATCGCGCAGGTTGCGTCCCAAACCATTATAATCCAGTCCGTAACCTACCACAAAATCGTCCGGAATGGTATGGCACAGGTATTTTACTTCTAAAGGATGTTTTAAACAATCGGGCTTTTGCAGCAAAGCGGTTACTTCTAAAGATGCTGGTTCTTTGGCCATTAAATTTTGCCGGAGTGCATGAATGGTATAGCCGGTATCCACAATATCTTCCAGGATGATGACATGCCGGTTTTTAATATTTTCTTTTAACCCGATAACTTCTTTTACCTGGCCAGTACTGTGCATAGCTTCGTAAGAAGAAACCCGGATAAAAGCTATCTCGCAGGGGATGGTAATTTCTTTTAACAGATCGGCCGAAAACATAAAAGCCCCGTTTAAAACTGCTAAAAACAAAGGTGTTTTATCCTGGTAATCCGCGTTAATGTGCCGGGCCACTCTTTGAACCGCCTGCAAAATTTTTTCCTCCGGAAGGTAAATTTCAAAAGATTTATCGTGCAGGGTAATAGATGCCATTTCGCGTTACGGGTTAATGATAAGATAAATTATAAAATCCTTTAAACTTATTATCTGATGTTACGCAAAACAAAAAGTTAAAGGTAAGAATAAACTAAGGAGTCTAAACCAGTCATTCCGGGAATTCAAGAATTCCGGAGGAATCAAACCGGTCACCTGCTGGTTAGATTCCTCCGGAATGACAGTATTGAATGGTAAAGTATAGATTTAGAAGCAATTTTACGTAACATCAGTTATTATGTGTAAAAGCCGGGCAAAGTTATATCTTTAAAAAGAAAAAGCCCCATTATTTCTAACCGGGCTTTAACAGAAGTTTAAAAATTCAGTTGGTTTTTATTAAAAAATACGATTTATCTGGTTGGAGACATGCTCTTCAGCAGCTTGATATATTACTTTCTCTATTTTAATTTCTTTTTTTACCGGTTCCGGGGCCAACGCCATTTGGGTTTCAACGGCTATGTGTGGGGCAATTACCAGCGACACAATAGACATAAGTTTGATGAGAATATTCATGGACGGGCCGGAAGTATCTTTAAAAGGATCGCCAACAGTGTCGCCGGTAACGGAAGCTTTGTGGGCGTCGGAGCCTTTGTATTCCATTTTACCGTTAATATTAACGCCTTTTTCGAATGATTTTTTGGCATTATCCCAAGCACCGCCCGCGTTGGACTGGAACATCGCCATTAACACGCCCGATACGGTAACGCCGGCTAATAAACCACCTAATACTTCCGGGCCCATGGTAAAACCTACCAAAATAGGCACAATTAAAGCAATAGCGCCCGGCAACATCATTTCCCGGATGGCCGCCTGCGTAGAAATTGCCACGCATTTGTCGTATTCGGGTTTGCCGGTACCTTCCATAATGCCCGGTATTTCGCGAAACTGCCGCCGCACTTCCTCTACCATCGCCATGGCTGCCCGGCCTACCGCCGAAATAGCCAAAGCTGAGAAAATAAACGGAATCATGCCGCCCACAAACAAACCGCCCAACACCCGCGCATTGCTGATATCGATAACCGTAATGTTAGCCGTACCCATAAAAGCGGCAAAAAGCGCCAGCGAAGTAAGCGCAGCCGAAGCAATAGCAAAACCTTTACCGGTGGCCGCCGTGGTGTTACCTACCGCATCCAGGATATCGGTACGTTCGCGCACTTCTTTGGGCAACTCGCTCATTTCGGCAATACCGCCGGCATTATCCGCAATCGGCCCAAACGCATCAATGGCTAACTGCATGGCGGTCGTGGCCATCATGCCGGCAGCCGCAATAGCTACACCGTACAAACCGGCAAACTCATAAGATAAAATAATACCGGCCGCTAAAACTATAATGGGTAAAACTGTAGATTCCATACCTACGGCCAAACCCCCGATTACAGTAGTAGCGTGCCCGGTGCTGCTTTGCCGCACAATACTCATCACGGGGCGTTTGCCCATAGCGGTATAATATTCGGTAATAATACTCATCAACGTTCCTACCGCCAGGCCCACCAGAACCGCATAGAACACTTCTATTTTAGTAAAGGTAATACCCCGCAAACTCAAGGTATCCGGCAGCATCCAGTTAATCAGGAAGAAAGCCGCCACTGCAGTCAACGCCACCGACGACCAGTTACCTAAGTTTAAAGCCGCCTGCACATCGCCGCCTTCTTTCACCCGCACAAAAAGCGTCCCGATCATAGAAAAAATAATACCTAAACCGGCTAATACCATTGGTAACAGAATGGGCGCAATGCCGCCGAAGTTATCCGTAGAAGTAATTTCGCGGCCCAAAACCATGGTAGCTAATATAGTAGCCACGTACGATCCAAATAAATCGGCGCCCATACCGGCTACGTCGCCCACGTTATCGCCTACGTTATCGGCAATGGTAGCCGGGTTGCGGGGATCGTCTTCCGGAATACCGGCTTCTACTTTACCCACCAGGTCGGCACCCACGTCGGCGGCTTTGGTATAAATACCGCCGCCTACGCGGGCAAATAAGGCAATACTTTCGGCTCCTAACGAAAAGCCGGTTAATACTTCCAGCGCTCTTTCCATTTCGTCGGCATTATAAGTATCCCCCACAAACATGGCTTTAAAAATGATGAATAAGCCGCCCAATCCTAAAACCGCCAGGCCGGCTACCCCCATGCCCATTACGGCCCCGCCGCCAAACGACACATTAAGAGCCCGGGATAAACTGGTGCGGGCGGCCTGCGCTGTACGCACATTAGCTTTGGTGGCAATGCGCATCCCAATAAAACCCGCTAATGCCGAAAAAACGGCGCCAATAATAAAAGCGACCACGATTACCGGCGATGAATTTTCGCCTACGTAACCCAGGTAGCCCAAAAATAAACAAGCAATTATAACAAAATAAGTAAGTACTTTATACTCTGCTTTCAGGAAGGCCATGGCGCCTTCGGCAATATACCGGGCAATGGTGGCCATTTTTGCTTCCCCGGCATCCTGCCGGCTGACCCAAGCCGATTTAACGGCGGTGTACACTAAAGCGATAATACCAAAAGCAGGAATTGTGTAAATAATGTTTTCCATTTAAAACCCGTTTAAGTTGATTATAGAAATTTTGTGGTGGTAAAGAAACAATATAAGGCACCTCTAAGCACCTCATAATTTGCTAATTACACAATTTAAGCTATTTAACCTAAAGCGGCTTAAAAAATATATATTTACAAGTATTCTGGCTTACTTATTAAAGCGCTTTCATCAAAACCCGGTAAAGCGCCACCATATTTTCAATATCTTTTTTATGCACGATTTCATCCGGCGAATGCACCTTATCTTCTGGTGCCCCGACAAAGCACCAATCCCAAGGTATGGGGCCGTGCTGTAATTCCTTGGCATCGCTGCCGCCGGCACTTTCCACTTCCAACTGAAACGGAATATTGGCTGCTTGCGCCAGCGCTACTAATTTCATGACAAAGCTGCGGCGCGGTATAAGCGAATCGCGCAAGGAAATGGCCGGACCTTCGCCCGGATGCACGCCTTCCGTTACCCAGGTAATATCGGAAATGAGCGCCTGACTAACACCATATTGTTTATAAATATAATCGGCCAGGTAAGCCACCGAACCACCGCCGTGTTCTTCCCAGCAGGAAAAAGCAATAATGCCATCTTCCAGGGTTTCGGCTACCTGCAAGGCATTCCAAACCCCCAGCCGGTTATCCAGGTAACAGGATTGTACATACTCCGCTGTTTCCCGGAAATCGCATTTAAAAACCAGTTCGGTACCGCGTTCTATTTCTCGGGCAAAATCATAAGTCAGTTCCCCTTTGTCCGAAACTTGTAAAGTACATTCTATCGCGCCCTGGCGGTCTGTTCCTACTAGCTTGTAACCCGTTTCAACCTGTGTACCACCAATTTTAATAAGCTGCCGGCCGTAGCGTACCATAAAGCCGATAGAATCTATATGGGCAAAAATAACGGTGCGGGGTTTGCCAAAAACCAGCAGGATACAATCCTGAAATTCTTTCCCGCTTAGTACCGTAGGCCTGGATTTCCAGTTATCTTTATTTTCGGCGATGTATTGCAGCAGAAAATTGGTCAGGTTTACTTCGTTGCCCGACGGCGCGTGGGTGCGGCAGAGTTGTTCTAATAATTTCATATTTTGTTATTAGTTGTTAGTTATTAGTGATTAGCTTAAAAAATTAATCATTTATATCATGAAAAAGGTCGATTAAATTTAGGTTAGTACTTAGGATTGTTCTTAGTAGCGGCGTGGCAGTGCCACGCCGCTACAGGTAAGGCGCAAAATCTTTTCATATAGGTATAATTTACTTCCAATAATCAAATTAAAACAGCACTGCTAAAGTCTGCGGTAAGGCATTTCTCTTTTACTCTAACTAAATAATCTTTATAAATTTACTTTCTTGATTGGCGTATGTCCGGTATGTAGACTATAGCCGTCAGGCTAACTTTACATTAGTCGGGTATCCTGGAACTAAGGCCTACGGAAGAGCTACACAGACATTTTTCCGCTTTGCTTAAATACCATAGGAGTCAGTATGAGTTTCTTCTACCAGCCCAGGATAACCGGAAAGAATTAATGTGAACCGATTATATTACACCAAAACAGTAAATTAAACTTTAGCCTAACGGCTATGGTATTTAGACTTGGTTTGTTCGATGAAAAAGACTAACCCCAAAAGTAATACGGGGTAACTATGCATAAAATACCGTAGTTCTACTCCCCGAAAATAGATCGGGAAGAACAGAATTAAAAAAATAGGTATAGCTATAAAAATAAGGTGCCGCTTATTTCTACGAGCCAAAAGTATTAAGCCCCAGGTTCCACCCAGCAAAGTACTCCAATACAAAACTATCTGCCCATAATAAGTTAAGGTAGCATGTATACCGGGGCAATTTAATTTCGGGAAATAACCGGCACCCGTGAAAAGAAACTTTTTACTTAACATAATAGGTGAAATAATATAAAAGTATACGGGTTTCTCCGACCGGAAACTGCTGGTTAAATGATCGAAAGCTGCTGCTACTTGTTTGTCCAGGTTAACGGTGTATTGATGCTGGAGCTGGAGATAAGCGCTTCTGACCTGTTCTACTTTCGTGCTGTCGTAGCTCGTAGTATAAGTGTAAGCCGGTAAGGTATAGGTACAGGGAGCAATACAGTTTATGTTGAAATAATTACCCGCACTGGTTTTCTCCCACTCTATAAAATTTTCCCCGATCGCTTGCAAAAAACGCCGGCAGGCCCTATCGGCTTGGGTATAATTATACCCGGCCACCGTATTTATCTGGAAGGGAATAAAACGGTGATATACACTATAATTACGAACAGCCCAGGGGGTAACGAATAAAAGCAGCGGCAGAGAAACGGTTAAGGTTTTTAGGAATACCTGCGATAAACTACTTATCCTAAATACCTGCTGCATGGGCAGCAGAAAGCAAATGCCTACCCCCATATATAACAAGGAGAAATAAGGTTTCAATACCACTAGTAGGCCCAGAAACAAACCCGACACTAGTAACTTCTTATAAGAAGGTTCTAATAAATACTGGTAGAAAAAGTACAGAAAGAAAATCATGATGCTTACCGACAATGAATCCGGCAACACCTGGTTATTATAATAAGAAGTTAAAAAGCTGATTAAATAAAGACCATAAACCAGGTAAAAAGAAGATTTGCGGTTGGTTATTTGCCGGGCCAGTTTAGCCAGGTATATAAAGGCCAGGCATTCGGTTGCTATTTGCAAAACCATTACTATAAAGTTGGTATAGGCCACGTTAAATACCTGGCGCAACAAAAAGTAAGGTATACTGTAATGAGGCAGCCGGCCGGCATACATATTTTCTTTACCGTTAAAAAAATAATAGCTTCCCGTTTGGATGTAGTTCTCCATGGCGCCGTTATAGGAAAAATAATCCCCCCCGGCTATTACCATTTCATCTAAATGGTAGCCAACCGGCGCGCAACCAATCAGGTAACGCACATAAAGGGCAGTCAGGAATTTAATAAGGAAAGCGAATCCGAATAAAAGAAAAAATATTTTTGAGGGTACTACTCGCATGCGGCAATGCCGGATTATATTAATGTATTTTTTAAAGCACGGGTCTAATCTTAATTAACTCGTGTTACGCAAGGTTTTTTATCAGAAGTGTACACTAGTTATAAACGTTTGTGTTTTGCAAGATTACATCTTTCAATTTATTAGTGTTTCCCTGCTTTAAATATATTTCTTCCAAGTTTAACGATAATATAGTTTGAGATCAATCCTTGCCTTGATTTAATATGCCGGAGCGATAATCAGAAAACCGTTAGTCGAAAATCTTATTATTTGAAATGTTTCAAATCAATTCCTAATTCAGAAAGCGCATATTTTTTGTTATTTTCGCCTGATAATTAAAATATACTGCTCCCCTATAAGCCGGAGCTTGTTTTAGCTCATCTCTATATTAATTTATCTGCCATCTTTGCACCTGGTCTCAGCGTCTTTTATAACATGTTAACTTCCCGCCCCTTTATTTCGGTTGTAAGTCCGGTATACCAGGCTGAAAACCTGGTGGGGCCTTTGGTACAACGCACCCAGGCGGTACTGGAAAAGATAAACCCGGCTTATGAGATTATTCTGGTAGAAGACGGCAGCCCGGATAATTCCTGGCGGGAAATAGACAAACTGGCCCGGCAAGACCAGCGCGTAAAAGGCATCAAACTAAGCCGGAACTTTGGCCAGCATTATGCTATAACGGCCGGTCTGGATGCTTGCCAGGGCAGTTGGGTGGTGGTGATGGATTGCGACCTGCAGGATGCACCGGAAGAAATTCCTAATTTTTTAGCCAAAGCCCAGGCTGGTTTTGACGTGGTGCTGGCCCAACGGCAAAATCGGAAACACTCTTACTTAAAAAAATTGTTCTCACATGTTTTTTATAGCATTTTAAGCTATTTAACGGGTATTGGGCAAGATAGCAGTATTGCTAATTTTGGTTTGTATAGCCGCCGAACCATTAATGCTGTCAATACCCTGCGCGAAAGCATCCGGTATTTTCCGGCTATGGTAAAGTGGGTAGGCTTCCCGACCACTACTTTGCCCATCGAACACCAGGCCCGCCCATCCGGAAACAGCAGTTATAATTTAAAGAAACTGGTAAACCTGGCGCTAGACATTATAATGGCTTACTCCGACAAGCCTTTGCGCTTAACCGTAAAAACCGGTATATTAATATCGTTCTTTTCTTTTCTGGCCTCGGTTATTATATTTATCCGGGCTATTTGGGGAGATATTGCCGTTTTGGGTTATGCCAGTATTATTATTTCCATTTGGTTTTTTTCCGGTATCCTGATTAGCATTGTGGGCCTGGTTGGTTTGTATATTGGTAAAATATTCGAAGGCGTGAAAGCCCGTCCTCTTTACATTATAGCCCAAACTACTTATGCCGCCGGAGATAAAGATTAAGTTTTTAAATTGGGATTCTGATTTTTTCGGCTATAAAATTGGTGCTCTAAAAATAAATCCGGAATTTTCTGCTTTATCCATTCCGGAGATCGTGAAGCCGGCGCAGGAAGCTGGTTATAAACTTGTTTATGTAAATAGTGTCGGTACCAACTATATTTTAAACGCAGTCCAAACTGCCCATTATCACTTACTACCAGTAGATGAAAAAATAACGTATACCTTACCCATCAAAAAAGAAACCGCGCTCCCTACGCTAGCCCCCGCTATACAAAAATATCCGGCTACCCTTCCCAATACATCATTAATCGACCTGGCTTTACAAAGTGGTGTTTACTCCCGGTTTGCCCTGGATCCGCATTTTAAAAATCAGGAATATGAAAAATTATATACCCACTGGATTACCAGGATCGTTAAGAACGAAATTCCCCAGGAACTTTGGGTATATACCAATGCCGAAGAAGATATAGCGGGGTTTATTACAGTAGGTTTTGCGCCAGAAGAAGCTTTTGTGGGCTTATTGGCCGTAAACCAAAATGCCAGAAGAAAAGGTATTGGTTATGCGCTTATCGAAACCGCTTATAGCCGGGCCGCACAAGAAAAAAAGATGAACCTGCGGGTAACAACCCAGAAAGCCAACCTGCCTGCCTGCCAACTTTACGAAAAAGCCGGGTTTGTCTTATCCTATACCGAATACGTTTATCATCTTTGGCTCCCATAAACATGATTCCTTTTAACCAGCCTTACCTGACGGGAAAAGAAACGGAATATATACAGGAAGCCGTGCAGTCGGGGCAGCTTTCCGGTAACGGTGTTTTTACCCAAAAATGCCAGGCTTTCCTGGAGCAGCGCTACGGCTTTAAAAAAGTATTATTAACTACTTCCGGTACCCACGCCCTGGAAATGGCCGCCCTGCTGATCAATATTCAGCCGGGCGATGAAGTAATTGTGCCGGCTTACACCTTTGTTTCTACCGCTAATGCTTTTGCTTTACGGGGCGCTAAAATCATTTTTGCCGATAGCAATGCCTGCAATCCCAATATAGATGCCGATAAGCTGGCAGCCTTAATAACACCCCGCACCAAAGCCGTTGTGCCGGTGCATTACGCCGGCATTGCCAGCGACATGGATAAAATTATGGCGCTGGCCCACCAATACGGGCTTTACGTGATAGAAGACGCGGCGCAAGCCATCGATGGTTTTTATATAGGAGCTGATGGAGTAAAAAAAGCGTTAGGTAGTATCGGTCACCTGGCAGCATTCAGCTTTCACGAAACCAAGAATATTATTTCGGGCGAAGGCGGCATGCTGGTGATCAATACCGAAGAATTTATACCCCGGTCCGAAATTATCTGGGAAAAAGGCACCAACCGGGCCGCTTTTTTCCGGGGCGAAATAGCCAAGTACGACTGGATAGACCTGGGATCTTCCTTTTTACCCTCCGAAATAACCGCCGCTTTTCTGTGGGCCCAGCTGGAAAACCTCGACCAGATCCAAAACCGCCGGACCGAAATCTGGCACCAATATGCTACCGGCCTCCAGGAACTGGCCGAAAAAAAACTGGTAAAATTCCCGTATTTACCGCCGTATGCTACCAACAACGCCCACCGGTTTTATTTGCTCTGTACGAGCCCGGAACAGCGAACGGCTCTTATTGCTTTTTTAAAGCAACACCATATACACGCCGTATTTCACTATCTTTCTTTACACCAGAGCCCTTTTTTCCAGCATCAATATAAGGGTGGTCCCCTCCCCTGCGCCGACTATTACACGCATCACCTGCTCCGACCACCTTTTTTCAACGCCTTAACCCCGGAACAAATAACGCACATCATCACTGCGATCAAAAACTTTTATCGCACCCCGAAGCAGAAATTCAGAAGCTAAATCCGGAGCAGGGTAATCTTTTAAAATTAATTTTATCCGGGTACCAGGTGGCATCAGAGGTAGTTTGTAACGCCACCTGATTATACCAATCAGCACAAACTTGCTTCCATATATTAAATTGTTAATTATACTACTATTACTTGATAGGTGCGCTTTTAATAAATCCCTGCTTTTTCTTTAAAAGGTAAATGATCAGGCTTTGTAGCGGCGTGGCAGTGCCACGCCGCTACTGGAAAACCGCAAAAGCTATTTCAAGTAGTATTAGTAATTTAGAAGGCCACGAAAAGTAATTTCAATAGGGATAAAGGTATAAGAGAGATGGTATTACCGGTGAACTATAGATTTTAAGCTGGTTTTTGTCCGGATTCCGGCTACCGTTATTACTATAATTTATGTTACTCTTACTTTTAATAATTGTTTGCCACGGCCAGAGGCCGGGAAAAAGCAGGCACAAACGAAGACGCCCGTGCCAGATACAGGTAGTACTTAGTGCCGCTTACTTCTTTCTATTACCAATCCGCTGGAATTACTTTATTCCGATTTTTGTTCTGATAACCAGGAAAAATTTGCCAAACTTGCTGATGACCTAATATTTACCGTAAGAAACAGGATATTTAGAATAGTTATTATTTTTTCCGTGTATTTTTGTTAATCCAGAATAACATTTGTTAATCCAGAATAATATTATTCTGATACATATCTGCTCTGGTTTATCGTTTTTCATATAGAAGCTATTTAGTATTTTGCATAAAGCTAGTTAAACTATCCCCTTAAGGGGATTATAGGGGTGTAAAAAGTTGTAAAAGAAAATATTCCTCAGCAATTAACATCCCCCTTCCCCCTGCAAAGGGGGATTTATCAATTTGTTTGAAAATCCTAAACAGGTTCATTATCCGGCTATTAGTTATCTTCTGAAGAAAGCATGAGAAGACTTCTTTTGTTCATTTTCATTTTAACCCTGGCGTTTGGCGCCCAGGCCCAAACCCTCGACCCGCGGCAGCAAGCAGCCATTGATTCGGTTATCCGTAACATGACCCTCGATTCGGTTAGTGTCACGCCCGAAGCCATTAACACCGATGGTTGGCTTTTACTCGACGAAAGCATTAAAAATGAACTGAGCGGCGCTGTCGATAACCTGTATAACTTTAAGTACCAAAGGGCCGAACGGCAATTCCACTCTTTACAACGTCGCTACCCGCAACACCCGATGCCCTACTTTTTAATGGGTTTGAGCCAATGGTGGAAGATTGTACCTACTAATATCCTGACGAAGCAATACGATGCCTCTTTTTTTGCTTACATGGATACCACCATTACCTATGCGGAGGAGCTCCTGCGTAAAAACCAAAACAATTACGAAGCGGCCTTCTTTTTAGCGGCAGCCCACGGTTTTTCGGCGCGCCTGCACTCCGAACGCAGCAACTGGCGGAAAGCAACCGTGCACAGCAAAAAAGCCTTAAACTACATGGAAAAAGCCAGCGCCGCCAACGGACTGAGTGTAGAATTCTTGTTCGGGCAGGCCCTCTATAATTACTATGCCGTCTGGATTGCCCAGAACTACCCGCTGCTGCGGCCCATAATTTTCTTCTTCCCGAACGGAGATAAGGCATTAGGTTTAAGACAATTACGACAGGTTGCGAACCAGGGCTTTTACACCGGCACCGAAGCAAAGTTTTTTCTGATGAAAATTCTCTCAAACGAAGAAAACAACCCTTTCGACGCTTATTACCTTTCCCGCGACCTGGCTACCCGTTACCCCGATAATGCTTATTTTCAACGCTTTTTTGCCCGTATGGCTTTTGTAACCGGAAACATGCGGGAAGCCGAACAAGTATCTTTGCAAATCCTGGATAAACTAGACCGCAAGTTGCCGGGTTACGAATCGATTAGTGGCCGCTATGCCGCTTACTTTTTAGGCTATATCTCCCAGAACCGAAAAGACCTACCGAAGGCCAAGGCTTATTTTGCCGAGTGCGTAGCCTTTGCCAAACAAACAAACGAAGAAAATTCCGGTTATGCCATTCATTCTTACCTGAACTTAGCCCGCATCAGCCACCAGGAAAAAGACATAAAACAAGCCAAAATTTATTATAATTTAGTTAAAGACCTGGCCGACGATAAAGCATCTCAGAAAGAAGCGAAAGATTATTTGAAGAAGTATAGGAAGGTGTAGAACCTAAACTTCACAGAATTAATTATACAATCTTATATAACTTTTTATGTACACCGGAAAAGCCTTTATTATCAATTTGAAATCCGATATTGAAAGACGAAAAAGTATAACGGCCCAATTAGAGGCACAAAATATAAATTATGAAATAATTGATGCTATATCAGGCAAAAGCTTATCTCCTGAAAATAACCCCGAAATAGACTGGAATTTTGCCGAGCAGAATTCATATTGGGTAAGTAAAGGTTTGCTAGCTTGTTCTCTTAGTCATTTAAAAGCATATAGAGCGATTATAGATCAAGACCTAAGTTATGGATTAGTTTTAGAAGACGATACCACTATAAATTCTGATGTAGCTCTTTTTCTTTCCTGCATTGAAGATAAATTAAATATGAATGAAGTTTTGATGTTATATTATGCGGCATGGGAAAAATGTTCTTTTTCTACAAAGAATAGTGTTAATGTTGTTAAAGGCTATAAAATAGTTAAACCGATCAATCCGAAACAATTAGTTTCAGCTAATGCTTATCTTATTACAAATGAAGCTTGTAAAGAAATATTAGAATTTCAATCCCCATTAAAAACAACTTCTGATTCATGGGGTGTATACTTTGAAAATAAAGTTATTAATGGTATTAGATGTATGTATCCAATGTTAGCGGATACAGCGGATTTTAAAAGTTCTATAGATTATGTAAAATCTAATTCATTTATCAGCCCTGTATTATATGCGGTAGAAAAATATAAAATTTTTCCTTTTTATCAACTTCTAAAATATCGTAGAAACAAAATGCGCAGATCTATGCTAAATTTCGAATTTACAAATGAATAGTTTGTAAATACTTATTATTCAACAAAGCCATTTATCTGAAAACATCTTAAATATTAAACAAATTAAATGGAGCTAAAAGATCTTTTCCTTACCCCCATTTATCTCTTGCTCCTTTATGCTATTGCTTATAGTGTCCGGCCAAAAGCAACCACTAAATTAACCAAGCAATACTTTATACCGGCCTTAACATTAAAATTTATAGGGGCTATTGGTCTTGGGTTAGTATATCAATTTTACTATGGGGGTGGTGATACTTATAATTATTTTCATCATGTAAAAATTGTTTATCATGCTTTTACCAATTCTCCTATCCTAGGTTTAAAACTGGTATTTTCGCAGGGAGAACATGATCCGCTCACCTATCAGTATGCCTCCCAAATGGAGTGGTACCGGGCTCCTACCGAGTTTTTTGTGATCAGAGTGGCCGCGCTTATATCTTTTGTAACTTTTTGCACTTATACTCCTATCGCCATTTTCTTTGCTTTCCTTAGTTTTACGGGTATGTGGGCCTTGTATATCACCTTTTTGGATATGTACCCTTCCTTACACAGGAAATTTGCCATTGCTATTTTTTTTCTGCCCTCGGTATTTTTTTGGGGCTCCGGATTAATGAAAGATTCCCTCACTATCGGGGCTTTGGGGTGGTTGTTTTATGGCTTTTATTTTGCTACCATAAAAAAGAAAAATATCCTAAAATCCGTTATAATCGGATTTCTGGCCGCTTATGTGGTTTACACGGTTAAGGTATACGTGTTATTATCATTTTTGCCGCCGGCTATATTTTGGGTATTCACCGAGAATAGCCGGAAAATTAAAAATGCTTTGCTCCGCAACTTATTAAAACCTGTTTTTATTGGTGTTGGTTTGGTAATGGCTTATTTTGGCGCTACCAATCTTACTGAAGGCGATGCCCGCTACGATGTAAATAAAATTGCCGAACGATCCCGTATTAATAATGCCTATCTCTCGCAACAAATGGCTTCCGGTTCGGCTTATAATATTGGGGTTTATGATGGGAGTTTAAGCAGCATTATAACCGTTGGTCCGCAGGCAATTGTGGTTTCATTATACCGCCCTTTTCTTTTTGAAGTACGAAATCCTTTGATGCTACTCTCGGCTATTGAGGCAAGTATTTTTATTTATTTTACAGTCTTATTTATCTATAAAGTAGGTTTTTTTAAAACCATAAAATTTATCCGCTCCAAACCTGTTTTAACTTTCTGCATGATTTTTTCTTTCGTGCTGGCTTTTGCCGTAGGTACCAACAGCGGTAACTTTGGCAGTTTGGTTCGTTATAAAATACCGCTGATGCCTTTTTATTTAGCTGCTTTATTTATCATGCAGGCTCATTTAAAAAGGCCTAAAAAGGTTGTCCGGTTAGCCACTACCGCATAATTAGCTTCAATTTTCTTGCGGGCGGCCTCACCTAACTGCGATCTCAAAGCCGCATCTTTAATGATACGCTCCAGTTTGGTGTACCAATCTGCCCGCGTGGCGCAAATAAAACCATTTACCCCATCTGTTACAACCTCTGTGTTCATGCCCACCGGCGATACCAGGGCCGGGATACCCAATGCCATGTATTGCAAAGCTTTAAAAGCACACTTTCCCTTAGCCCAAGGATCGTCTTCTAAAGGCATCAGCCCCACATTAAACGTTAATAAATCGGCTATTTCCTGGTCTTTTCGCCAGGGCTGATATACCAGCGACTGCAAAGGCAATGCGGGTGCCTGGTTTGAAATTACCTTTAATTCAAAGTCATATTGCTGCTCTAAATCCTGCAAAACCGGCACCAGGGCATCCAGGTATTTCATGGTAGAATGCGTACCCGTCCAGCCTACAGTTACTTTCTCTGTAGCCTGATTCTTGAGGCGATTATGATGATGCTGGGTATCGATGGTGGTGGGATTGACGACGACATTGGCATTAAACTGCCGGGCGTATTCCTGCAAATAAGCATTGCCACAGCTAACTTTATAGGCCCATTTACAAATAGAGGCCACTTTCTGGTGCCATTTAATACCAGCTACTATTTTGTTCGTTTCGGAGGTATTCGGAATCCAGATGGCATCATCAAAATCATAGATTATCTTTTTCCGGAGCACTTTACTTACCAGCCATTCAAACCAGGGCGGCCCAATCGGGGTTGCCTCCCGGTGAATAAAAATAAAATCATAAGCCGGCACCGTGAACAGCAGAAAAAATCGTTTTATAAATCCTTTTGAAATACCCCAAACTTTCCGGCCCGTATGGCCGGGCTTGTATAAAATCTGCCAGGTTTTTTCGTCGATAAAAGCAGCTAAACGGTAGTGCCGGTTTTCTTCTTCCAGAAATTCCAGATACTGTTCGAATCGGAACCGCTGCGAAGGTGCTTTACCGAAGGGATAAGGTACTACAAAAAGTATTTTCATTCAAAAATATTCAGAATTAAGTGCCGGGACAAAAATAATCAGATATTTGAATCATGTGTAATTTTACCACCCCTGCCCCTCCTAAAACAGGAGGGGAGCTTTTCAATTCATTTTTAATAAACCCAAATGTATTTTTATAAATTGTCCAACTACTTAATTTACTGACGTTACACTAAAATGCTTATAAATCTATACTTTACTATTCAATACCGTCATTCCGGAGGAATCTAACCAGCAGGTGACCGGTTAGATTCCTCCGGAATTCTTGAATTCCCGGAATGACTGGTTTGGTCTCCTTGGCTTATTATTGCTTTTTACTTTTTGTTTTGCGTAACATCAGTTAATTAATTATCAATCACCTTTTTTTCTAATTATAGCTCTACTTCAGTCTCGTGCGGTTCTTTTCATTCCGTACAGGCCAGAGGCCGGAAAATAGTTTGTACGAGCGAAGACGCTCGCACTAATGGGAAATATCTTTTCGACTAATTCTAAAGTTTAATTGCCAGCTATGCTAAATATAGACAGCGACAGAACTTCTTGGAAAATCGGTTGAGAAAACGTTGGCCTAGCTCCCCTCCTTATTTTCCAGAAAGCTGGCTTTTCAGAAAGCTGGCTTTCCGGGAAGCCAGCTTTCCAGGAGGGGTTTGGGGATGGTTTTTTATTTTTTATTTCCGATAAGTTAAGCCATGCTAAATAGAACTTCTCTGCTTGCTTCAAACTATAAAAGTTCTTCTTAATTCTGTTCTGTATTTTAAAAGCACAACAGATTAGTTATTCATTACTTTGCTTTTCTCCGGAATCAAATAACTATAAACCTCCGCGTATTTTTTTATAGCGTTATCCAACGTATAATAATCGATAGCCCGGCTCCGGATAGTGGCGGCCTCCTTTTTTAAAAGTTCCGGGATTAACGCTACCACTTTCCCGAAGCTCTGAACGCTAAAATCAGTTATGGCAATACCGGATTGGGTATCCCGCACAATTTCGGCTACGTCTCCTACCCCGGCGTTACAGATAACCGGCAGGCCCATGGCCAGGATCTCACCTAATTTAGTCGGCGAACTGGCAATTTTGGAATAACTCTGTTTTATAAAAAACAGGTTGATGTCGGAAGCTGCCGTAAACACGGGCACTTCTTTCCGGGTAGCCGACCGGATAACAAAATCAGCCGGCGACAAGTTAAACTTTTGGGCGGGTTCCAGAATGGCCGCGGCTGGTTCGGGGGTTATAAATAAAAATACCGCCTCCGGATATTGCTTTTTAATATAGGTAAATAGCTCCAGCATTTCGTCGAGCAGGTACCACATGCCAACCGATCCCAGGTAACTAATAACCAGGGCATTTTTATCAATTCCCAGTAAAGCCTGGGACTCTCTTTTCTGGGCTGTCGTTATCAGTTTGAATAAATCGAAATCGGCACTACAGGGTATTACCTGGATGGGAGCTTTTTTGTAACTGGACCAGGTTTCCATCTCGCGTTTCCCGGCTTCGGTTAAACTAATAATAGCATCGGCGTGCGTAATATAATCCGCTTCTTTACGCTTATAGCGGTTGTAGGCAAAGCGGTACAAAGGATTTTTCAGGTTCCAGGCGCCGCCGTCCACCCGTTCATCCACCCAAAAGCCGCGCATATCAAACAGCAGTTTTACCCCGAATTTCTTTTTTAATTTTAAGCCAATGGCTGCACTCACGTAACTGCGGCAATGCACCAGGCTGAATTTCTTTTCGCGGTAAAGCGCTTCTGCTTTGTGTTGTAATTGATACAAATCGTAGTATTTAGCCAGCACCGGCGGACTAGTAGTAAAAGGAAGCGGGTGCCAGTCGATGTTGTTGGCCGTAACTATTTCTTCTATGGTGCTTTTGTTTTTCGTAAACCGCTCGCTCTTTTCGCAGGATAAAAGTGTAACCTGGTAGCCCAGCCGGCTTAAACCACTTAAATAGGGCAATACCTGCGATTGGCCCAAGGGGTCAGTCATGCCGTCGTAAGAAATAAATAAAACTGCTTTAACAGGCATTTAGTTGATGTTTATATTACTAATACTTAAATGTTTAAATTCTACCCTGAATTTCTTGATCAAAACAGAAGCTACCAGAAATAATCGATGCATCAAGCAGGTTTTACTCCTGAGCTTTTTATTATGCTAAATTTATCTTTTAATTTGATAAAACGTTTTTCGTAAAATTCATAGGAAAGATAGGCAACAACAATCGTAAGTAATACTACTCCGGTATAAACTAAAGTATATTTTACCGAAACAGGAAGATAAAAAATATTTAAAAATCTGGCATAAAAGAAAATGATGAGTGGATGAATAACATAAATTCCATACGATATTTTACCTAAGAAATTAAATATATTATAATCCAGACTGATAAGTGTATGGGGGTTATTACAGACATTAACAATTATAATTACCGTTATAACACTGATAATATCTGAGTCAATAACACTAGCTATATGGAATTTATTGAAAGCTAATAATACTATAACTAGCCAGGCGATTATTTGCACAACCTTTAAATAAACAATCTTTTCGAATAGCTTATTTTGGTTGTAGAAAAGAATTGCTCCTAATCCACCAATGGCCATACAATCAAAGCGGATTACCTGTATAACTAAATAGGGTAATGGATTACCCCATTTATATTCAATAAATCTACATATTAATCTTAGCAGCAAGAAAACAAGGGCAAAAGCAATAACGGTTATCAACGTTCTCTCCTTTCTATTTTTTATGATCCAGGGCCAGAATAAATAAAATTGTTCCTCTACTCCTATCGACCATAAATGCGCTATAAACGGCAATGCTCCTCCGAATATAAAAGGAATATTAGCTGCTAAAAAAATATAATAACCCAAAGAAGACGGAATAGGCTCTTTAGAAATCCCTGCTTGGTAAGCAACTAAGATGGAAGTAAACAGATAAAGAAAATAGAGCGGCCATATTCTTAATATTCTCCGTAAATAAAATTTCTGAATATCTATTTCTTGTTTTTGTTTCTCATGTAATAATAAGTAAGTGATTAAAAAACCACTTAAAGCAAAAAACATAGTTACGCCGTAACCGGCCAGATCGAGGCTCTTAATGGCTGGTAAGTTAAAGCCCCCTAAACCTAAATTGATATGAGATAACACTACGGCAATAGCGGCAATAGCTCTTATACCGTTCAGGCCGGTTAAATGAATGTGCTGGTTACTCAATTTAATTAAATAGAATTTTCTGCTCTCTTACCCAAAACAACTACCTCTCCTAAACTTAGGAGGGAAGCTTTTGCCTTTAATAAACACTTTTTATTTAAAATTTCCTTTTTACTCATTTATGTAATAGCCACTTGTGCAATATAATCAGTAACCACACCCGGTTATATAAATAATCTTTCCCGCCTAAAAATAATTTCTTCAGTCGTTCAACTTCGGTATAATTAACTACTCCCAGCTGCGTCACTACCTTTTCATTCAGGTAATCTGCCATTAAGTACTGCAGGTCGCCTTTGAGCCAACTGCCCAAAGGTATCGAAAAGCCCCATTTGGGCCGGTTAAATATTTCGGCCGGTACAAAATCGTATAAAACTTGTTTAAGCAGGTATTTGGCTACGCCGTTTTTAACTTTTAAATCCGGGCTCAGATTCAGGGCAAATTCTACCAGGCGATAATCCAGTAAGGGCACCCGGGTTTCCAGGGAGTGTGTCATGGTCGCACGGTCTACCTTTACCAGCAAGTCGTCCTGCAAATAATATTGCATATCAAAAAAAGCCTGCTGCTCCATAGCGGTTAGTTCCCGGTTGGGTAAGTTCCAGCTTTCCTGAATGGCCGGAAAAGCGGAAAAGCCGGGAGTTAGCAAGTGCTTAATTTCTGTTTCTGAAAATAAGTATTGCTCCTGCGAAAAAATATGGCTTTTTATCCGGGAGCTGCTAGGATAACGAAATACGTGGGCGGCCCGCTCGTAACGGTTTCCCAGATAAGACAAAGCCGTAGCAATGGGCGCTTTAAAAGTATTGACAAAAGGCTTTTGCAGGCGGTTAGCCCATTGGTACATACCATAACCCAGAAACAGTTCGTCGCCGCCATCGCCCGATAAAGTCATGGTAACGTGCTGCCGCGATAGCTCCGACACCAATAAAGTCGGAATGGCCGAGGAATCGGCAAAGGGTTCGTCGTAAATTTGGGTTAGTTTGTCTACCCAGTTCAGGGCCTCTTTTTCGGTAACCGTAAATTCGTGGTGATCGGTTTTTAAGTGCTGCGATACGGCGCGGGCAAACTGGGCTTCGTTGTGTTTGCCGTCTTTAAACCCAATCGAAAAGGTTTTTACCGGTTTATCCGCTACCTGGGCTGCCGCCGCGGTTACCAGGCTGGAATCGATGCCGCCGCTTAAAAACGTACCGAAAGGCACATCACTAATCATGCGGTATTGCACCGAACTCAGCACCAAGTCCTTTAACTTCTCTTTCGCTTCGGCTTCGTTTTGCCATACGTCGGCCTGCACCTGATCGGATAGCCGCCAGTAGTTTATAGTTTCCAAGCCGTGTTGGTTTAGCACCAGGTATGAACCCGAATCCATTTTCCTGATTTCGGCATATATGCTGTTGGGCCGGGGAATATAACCTAAATACAAAAATTGGCTGATGGCCTCCTTGTTCAGGGTTAGTTTACCGGCTAAAAACGGTAATTTCACCAACGATTTCAGCTCCGATGAAAAAGCAAAGCGCTGCCCATCGTAGTAATAATAAACCGGCTTAATGCCCATCCGGTCGCGGTACAGGAAAAATTTTTGTACCTGCTTATCATAAATGGCAAAGGCAAACATGCCATTAAGTTGGTGCACAAAGTCGGGGCCCCACTGCACAAATGCTTCCAGAATCACTTCGGTGTCGGAGGTTGTTTTCATTTTCACGTCCAACGCCGGCGCTATTTCCTGAAAATTATAAACTTCGCCGTTAAAAATAATTACGTACCGGTCATTGGCCGAGTACATCGGCTGATTGGCGGCGGCAGATAAATCCAGGATGCTGAGCCGGCGGTGCCCCAGACCAATGGTGCCGTCAAAAAAGTAACCGGCCGCATTGGGTCCGCGGTGGGCAATACAATCGGTTATTATTTCCAGATCGTTCTGGGACGAATTTTGCGTAAAATCAACAAACCCGGCAATTCCGCACATAAAAAACTTAGGGATGATATACTTCTAAAGCAGTCTTACAAAGATAAAACAATCTGCTTAACCCCGGCAGAGAAACCTAAAAAATACAATATTTGGGCAAATTAGTACTTTTTACTTCCGTGGCAATAGGTTTAGCACCATATACTTCAGTATGGCCAGGGTGCGGCGCTGAAACAATTCGGCAGGATGGCGATTAATTCCCTTTACCAGGAATTGTAAGCCATCGGTATTATGATGGGCCAGCACCGAATGCAAGGCAATATAAGTATACATGTGCGCCTCAATTTTTTCCAACGCCTTTTTCCCGAAAAAGTTTATAAACGTGGTATCATGGCCCAGGTATTTTACTAATAGGTTAGTCCGGTCCAGCAATTGCTTTTTATCAAAATGCAACACGCTGCGGCTTTCGTGGTTAATCATACAGGCCGTAATGGTGTTGGTGTAATAAATGGGGAAACGGGCGGCCAGCCGCAGCCACAAATGCCAGTCTTCGGTGCCGGCCAGTTGCCGGTCTTCGGCAAACAAAAATTCCCGGGCAACATCTTGCCGCAGAAAAACACCAATACAGGAGAAAGAATTGCCTTTCAGCAAGGTTTGGCGCAAATCGCCGTGCCGCTGGTTATACCGGAACAAAACTTTACCCGCCGTATCCTGCATTTCGTAAGCCAAGTGAAACATCTCCGGCTCTTTATAACTTGCCACCATGCGGGCGGCTTCGGCCAGGTGGTTCGGATAAGCTAAATCATCCGAATCGATAAAGGTTATGTAATCGCCTTTTGCCTGCAGGGTACCAATATTCCGGGCCCGGCCCCGTTCGCCGTTTTCCACCTTTTGGTAAACAATCCGTTTATCCGGAATGGCCTTAACCACGGCTTCCGTATTATCCCGGCTGCCATCATCAATTATAATAATTTCAAAAGCCGGGTACGTCTGGTTCAGGACTGATTGAATGGTTTTAAAAATAAAATCTGCCCGGTTATAAGTAGGAATAACAACGGAGAAGAATGGCTTACTGTTCATACAACTTTTCTAAAGCACCAATCATCACCGGCAAGCTAAATTGTGCGGCCACGTCCTGACGGCCCTGGCTAATAATGCTGTTTCTTAATTCTTTATTCTGGAGTAATTCCAGCATCCCGGTGTATATCGCATCGGCATCCTGAAAAGGTACCACGTAGGCATTTTCTTTATGCCGGATAAACTCACTGGCCACCCCCGAGAGCGTGAAAACCGAAGGAACATCAGCCGCCAGGGCTTCTACGTAAGTTTGACCGAAAGCTTCGGAACTAGCCGCGACCGGCACGTGTACAAAAATATTAAATAAGCGGTAAAGGGTGGCAATATCCGGCTCAAACGCAATTTCAGTATAGTTTTGTCTGGGAATAGATTTTAAGTGTTCCTGCACTTGGGCCTTATAGTCGCCGGTGGCATTAGCTAAAAGCAGTAAAGCATCCGGGTAAATGGCCAGCATTTTTTTGAAAGCCGGAATTACATATTGCAGCCCTTTCAGTTCGGTGTACCGGGAAATGACGCCAACTACCGGCCACCGGTTTTCTGGATTATACTTTTGTTTTAATTTAAGAATAACCGCATCATCTACCTGGTAAAAATAAGAAAGATCAAAACCGTGGTGAATAACCTTTATTTTAGTTGGATTTACCTTTTCCAGGTTAACCAATATATCTTTTACCGAAATAGCAGGAGCCACAATAATGGTAGCTAAAGCATTTATCCATTTATCGTAGCGGACCGCATTCGGGAAATAAGCGTGGTGCTGGTTTCCGTGGTGCCGGGTAAAAATTCTTTTACTGATGCCGGCCAGTTTACCGGCAGCTAAGCCAATCAAACTGGCATCAAACAAATGGGTGTGGATTAGGTCGGGCTTTTCTTTTCTTAAAATATTATGAATATGAATAAAAGCCTGCGGCAAGTCTTTTTTGCCGGTATATTTTAGGGTATAAACTTTTATGTTTTCTTTTTGCAGATATTTTTCTAAAGCAGAAGTCCCCGGATTAAGTAGAATAAACTTTAAATCAAACTTATCTTGGTTAAGTTCGGTTGCAATCCATTCAAAAGCTAATGCTTTATCTATGTTTGAAAGTATATAAACGATGGATTTTTTCAAAACCGATTAATTAGTAGGCGTGATGTTTCGCCCGGAATACTGATAACCCGCAAAAAAAGCCGTACCTAATAAGGTATTTACAATTTTAAAGTACAATGAGTCGAAAATAGGCAAATTGGGAATAGCCGCTACTAATTTAAAGAGTAAAGGCTCTAATTTAATCAAAACGCGATAAATACTACTTTTCAGCAATCCGTAAGGATAAGCCAGTTCTGCATTCCCCATTTCTACTGCCACCCGCCTGGTTTCTCCTCCTCTTTTTTTTCTAGCTAACCAGGACTTTACTTCCATGCGGTCAGCCTCATTATGGTACATCAGGCTCAACGGATAAATATAAGGTTGTATACCGGCCGCGTTTAATCTTTTGCTAAAATCATAATCTTCGAAGCCGGCATGCGGAAAGCTTTCGTTATAACCACCGGCATTAAAGAAATCAGCTTTTTTTATAGAAAGGTTCTGGCTCGTTATTCCCTCCACTACAAACAGTTCTGTATGATTCCAGGTTGATCCCCGGCGCCAGCCTTCTAAGGAGTCGAAACCAAAATAACTTAAGTACCGGCCAAACTGCGTACTTTTCATTTGTTTTACTAGGGCCGGCGGATACACCCAATTTAGATTAAGGCAAACTTTACCGGCAAAATGCTGGTGCAAACGTATTATATCCTTCACATTATCCGAGGATAGCCACATATCATCATCCATAAAATGTAACAATTCTGATTGGGCTTTGCTGGCGCCTAAATTACGGGCGGAGGCTACCCCACTTTTCGGATTATTAAAAACTTCAACTTTATCGGTCCACTCGGGCTTTAAAAGAATATCCTGGGTTTTAGAATCATTAACCACTATTATCTCACCTGCAATGCCCGAAATTGCTTTATAAGCTTTCTCTAAAGACTCAGATAAAATAGCTTGCCTATCTTTAGAAGGAATGATAATGCTGATTACCATGTAAAGTATTTAAGTAAATCCATTTTAGTTTTCATTATTAGGCTTAAAAAAGTTTAAGAATATTAGTTGCCAGATTTAAATTTGCTATAAAATTCCAGTTCAGTTGATCAATATTTATTATCTCCACGCTACTAATAAGGCAAAATTTACTTCGCAATTTGAAGTCATCTACTAAAATATCTAAACAATTTATTAATTCTAGATAACCATATAGAATTTGCCTTAGCTAAATTCCAATTTGTAATCGGAAGCAGAAAATCGCCTTTATCAACACTTGAAAATAAATCAACTTTATCATCTGTTCTCTTCAGTTCTAAAGCCGGCCATGTTTCCGGATATAAATGATGAAAGTTTTTGTAAGAGGTATAATTAGTACTATCTACCTGCTTCCATTGTAAAAAATATCTTTTTATATCAAAATCTTTAGCATGTCCCCAATTCTTTAATTTTTCCCATATTTCGTTTTCGCTTCTGGCCCACGACTGGTGTAAAATCGGAAACTTTGTTAATATATTAAAATTACCGTTCCTGCGGCCGTATTCATAATCTGGATATTGCGTAGCAATTTGAATATATTCTACCTGAGAAAAACTATTTGGCTTTATCCACAAAATACCTCCTGCCGTAATCTTATATAAATTTATCAACGGACAGCAGATATTAACTTTCCGGTTTGATTTATATTCTTTCAGATAATTTACAAAGCCCGGAAAATCTGTAAAATATTCATCCGTATCCAACTGTATATGCCAACCTCCTTCTCCCATAAAGGCCGCTATTTTATTCCGTTGATTTACTTCATTTTGCATGGGCAGCAAATCAGGATTATAAAAAGCATCTTCGTAAATCTTTATTTTCTTTAAAGGATCTAATTCTGAGATTAGCATTTGAAAAGCATCCTCATCCCAGGAAAAAGATTCACCGGTCCAGCTTTGCCTGTTTCTATCAATTGATAAGCAAATTATATCTGCCTGATTATATACGGGAGGAATGGAATTTTGAAGCATGCGCCAATCGTATGCTACACAATATCCTACTTTTATCATGCTTATTTATTAATTTTTCTTTTTGTATGGTATAATATGTCTTTCATAAAACCCAGGCTAAAAGGATTTTTAACCAAAGCTTTAAAAGCTTGATGATACCCAGTGGAAAAATCATTTGTATTAAACGATTGAATGGCCAAATCTCTTAGGGTAAGCACGTGTTCGTCAAAATAAGCAGGTAACATCATAGTCCACGTTTTTACCTGGTTTAGTTTATCCGATAAGGGAAGTTGAGCCCAAGTTATATTTAACCTTGTATCCAGGAATAAATCAACAATTTGTTTTTTTATCCGGTACCAATAATGATAAATAACCGAATCACAAGGCTCCAAATCTGTATTTTCCTGTAACATTATCGAAAAAGCGTATTGCTCACTCGCATGGTTTTGAGTAGCCGGATAAAACTGATCGGTTAAAGTATATATATCAGGAATAAAGCGGGCATGAGTTGGATGAAACATCATCACGCCAGCATTCCAGGAAGCATACCGGGGAGTTATTTTTATCTCGCGACCATCGGCTAACTGAAAATTTTGTGATTCTATAAGCTCTACGAACGCCCTAAATGTTTTCCCAGCCGGTAACGGCATATTCCTTAAACTTTCAAACTGATGCTCCCAAACGTGCATGAAACTTTTCTCCGGGCTGACCTGCTGAATTACAGGATTAGGATCGGCGATAAAAAAGGTATCCGAATCGGTATACAACATATTGCCATTAATCAAACTAAAAGCTTCCTCGATCAAAGCAATTTTCATCCGGTGAAGGAAATCAATTTGCCCACGCATACTCTTTATCTTTGCGGGAGTTAGTAAAATGTAATCTACCGGCAAATCTTTTAAATAAGCTGCAAAATATTCTGGTTTATCGGTAAATAATAAAACCCGCGTTTTATCTACGGTAAGCCTAATATAAGCATAGTAACTTAGTATTGTTAAGATTGCTCTTTTATATTCATTTTCCCGGCCAAAAGATTGTATAACTAGGTTGGTCTTCATCATAGTTTATTTTTAAATAACTTGCCCCAGTTAATTTATTTTTAGTTTAGATCAACAAATAAATGCAACCTTCTGAGATTTTTAATACAACCAGGCGATTGCAAATTTTTAAATTACTTTCCTTTTTAATTTAAATCTCCTATAATCTTAGAAGTAGATATAGATAATATTAGAAGTATATTTAGATTCAACAATTACATGTATACTACTTCAAAAATTTATTTAAGTAGTTTTTAAGCTTTGCTGTATTAATGCTAAAATTATCATGAATAGGATCAGCAGAACCTACTTCGGCAACACCTTGCAAGATAATTGTATCGTGATTAAAAACATTAGCAAGATTATAGAAACAATCTATATGATGCTGCGGATGAATTAATTCCACTACTAATCCATTTTCGGGCATGTACATGATATTAGTGATACCAGCTCCATGAATAGCAATAAGGTTTTTCACTTGGCTCATTAAAGAAATTTGCTCTGGTACTGTATAATCTTCTAAATAAATTGTTTTAAAACCAAACTTTTCTACTGTACCTATTACTTCATCCTCGTTTAGCACTTTTCTGTAGCGATCTTTTCTTCTACTTACATAAACATTCCTGTAATCAGAAAAGTCCTTATTAGTCCTGTTTTTACTTTTTATATGTTTAACAAGATCTTTCATTATAGAACTATTATGACTATGCTTCCCGGCAGTAAATGTGGGTAGAAATAGTCTTTTTACATAAGCAAGCTCATCATCTTTTATAAATTCAATATTAGAAAAGCCCAATAATTCCAAATACTCTTTTACAAAGCCTGGCATTCGTTCATGCATTAAAACTTTTGCCTCAGTTGCATAATCAAGTACGTTAAAAAGGCGGGGTAATATATCACTTACAAAATGGTAATAATTATCATAATAAGCATATATAGCAACAATACATGTACCAGACACATAATTGATACGCCTTAACAATATCTTTTTGAGAAAGGTTAAATAAAAACTGTGATCATTATAACCTGGATAAACAGATTCTTTGATTATCTTGAAGTTTTTGAAAACAACCCCATAAGGGCTTACATAGGCATTTTTTAACTCACTTATATAAGAGGCGTTAGTAGTATAACTTTCACAAATAAACTTTTCTCGATACTCAATATCTTCATAATTCAGCGGAAGAAAACGTTTATTAAATACTGGATTACTAACCTTTACCTTTTTCATTGAATAGGTTAACTTTCAGATTAAATGGCATTATTGTTAAAAATTGATATGACAGCTCGGCTTTTTACCTGAATTCTATATAAGTATCCAGGTCTTCGGCACGATATCTGTACTTGCCCTTCCCAGCATCCATTTATTAGGTGCAATAACAATCTTATCTGGATTATTATTAAGCCAGGCCCCCCACCAACTAAAAGAACTATTGGCTATAATATTGTGCTTACATTGGCTCATCAAATACATATCTTTATAACTATTCTTCCCGGTATTATGTTGAATAAAGGTACAGGAAGCCGATAAATTAAGATTTTTTTTACACCAATCAATATCATCAGAAAAAACATAAAAGTAAGGTTCCTGAACCATTAAGCAAATTTTTTCAATTGCCTTTTGATAATACGTTAAAGAAACAGGCTTAATAATTGTATGATTTACATAATCACCCCGTCTGACATGAATCGAGACTGATTCTCTCGAAATGATTTCCTTTCCGAGACTGTAATTTTCCTTGTCTTGATTTATATCTTTGAAGTAAAATGCATCTCGAATCACATCCTGATAATCCTTAAAAAAAGCTTCATTCTGAAAATCTCCAGCTACATATATAATTTTTCCTTGCTCATGATTTTCTAAATCCCGGCTTGGATTGTTATTATTTCCATAATAGACAAGTTCACCATTAAAACCAAATACTTTTTTTGTCCGGTTATATAATCTGAAGACCCAATTTAAACTATACTTTTGTACTATTTCTAACTCTTTTTTTGTCGCTAAGGTTAAATCTGCCTTAAATATATTTAAATGGCACTCTTTTTCATGATGTTGGGCACCAACTTGGTTTTGAAATGCTGATAAATCAATCTTAAATGGACGGTTGTATCTTAAAGACAATGCTTTACCAGCAGCATACTGAAACATTTGATTTCCAAGACCAAAATTTAGTCGTACAATCACCATAATAAATATAAGAAAGGATTTAATTAGAAAGTAAATAATAATTTATATAAATCTATTTAATCTTATTTTTCAAGCTTCTCCAGGCCTTTTTTACAATTGGCAAATTAAAATAAAGTTCTATAAGTCTAATTCGTAGTAATTGAGGTAGCTTATAAACGGAATAATCTATATACTTAGAATCTAAATCATAAGGTGATTTCCGGAGATACTTGTGATATAAATTTCGGTAAGGATTTCGACAAAGCATCTTCCAAGGCCTGTCGAGGGTGAAATGTAAAATTACTTTGTCTTTTAAAAACAAAGCCTTATCTTTTTCCGACATTCCTTCGGGTATACGAGAACGAAGAACATTAAAGCGCCAATCAAGTTTCTTCCAGTTATTAATCAACACTGCATTTAAACCGCATTGATCTACATATTTTATTCGCTCCGGATAGTAGGCTAAGTAATGAAAAACTTTTTCTGAAATTTGCTGTTCTTTCCACACGGGAACATTAATCAACATCATACCGGAATTAAAATAATTTCCTTCCGTAGTTATTCCTAACTGGGGAGCAGTCTTTACCCAATTATCATACACGGCTGCAACCGGATAATCATCCAAATTCATAGTAAATAAGCTATTAAGATTATTTAAAACTATTATATCGGTATCAAGATACAATAACCTTTTAATATTTGGCGGAACAATAAGCGGGAAAAATAAACGGTAATAAACCGCAGCAGACCAATGATTGGTAACTACAAATGTTTTAACAAAAGCTTCATCAATTTCATAAAAATTAATTAAAGCTTTATTAACAAGTGCATAACTCTTTATTTTTTCTTGTTCTTCTTTTAATACGCCTGTAATTATAGCATGTACTATAATCTTGTTGTGCTTATTACTATCAAGAATAGAAGCAAATAAAGCAAAAAAGTGTCTAATATAGTTTGTATCAAAAGCAATGGCCAAATGAATCTCATCCATCAATATTATTCTACCTCTTTTTTAATGCTCCTTAAATAATTATTAGCAGGTTAACACTTAAAAACCAGCGCATGAATTTGTTATTTATAGTTTATAACCAAATTCTTCAATGAATGGTCTCCAAAAATTTAGATTGTATCGCCACCAGGCATGGCAACCCATTGGAAGCTGTTTGTTATTAAGTTCATAAAGATGCTCTGGCTTTACTTCAAAACTAAACTTCATAGCCTCTTCAATGGTTGCCACCTTAAAGTTTTTAAACTTTGCTGGCACAGCTTCTGAAAAAAACTTATCCTCATAACCAGGATAATTATTTTGTATTGTGTAGTTTTCACCTCCTAAACTCATTAGCCACCGGTAAGGAACCTTTAAATACGCTTTAAATAATCGCACCGGTCCATTTTCGTAATCATATGGGTTTTTGTAAAACCAAGATTTTAGTACGTGCTGAATAGGCTTTATCTTACGCAAAGAAAAGCCAGAATTTCCTACTCTTAGAAAAGGAGCACTAGGTAAAGGGTTTGAATAACCAACAAACCAAGGGGCTCCTATATAATCATATCCTTTATTGCACCAATGCTCCAGTTCATCTCGGAAAACAAAAGCATCCAACTCATAAGTTAAAAGAAACTCATAATTAGTAAACAAATTATAGAAGAATTTGCTTCGCTTTAATTTATTATACCATCTAATATTTGATTGCCATTTAGGATGAATAAATATAGCCTCAAACTTAGGAACTACGTTCTTATAAGCATCTAAATTAAGCCCTTTAGGTGCAACAACAATTATAGGATGCTGATGTAATATTTTAAAACATTGCTCAAAGGAAATAAGCTCATAAGGTTTTGGCTTTTCAGCGTGAATAGGAATGATAACACAAACTCTTTCACTCATATAATTCAACTTCTCCTTTAAACCCAAAACTAAGTTTTTCAAAATGTTCTAAGAGCATAAAAATTGCAACGCTCTATTTACTAGTATAAATTACTCACCCAGTACACGGTTAAATAAAGCAGAAGCTTTTTTCCTGATTCTTTTTTTTATAGTATTATTCTGTTTCTGCAAAGCCTCTTGATGTTGCCGATAAAGTGTATCATAATAACAAACACTAGAGCTAAATACAATTTGTTGGTTGGCAATTAAACAGTTCTTATACTCAGTAATAAGTTCTAGTACATCAGGTCGTTCTTCTATTGTATGCCGGTTTTGGTGTCTTGATATTACGTAGGGATTATCAAACTGAAAATGGCTGAAATGGAAAAACTTCATTCTATATTTTCCATTGATTAAATATCCATTCTGCGTTTCATTAATAATTCGTTCATACAAATTCCAGTTAGCGACATTATATCCTAAGTGTTTTAATAACTGCACACCTTCAAAAAACAAAGGTGCATAATTAACCCACAACTGATCTGTAAACATGCCCTTATCCGGCCTAATAAAACAATACTTCATCAATCTGTCATGCCACCACTCCAAAAAGCGTTGTGATTCTTTAGAGTTCTTGATTGCAATAAATCCTAAATTATACAATCCAAAAGGTGTAAAATCAATTTCGGAAGGGTATTTACCATCATCAATGGGAGAACAGAAGTGAGGTGTAATTACAATATTAATATCATCCTTACTTAATTGTTCCTCAACTTCCGAGAATTCATCAAAAATCATTAAATCCGGATCGAGGTATATAGCAGTACTACCATTATTTTTTTTAAATAGATGAAGAAAAATAGCTGGTTTAACAGCTGTATTCAGTTCAATGATATTATACTTTAAAGCTAGCTCTTCAATATTGGGCATAACTTCATGAATTTGGATAAGCTGGTACTTTTCTAAACCAGCATAATCTAAATTGTTATCTAAAGTATCAACTAGAAAAAAGATAAATTTATAATCTGGATGATGTAATATAAAAGAATCAGCTACTACCTTAGCTTTTGCCAGATAGTTATTTGAACAAATAGTAAAAGCTACATTCATTAATTAAAACTGTTTTAGAACTTTTGCTGGATTACCAGCAACAACTGCATTTGAAGGAACATCTTTGGTCACTACTGCATTAGCCCCGATTATCGCATTAACTCCAATAGTAATGCCTGGCATTATACAAACACCTTCACCTAACCATACATTATCTTCTATAATAACGGGTCCTTTAGAGACTAATGGGCGTTTAACTGGATAGAGTTTTAAAGCCTCCTTAGTTATATTACCGTGTGAATGATCTGATATATATATTCTGCTTGCCATTAAAACATTATTACCAATAACTATTTTGTTAATACAACCTATATGGCAATCAGTATTAATTACTACATTGTCACCAATGATAATTTCCGGATAAAACTTTTCCCCTTGATATTCATCCCATGCTTCGATCCTTAAATTATAGAGAGAAAAAAAAGAATTTCCAATGCTAATATATTGGGGATTCTTTATAATGAAAGGCCCTTCTACTTTCGATAAAACACCTATGTTCTTAAACTGAGTCTTTAATATCTCCCATTCTCTCTCATATATAAAAAACACCTTTCTTTTAAATATGGCAATAGGTATACATTTAAGAATTAACTTTCCAATGTAATCAAACATCCAATCTATATACTTCTACAGTTATACAATTCACTAGTCGGTCCAATCACCTTATTTATTTATAAAATATAGTAAATTTTACTACATTAATTTATGTCTTGCAGGAAAAATTAGCCTTATCCAATTCTTTAAAAATCTGATTTTATCTATTTCCCAGTTTTTAGCTTGTTCTCTTTTATAAAAGCTTGGCAAGAAAGTTTTTCTTTCATGAGCTGTACTTAGATAATTTAAAACGATATTCTTATACTGAGGATTATAGGAGTTCTCACTTTCTATTAAATAATTATAAAATAATTTTTGGTGTGTCTTAACAACAAGACTTTGCTGCAAATAGCTATATGGATTTTTTCCTTCAATAATTTGATTAAGCCCTTCAGCAAATTCGTTCGGAGTTATCATACTCTCTTGTAAAGCAAGACCATAGTTATTCAAATATGCTTTATTTTTATATGCAGCTTTAAACCCCTTAATTAAATCATCTACAATTTCAAATGATTCAAGTTTAGGAATTTTAAAATATAAATCTCTTAAGTCATTACATTGATAATCTGGTTTGGAGAAGAAAAATATGGGAGTTGCCGTAGCTGCGGCAATTTGACTCATCAATGCTCCAGTAAAAGGAAAGGTTGTCAGGTAATAATCTACATTTTGAAGAACAGAAGAAATGTCTTTTCGGTCTCCAATGAGGAAAAACCTGTTTTCTAAACTATTTTTTTCTATAAATTTTATTATAGTATCTGTACTACCAGAACCTGCAAAAACAAAAACCAAATCAGGATCAATGGACAATAATTCTTTTATTGATTGAAGGAAAAGCAATTCCTCACCTAAAATTTTATAAATAGATCCTCCAGAGAATATAATTTTTTTCCCCTTTGTTTGAGCAGGTAATCCTTTAAAAGGATGCTGATTAACTATTGGATAATACGGTAAAATCTTTAGTTTACTATTATCCATTCCTCTTCCTTGTATGGATAAATTGTAACCAAATGACCTAAACTCTAAATTTATGTCAGTTATATTTGATCCTAACCAAAATGCGTGGTCTGTAAGATTGATTTGAAAACGTTGTATACCTTTTGTTACATTAAATGCTGTACAAGCAACAACATCCCAAGGAGCTAAATGTAAGAATGCTTTTGAAGGTTTTTCATATTTTAGTATTTCTATTACTTCTTTAATCTTTCCTAAATTACTTGTTTCTGTTAAAGTGTAAATTTTTGATTTTGGGTATGCCTGTAGTTCATTAAATATATCTGTTGAACTATAATATTGATTAGGAACTTCTAAAATATAAACTATTTCTTTCTCAAGTTGCATTAATGCCCTTAAGTATTGCTGCGTTAAACCTCTATTATCATACCCAAAGTAATCATAAAATATAATTTTATTTTCTAGTCCTGAAATGACAACTTCCTCATGGTTTAATTTAGTAATTGTATTTATATAATCTTCTAATTGAGGATCGGTAAATGTTGGTAGAAAATTATATTGATAAGCTAATTTTGCAGCTAAGTCAATTAGTTGAAGCGCCTTTTCAAAATCTTTCCTTAAAATACATTTGTGTATAGAAAGAACTAAAGAGTTATAATCGTTAAGTAAATATTCTTTATTAAGCATTTAAATACCTTTTAACTATATTGATTAAGAACTTCAACAACTTTATGGTATTCGGCCTGAGGCATAACCGGGCTGATGGGAATGCTAAGTATTTGTTCGTGTATTAGCTCAGAAACGGGATAATTTAAATTATTCCATTCGGCGTAAGCTTTTTGCTTGTGGGGCGGTATGGGATAATGAATAATGGTTTGAATATTGTTTTGAGTTAAATACTCTTGTAACAAGTCCCTTTTTTTCGTTCTAATTACAAAAACATGCCAGACATGTTTATTGTAAATGCCTATCTGCGGTAGTATAATGGCCGCATTCTGAATATGCTTTAGATAATAATCTGCAATAACCGCTCTCTTGGCATTGTCGGCATCTAAGCCTTTTAATTTCACGCTTACAATGGCTGCTTGCAATTCATCTAACCGGCTATTTACACTCTTGTATAAATTTTCGTACTTTTTATGCGAACCGTAATTACGCAACGCAAACAAGGTTTGGGCTAATTCCTGATTATTGGTGGTTACTGCTCCCCCATCGCCTAAAGCACCCAGGTTTTTACCCGGATAAAAACTATGCCCGGCGGCATGGCTTAAATTACCGGCTTTTTTATCCTGATGTGTGGCACCGTGGGCTTGGGCACAATCTTCAACTACCAGTAAGCTATGCTTTTGGGCAATTGCGTTAATGGCGTTCATGTTAGCGGTTTGTCCGTATAAATGCACCGCTAGAATAGCTTTTGTTTTAGACGTAATTTTTTCCTCCAGTAGGGCCGGATTTATATTATAAGTATTCAGATCAGGTTCTACTAAAATTGGTACTAGCCGGTTCTGACTGATGGCCAGAATAGAAGCAATATAGGTATTAGATGGAACCAGTACTTCATCACCTTCGTGTAACTGACCTAATTCTATATAAGCTTTAAAAATTAGTATAAGCGCATCTAAACCATTGGCCACTCCAACACAATATTGGGTACCGCAATATTGAGCATATTCTTCTTCGAACTGCTTTAAATATTGGCCCATTACGTACCAGCCCGAATTGAAAAAGCCATGAAAGGCTTTGGTAATATCTGCTTCGTATTGTTTATTTATTTCTAATAAATCTAAAAACTTAATCATAAGTAAGTTTTGTAACTTAAAGGTTTTCGTATTTTATTCCGGTTTTTTTATCTACCCGGTTTATATCCAAAACCTGGCCTTCATCAGTAACGAATCCCATTTGCCGGGCCGGATTACCATACCATAAGGTGTTCGCCGGAATATCTTTAGTAACTACACTGCCAGCCCCAATCATGGCAAATTTACCAATAGTAATGCCTCCCATTATAGTAGCATTAGCCCCAATAGAAACGCCTTCTTCTATCTGAGCACCTACATGCTTCTCCGGATACTTTTGCGATCTGGGGTAGGGATTGTTAACAAACGTAACATTAGGACCTAAAAATACGCTGTTACCTATTCGTATCCCGTCCCAGATATAAACCCCACTTTTCACGGTAACATTATAACCAATTATCACATCATTTTCTATAAAGGTATGGCAGTTTATATTACAATTGGCTCCGATTTTAGCTCCCGCCAGCACCACGGCAAATTGCCATATTCTGGTACCTGCGCCAATATTATGAGTTTGAACGTCAGCTAACGGATGAATCATTTTTTAAAGTTAAGTAGTCTGGGTAATCCCGCAAATAATCTTTTTCGTCGTAGCCATGCGAAGCCAGCACCAAACAAATAGAACCCGAAGAAAAGTTAATTTCGGAGGCCCAAATCATGGGAGGAATATGTAAACCGTAATAGGGTCGGTTAAGATGGACCAGGCGTTTATTTTTCCCATCGTCTAACAGTACCTCAAAACCACCGCTGGCGGCTATCAAAAACTGATGACATTGCTTGTGTGCATGTGCTCCCCTGGATTCTCCCCCTGGTATGTCATACAAATAAAAGATACGCTTTATATCAAATGGAACATCAACGGAATTATGTACGGGTGTAATATTACCGGCCCTAAATTGTATTTTGGGTAATTCTATAACCGAACAATCATAAACACTTAAACTTCTACTTTTGTCCATTTCTTTTAAGTTCTAAGAATTTATCATAGTTCCGTTCATAATCATTCGCATCGAAGGCAGTGGAAGATATAACCAATGCCAAAGAATTGGTAGAAAAATTTTCCATATGCCGCCAAATCAGGTTGGGCACGTACAAACCATAGTAAGATCGGTTTAAAGGAAAAACTTTCTTATCAAATCCATCATCCAGCACTACATCGAAACTACCGGATAAGGCTATGATAATTTCCTGAGTCTGGTTAAAAGAATGGCCTCCTCTTTGTTCTCCCCCCGGCACATCATATATCCAGTAAGTTCTTTTTACTTCGAAGGGGATTTGTTTATTTTCTTCCAGGAAAGATAGATTTCCTCTGGGGTCTAAGATTTTAGGTAAATTAATGAGTTGAATTTCCATTATTTTTAAAATTACTCCACTCTGTTAACTCCCTTCCTATAATAATTTCAAGAGTTTCCACTTCAGAAAACAAAAAATTTTGTAGCCATTTTCTCTCTTCTATAGCTAATATATGCTTGCCTCCGCTTTTTGGCTTACCAGATTGTTCCAATGAGTTTGGGAAAAGACTTTTAAGAATTTTCTTAGATAGCGAAGATATAGATTTCCCTGATATTTTCTGTTTATTTAAAGTTGTTACATTTTCTCTTACAATCTTAATTTCATCAAGTTGTGGCAATTTCAAAAAATCAAAACATGTGTTAATAGTATTAAAATAATCACTACTTAGTTCTTCTGTAGTAATAATAAGCACATTTTCTCTATTAAAAGCATCTATCCATCTTTTAATAAAAGTTGCATATTTACTGAACTCTATATAGGATTTATAATTACCGTTTAAATTTTTATTAGGATCAAAGGGAACGTTAATTGAATCTTTGATTTCTTTAAAGAACTCTTTTTTAACTAAACCTAATGATTTTAACCAATTGTAATGCGAAAGAATTCTTTCTATAGGATCTCGCAATACAAATATAATTTTGGGATTTATTTCATCTTGTATAATACGAGGAATTGTAGTTTCGGTAATACAATGAATGGTACTAGACTCACCAAAGTATTTCACCTTTGGATCATTATGAAATATATCATTATAGCTAAAGATCCAATCCGAATCAAAGCGTTTAACATAATGAGGATCATAAGCATAATTATGAGTTTCTTTGATTTTGGACATTTGTATCTCCGGATGCTGATCAAGATAAAGATGCAAACTAGACGTTCCAGACTTAGGTGCTCCTGGTATAAATAGATTGGGTTTCATCAAATATATGTTTTACAATAATATTTATCCTAAAAATTTCACGTTAAAATCAAAGTTAGGCCGAATGATACCCGGTAAAATATTCATATTATTCCCCTGACCTGTTTGCGTGTTTTCTAGCTCAAAAGAAATTAGTTCATCTGCCTTAAATAGTAAGTACTTTTGGCTTTCTCCAAAAATCATATTAAACTTATAATTTCCTGCATTTAGCAAAAAAGGAGGGATAACAAATTGAACAGTATATTCTCCCATTAAAGAATTTTTATTTGTTGTTATCTGTACCCCTTTATGAAAAACAATCACTTCTTCTTTATTTACTAACTCAAAGGTACAGCCTAAATTAATATCCTTTTTAAAGTTCATAAATCTAATAAAGACATTAATACCTGAATCAACATCTAAAAACTCTCCCTTTGAAGGTTTAACCCTGAATTCTAAAATATTAATGTTTTCATTCTTAAATTCAGAAACTCCTCTTTTACTTTTAGCGAATTCATTTGACCCTTGATAGAATTTAAGTGCTTCATAAACATTACCGCTAAACACACTCTCTCCATTTCTTAAAACCAAGCCGCTGTTACATAAACTTTTAACAGCAGACATATTATGACTAACGAACAAAACAGTTCTACCTTCCCCTTTACTTATGTCCTGCATCTTTCCGATTGCCTTTTTCTGAAATTCTGCATCGCCCACGGCCAGCACCTCATCCACTATTAAGATTTCCGGCTCTAAATGCGCCGCCACGGCAAAGGCCAAACGCACGTACATACCGCTGCTGTAACGCTTTACCGGCGTATCTACGTAACGCTCTACCCCGGAAAAAGCCACAATTTCATCAAATTTGCTCCGGATTTCGACTTTGGTCATGCCCAGAATAGCGCCGTTCAGGAATATATTCTCTCTTCCGGTTAATTCCGGGTGAAAGCCGGTACCTACTTCCAGCAAAGAAGCAATGCGGCCTTTTACTTTTATGCGGCCGGTAGTAGGCGTGGTTACTTTAGATAATAATTTTAACAACGTAGATTTTCCGGCCCCGTTACGGCCAATAATGCCTAATACTTCGCCTTGTTTTACTTCAAAATTTACTTCTTTCAGGCTCCACACGTAATCGCTGTTGCCTTTGGCGGTGCGGTCGTTGGTTTCGCCAATTTTCGCAAAAGGGTCTTCTTTACCCCGCACCTTAGCCCACCAGCGGTTCAGGTCATGGCTAATGGTGCCGGTACCCACTTCGCCCAGCCGGTAGAGTTTACCCAGGTTTTCTACTTTTATGGCAATATCACTCATTCAATTGATTGTTGATAGTTAATTGTTGATTGCTAGTACAAATTGTTAACTATTCACTTTTTACTGTTCACTGCTAACTGTAAACGATTAAACCGTATCGGTAAAGCTTTTTTGTACTTTATTAAAGATAATGGTGCCGATAAATAATATTACCAGGGTAAAGGCCAGGCTATAACCTAAATAAGCCCAGCTAAAAGTACCGGAACCCAAAAAGCCGTACCGGAACGTTTCGACAATGGAACTCATGGGATTAGCTAGAATGAGCCATTTATATTTGGCGGAAATGCTGGATAAAGGATAAATAACCGGTGTAGCATACATGAGCAGTTGTACCCCAAAAGTAAGCAGCATGGCTAAATCGCGGTATTTGGTGGTAAGGGCACTAAATATCATGCCCAAACCCAAAGAAAGCAGCCCCATTACCACAATAAGCAACGGCGCAAGCACCATATAAGCATTGGGCTGGATATTACTGCCGATGACCAGGTAATACACCCACACTACAAAGAACAGGGCAAACTGAATACCGAACCGCACCAGGTTAGAAATAACAATAGACAAAGGCATGGTGAGCCGCGGAAAATATACTTTACCAAAAATAGCAGCATTGGTGGTAAATACCGTAGAAGTAGCGGTAAGGGTTTGGGCAAAATAATTCCAGACCGTAACCCCGGCCAGGTAAAAGGCCAGCATGGGCAAGCCATCGGTAGAGAGCTGGGCAATATTACCGAAGATAACAATAAAAGTAAGGGTGGTAAGTAAAGGCTGGATAAAAAACCACAGCGGCCCCAGGATGGTTTGTTTATAGGTAGAAACAAAATCGCGCCGCACAAACAGCATCACCAGATCGCGGTACCGCCAAACATCTTTCAATCCCAGATCCAGTAAATTGGTGCGCGGCTCTATTATCTCGGTCCATTCTTCTCTCTCTGCCGTAAATGTTGGCGTATGCGGCAGTTCCGGAGCTTTCAGCACTTCTGTTGTTTTCAAATTTTATTTAAATTTATTTAATCCTGATTTTAAAAGCTTGCCTGCTTACGGTACAAGTTAATTCCCGGCTAATTTAAACCTCAACCCGGTATTACTTTATACCTAACCGGAGCCCAAGCATTCGGCCGGTTATGCTGGCATTTTTAAGCTTTTAAATTCAATTACAAAGGTAAAAGTTTTTCCTGAATGAGGATCAGGATGTTAGAATAATCAAACTTTATTAAAGATTAGTTCACAATCGGCTAAAGTAGCTTTATAGCTATAAATAGTGGTTTGTATTTGGAGTGGTTGATAGGCTAATTCACTTTAATTATAAAGCATTAAATCTTAGCAAAAGATTATAGCAGCACTTTTAAAGATTACTTTCAAATAAGTATGAGGACAAAATTAATTTTAACTAAGCAATATTATAAACTTCTTTTTATAAAACATTTACTCAATCACTCGTTCACTAATTCTGTTATTGTAATCAGGTGTAATTTTACCACCCCTGCCCCTCCTAAAACAGGAGGGGAGCTTTTAGACTAATTTTTAATGAAGACAAATGTAAATTTATAAATGTCCAACTAATTACTTAATCTTACCTCATTTACAATAAGCACGGTTAACCGGTCCGTTAAGGTAGACTTGAACCCATAGCTGTTATTTCTTCGCTCGTTTAAAACACGCCTAAAGTAAAAATGGATTAAAATAATACCCAGCCTACTTCTGGTGCACGGCTCTAATAGCATAGCGCCTGGGTTGCTTAGCTTACTTCATTATATTCTAACCTACCCGTCAGTACTTTTACTTGCTTTTGCTTTACAATAAACAAATGGCAGTTCCGGATAAATTTTACCCTGGTTTGATTTGGTAATATTGGTGTACGTACAATTTATTGGTGCATTGCGCGGCAACCACCTAAATTGTTTTAAATTTTTTTTTATAAAAATGCACCATTTTTTCTTATAAATAAATTAATATTTTATTAAACAATAATTATTCAATATAGTAGCTATTAAATATATTATAAACACGTTTCTTCTTCCTTATCAAAGTTAATTATTATTTTTGTATAATAAAAAAGTACTATATTTTTATTTTCAGAACCGGTTTAATCCTGCTGTTTTCAGCAACATTTTTAGTTTATGGGATTAAAATAATTTTTTATTTAAATATATTAACTTACCTTAGTTCCCGATTAAAGGAATAGTTAAATAAAAAACCGAATGCTTTCTATTTTCCGGAATTACAATTTAAGTAGATACGAGATGGCTAATTTACCTTTCGGAATTATTGTCTCTACTTTTCCGGTAGCGTATTTAAATCTTTCTGCTTTGCCACCTAATCGCCCTATTAATTCTGCCTAAACTACTAAATAGCTGCTTAACATCATACCTGATTTAGTGCTCTTGTACCCGACCTCCAACACAACCCTACAGCTTTTATTTACCGGACCGGCTGTTCCAAATCTTACGATTACGAAACCCTAACCCTAAAGCTTAACCTTACTTGTATGCATAAAATTTTTACCCATCTTTTAATAAAGATATTGGTCAAAGCTACTTTTTGGCGAAAACACTTATCGGCAGTTACATTACTAGTTACTGTTTTAGCGACCAGCTTCTACTTGATGGCTGCAGTTATTGAGCCCAAAACGGCCATATCAATATCCTCCGACAAGGCTTTAAACGGGCCGGCATTTGCTTTTACCCCGGTTGGCAATATTATATTTAAAGAAACTTCAAGTACCGATTTCAATGCCAATTCAACTTTAACCCTCACGGCGCCGACTGGTTGGGCCTTTAAAGCTTCAGGTGTTGCAGCAGCTGTAACCCATACTGGATCTGGCAACCCCACTTCTAATGTTACCCTAGGCACTATCGGTTACGGAAACCGAAATGCGCAGAACAATACCACTACCATTATTAACATACCTTTTACAGTTTCTAAACAAAACGTAATTGATATAATAACCATAAGCAACGTTGAAATTGTAGCTTTAAATGGTGCCAATCTGGAAAATAACGGCAGTATTTTATTAGACGTAGCCGACAGAAAAACCATTACGGAAGCTATATTTCCGCTAACTGTGGTAAATCTTTCCCAGACTATAGGTTCGCCTAATAAACTGGCCTTTGTCAGCCAGCCAACGGATGCTGTAACCGGACAGAGCATAGGAAATTTCAGTGTAGAAATAAGAGATTTTTTTAATCGTAAACTTACTAATGCTACTAACCCCATTACCATTGCCATTGGTAATAACCCAGCTGGTGGTACTTTAAGCGGGACTTTAACCGCTAATGCCATTAAGGGGGTGGCTTCTTTTTCCGGTAACAGCATTGATAATGCCGGTTCGGGTTATACTTTAAGAGTATCAGCTGGTAATTTAACTTTTGCTATCAGTAATTCTTTTAATATCAGCGTACCCAAACCCTTAATTATTTCTATCAATTCCTGTTTATCCGTGGGTGACCCGGCACAGGATGTCACGATTAATGGTAATAACTTTGCTCCCGGAGCTCAGGTTCTTGTAAATGGGGCGGAAAGAAGTACAACCGTAACCAACGCCGATTTACTGCAATTTAGTTTAACCGCCGGGGATCTGGCTTCTGTACGAAACCTTTCTATTGTAGTCAGAAACCCTAACGGCGACTTATCCGATACCGAATCACTTCCGGTTTATGCCCTTCCCTCTATTAATGCTCCTATTTATACTATAACCGGTAACAAAGCTATCTGTGGCAATACCAAGGGAGCCGTATACGGAGCCCCGGGTGAATATGGTGCTACTTCTTATGATTGGAAAATTATATCGGGGGATGCCACAATTACTTCCGGAAATGGCACTCGATATGTATCCTTAGATTTTGGTGATGCCGGCGGTACGGTGGTATTAAAAGTTGTTCCCTATAACCCTTGTGGCAGAACCGGAGCTGATCATCCGCAGTACTCCACTATTGAAATCAATATTATTGCTAACCCCACCATTGTTACGAACGATCCAGCAGCCGTATGTGGCCCGGCTACGGTAGATTTAACAGTTCCCGCCATTACCGCGGGCAGTGATGCTGATTTAACTTTCAGTTATTACCGGGATGCGGCCGCCACTGTTGCGGTAGCCGACCCCACTAAAGTAGGAAATGGCGTTTATTACATTAAAGGCACTGATAATAGTCCTGATGGCACGGGTTGTTCGGCAATTGAACCGGTAACTGTAACCGTTATTTCGCCGCCCTTGGTAAATATAAATGCGCCGCAGGCCGTATGCGCACCCAACACGGTAAATTTACAAGATCCGGCTATTACCAACGGCAGCGATCCGGGCTTAACGTTCGGTTATTTTACTAATCCGGAGGCTACCATTGCTATTGCGGACCCTACTAAAGTTGGTAATGGGACGTACTACATTAAAGGTACGGATGCTGGTACTAATGGCACGGGTTGTTCGGCCATAAGTGCGGTAAACGTAATCGTAAATGAACTACCAACCGCCCCAACAGCCACGCTAAACGATCCCAAGGCGGAACGATGCGGGCCGGGATCGGTTACTTTAACCGTGTCGGGTGCTCCTGCCGGCGGCAGTTATCAGTGGTATGGGGTTAGCAATAATATACAAACCGTCATTCCTAATGAAACTGGTGCTAGTTTTACAACTCCTAATCTTTCCGAAACTACAGTTTATTACGTAGCCGCTAAAAGTTTGGCTGGTTGCGAAAGCCCTACCAGAACCGCTGTAACTGCTACAATCAAACCAGTACCGTCAGCGCCAACCGTAACGGGCACCTTCCAGCGTTGCGGACCTGGCACCTTAACTTTAACTGCTGAAGGTGCGCCTGCTGATGGCAGTTACCGCTGGTATACCACTGCTGCTGGTGGTACCGCCATAGCCGGTGAAACTGCCAGTACTTTTACTACGCCATCATTAAACACCTCTACTACCTATTATGTAGCAGCGGTAAGCAGCGGCGGTTGTGAGAGCGCCAGAGTGGCCGTTCCGGCTACTATTAATACAATACCAAATGTAGCCGCTATTGCGGGCAATAATTCTGTTTGCACTGGCTCTTCTATTTCATTATCTAACCCTACAAAAAATGGTGTGTGGAGCAGTGACAATACTAATATAGCTACTGTTAATGCCAGCACCGGAGTTGTTACCGGGCTAATGGTTGGTAAGGCTCAGATAAGCTATACGATTACGGGTGCGGGTAAGTGCGCTACTACTGTTACGAAAGAAATAAATGTAGTTGCAACTCCAGCCGTTTCTTTCGAAGGTTTAACTCAGAACCAGGTGGTATACTCAGGCGATCCGGCTATTACTTTAACTAATGGCTCTCCAGCAGGTGGAACTTTCAGTGGTACTGGCGTAACTACTACGAATGGTGTTTCCATTTTCACGCCCTGCGATGCAGGAGTTGCAGGTAGCAAAACCATCACATATTCTTATGACAATGGTTCTTGCATAACTACTGCTTCGGTAACTATAACCCTAATCAAATCTACCTACCAGGTTTTAATTGATGCTAATCCGTTCCCGATTTGCAGAGGCCAAAATACTAATTATTCAGCTACGATATACCGGGATGCAGTTGTTACCTACCCTTATCAGGTAGATGCTAATGGTCAACCTATTATAGATCCTGCCACAGTAACGAATGCCAATCCAAATGGTTTTCCGTTAGTAAACAATGCTTATCCTTTCCCAGCCACAGATCCGGCATATAAAAAACAATACGCATATCGTTATTATAAACCTAGAATCGAAAGTTACCGAGGATATCCGATTCATGAAAAAGCAGGTCAACAAAACGCCGTAATGTTTACTTATGTTTGGGGTAAAAATGATGATAATTCAACCGGAAATAACTCATCAGAACGTGGAATTGCCCAGTTATCATCAACTGATTACCTCTCAGTTATTGTAAGGCTGAACAACGGCCAAAAGCTGGCTTGTAATCAAACAACTTTTTCTGACGAATCTAACCGGATGTATTTGGGTACCCCTGAAGGATATGCCATTAATATAGCTGTCAGCCCTAATCCGGTTTGTAGCAATGCTACCGAGCCAGTAGTATTTACCGCTACACCTAACGCAGCCGCACCTTTTGATTGGAGTACCATTGGGTTAGTTGTTCAATGGTTCAAAAATGATGTACCATTTAAAACAGGAACAACCTTTTCGCTATTACCTAGCGAAATAGCTAATGGTGATAAATTCCGAATAGAATTTACTTCCACTTTAGCCGGGTGTAGCACATCCCAGAGTAATAGTGTCATTACCATGACGGTCAACCAGCCGCCAGCCATTACCAGCCAACCAGTAACAAACCTTAGTTTATGCCCTGGTAGTACTGCTTCTTTCAGTGTTTCTGCCACAGGGACTGGATTAACTTACCAATGGTATAAGCGTTCTGGTTCGGCAACCGACAATGGTGTCGCGGTAGTTGATAATGGAAGAAAAACTGGGGCTAACACCAGTAATTTAATAATTAATACTATTACCGCAGATGACGCCGGATTTTATTACGTGGTTATTGGTGGTACTTGTAGCCCTCCTACCGCTACATCTAATAATGCGCAACTTGTTATAAATCCATTACCTGTAGCCCAAACCGTAACTGCCCCAAGTTATTGTGCAGCCATCAGCAATGGCTCCACCATTAGCTTAGCCGACCTCCAAACCGGAGTAACTTACCGGCTTAAGGATAAAATTGGTAATGTATTAACAACTTTAGCAGCAGGTACCTTAGCTTTTGACGGCATTTATCCGGTTGGAAACTACACTGTTGAAGGCTCTACTTCAAGCGGATGTACAGTTGAAGTCGGTTCTGTTGCAATTACCAATACCCCGGCTATAACCAATATTATTCTACCCCAAAACGTTAGGGTTTCAGATGAATTGCTTATTGGGGAGGAAGGTACTTATGAGGTTATTTTACCGGAAGGGAGCCCGGCCTGGACTTATGATTGGTATATCAGCTACATCTATCGTGATGGAAGTGAAAAAACTGAAAAACAAACTGTACACGGACCTGTACTTACCATTACTAGTATAAGTGAGTTTATGACAGGTGTTTCGGTTAACCAGATAGCTCCTACTAGTCCTACTAATATATGCCCGGATGTTGAAACGTTTAGGTATGATTTTGCCCGCCCTGTACTCCTTCCGGTAGAAATGATTTACCTGAAAGCTACTAAGCAAGAGAGTAATGTGGTAAAAGTAGAATGGGCAACTGCTCAGGAAAAGGACAACAAAGGCTTTGAAGTGCAGGTATCGCAGGATGCTAAAACTTACCGGACTTTGAGTTTTGTACCCACCCAGAATGGCAACACCTTACTGCAGCAGGTTTATACTTTCTACGACAAAGAAAACGGTAAACATGGCACCCGCTATTACCGCCTGAAACAGGTTGATAATAATGGCGACTCTGAGTACTTCGGACCGAAAGCCGTAACCATGGACGAAGCCGGCTCCGCCATAACGGCTTATCCGAACCCGTTTGTTAACGAGATAAACCTACAGTTCACGGCCGAAGAAAGCGGCGATATGCTGGTGGAAATTACCACCGTAGCCGGAGCCAAAGTTTACGCGCAGAAAGTGAAAGTACAGAAAGGCTTTAATACCGAAACCTTGAAACTTAATTCTAACCTGGCCAATGGGGTGTATATTATAACTACCCACCAGGGCGATAAAACAGATTACATCCGATTGATGAAACAGCAATAAGCTTTATTAGGGTTAAAGCTGAAAGGGGCAGGTATTTTACCTGCTCTTTTTTTTGCCTTTATCTTTTAAATCTTCCTGCATGCCGGCACCTTATCCATTCTTATTTTGTAGGGATACCCTCTAAGTAAACTTGTCTGAGGACCGTTTACCCGTAGCAAAAAAGATATAAGTATACTTTTAACTTCTTTAAAAATTCAGAAGCTGTTTCGTGTTTTGCAAACAGGTGTTTTGCATTAAACCAGTTAAACTATCCCTTTGAGGGGATTATAGGGGTGTAAATCGTTGTAAAAGAAAATATTTTTCAGCAATTAACATCCTCCTACCTCCCTTCGAAGGGAATTTATCAATTTGTTTGAAAATCCTAAGTAGGTTCCTAGTGTAAAAACTTCGTGCCTGTTTTATACCTCCTATTGCTTCGCCAATTTAAAAATTAGAAATTATGGATATTCATTTTGTGAGCTCCATTGCATAGGTAATTATATCAAATAGCATAAACTTACTTCCATAAATTATGCTGTTAATTACACTATTATTATTTAATAGGTGCGCTTTTTGGAAATCCCTGTTTTTTCTCCAAAAGGCAAAGAATTGTGCTTTGTAATGGCGTGGCAGTGCCACGCCGTTACCGGAAAACCGCAAAATCTATTCAAAGTAGTACTAGTGCTTCGCCAAATTAAAAATTAGAAATTTTGGTTAATTATAGTAATCTTTACTTCTGAAAACCTTTTATTTTTCTAAAAATTAATTTGACGAAGCACTAGTAGATCATTCCATTCAAACCCGTCATTCCAGAAGAATTTTCTGAGTGACCTAATCAAAAGACTCTTCTGGAATTCTTCGAATTCTACAGAGTGGCGATAGTAAGTACGAATAAGGGTAATTTAATTGCACTTAAAATCAATTATATACCTATGGAATTGTCTTTATACTATTTGCTATAATTCTTCTGAGATGAAAGAATTAGATAAGTTTTACTTTTACTAACTGCTGTTAAGTGCAAGTATGGAAGCCTCCTGAAAAAGAAGAGGAATTTTGATTACTCTTCTATTATTTGATTACCCTTCTGATAAATGATCGGGCAATGAGGTACCTTTTATTAAAAGCATTTTCTTCAAAACAAGCATTACCGGAGCTCCTCTTAGCCTTTAGGAAAAGGGGTTGGGGGATGAGGTGCTTCCCGTGCTGGGTAATACTTATTTAATTATTGCTATACCAGTTGAAACACCGCTTCCGTTTCGTAAACCCGCCGGATACCTTCTGCCAAACCAATGGTATACTTCCAGCCAAAGGCATTCAGCTTCGATACATCCATTAATTTACGCGGCGTACCATCCGGTTTGGAGGCATCCCATTTTATCTCGCCGCTGTAGCCCACAATCTTTTGAATCAGTTCGGCCAATTCCCGGATAGATACATCTTCGCCGGTACCAATATTTACCAGGCCGGGCTCGTTGTAATGCTCCATCAGGAAATAACAGGCGGCGGCTAAATCATCGGCGTGTAAGAATTCGCGCTTGGGTGTGCCGGAACCCCACACTTCTACGGTGGGCTGGTTATGGATTTTGGCTTCGTGCATTTTGCGCAGCAAGGCCGGCAGTACGTGCGAATTATTCAGGTCGTAGTTATCGTTGGGCCCGTAGAGATTGGTAGGCATGACCGAAATAAAGTTACAACCATATTGGTCGCGATAGGCATCGCACATTTTAATACCGGCAATTTTGGCAATGGCGTAGGGCTCATTGGTCGGTTCCAGGAGACCGGTAAGCAAATATTCTTCTTTTAATGGTTGCGGCGCCAGCTTGGGGTAAATGCAAGAAGATCCCAGGAACAGCAGCTTTTTAACGCCGTGTACATAACTCTGGTGAATCACATTATTCTGAATCATCAGGTTATCATAAATAAATTCGGCCCGGTAAATATTGTTGGCGTGAATGCCGCCTACTTTCGCCGCGGCTAAAAAAACGTAGTCCGGCTTTTCGGCGGCAAAAAAATCCTGCACGGCTACAGTATCCCGTAAATCTAATTCCTGGGAGGTCCGGAAAACAAAATTAGAAAAGCCTTCCGCCTCTAATCTTCTCCTCAACGCAGACCCCACCATACCCCGGTGGCCGGCAATATATATTTTGGCTTCTTTCTCCATGCTGGAAATTGTAAAATTCTGCTTCTTAAATAATGCAACAGAAGGTTTTCATTGCTTTACCTTACTATCTGCAAAGATAGGATAGTTAAATATATTAATCTATGACAAAAGGCGGTCGGGCCTTTTCACTTACGGATCTTAGTAAACTTATACCAAATAGTTTAAAGTTGATTCCATAGGTTTAATATCGATTTTAAGTACAGTTTAATTATCCTAATCGTGCTTACTACCGCCACTCTATAGAATTCGAAGAATTCCAGAAGAGTCTTCTGATTAGGTAACCCAGAAGGTTCTTCTGGAATTCTTCGAATTCTTGCAGAATGACGGGGTTGAGTAGAATAATCACTATTCAATGGAAGCATCTTCTTGCTATTTGGTATTATCTATTCCTTTATACAGGCCAGAGGCCTGCGCATACAATGTACGAGCGAAGTTGCTCACACTATAAAATGGTTATCATTCAGATAAATACATTATGAAGAAAATAAGTTAAGTTCAAATATTACCTTATTGCTATAAAAGCTATTTCCCTCACCTCCCAAGGTGCAGGGCTGTTAAGTTCTCCCTCATTTATGGCACGAGCGTCCTCGCTCGTGTCTATTTATTCGCTGGCCTCTGGCCAATAAGTTAAATTACAGCGGCCAGAGGCCGGAAAATACTATTCATGAGCGAGGACGCTTGCGAAAGAAACTATTATTTTTTAGAACTTAACAGTTCTACCCTTGGGAGGGGGACTTTTGGGCTGAGCTAAGTAGTTGAACAATTATAAATATACATTTTGCTTCATTTAAAATGAATTAAAAAGCTCCCCTCCTGTTTTAGGAGGGGCAGGGGTGGTAAAATTACACCTAACCAAAATATATAATTATTTTCGTCCTAGCACTTACCTTTCTTTTCTCAACTTATTTAATTCACAATGTAATAAATTTCCTGTCCTTTAAATGAGACTTTCGGATAGCGTTCCGGTCGCTTTTGCTACTCTTTATAGTTTAGCACTTTGTGGCCGCCTTCCATTAAGTAAGCATCGCGTTTAAATAAGGTTATGTCGGCTTCAATCATGTCTTTTACCAAAGCCGGCAAATCGTACTTAGGTTCCCAGCCTAATTTGGTTTTGGATTTAGTAGGGTCACCAATGAGTAAATCTACTTCGGTGGGGCGGAAATAAGCTTCATCTACGGCAATTACTTCTTTCCCTATTTCTAACTGGAACTCCGGGTTAGAACAGGAAACAACTTCAGCTTTTTCGGTAGCGCCTTTACCGGTAAAAGCTAGCTCTATGCCCAACTCGGCAAATGACATGCGCACAAAGTCGCGAACGGTAGTGGTAATGCCGGTGGCAATTACATAATCTTCCGGGGTGTCCTGCTGTAAGATAAGCCACATGGCTTCTACGTAATCTTTGGCGTGCCCCCAGTCGCGGCGGGCGTCCAGGTTGCCCAGGTATATTTTATCCTGCAGGCCTAAAGCAATGCGGGCCGCGCCCCGGGTAATTTTACGGGTTACAAAGGTTTCGCCGCGTAACGGCGATTCGTGGTTAAATAATATACCGTTCACGGCAAACATATTGTAAGCTTCGCGATAGTTTACCGTAATCCAGAAACCGTACATTTTAGCTACGGCATACGGTGAGCGCGGATAGAATGGCGTAGTTTCGGATTGCGGCACCGCCTGTACCAAACCGTACAACTCAGAGGTAGAAGCCTGGTAAATTTTAGTTTTTTGGCACAAACCCAGAATACGCACCGCTTCCAAAATACGCAAAGTACCCAAACCATCAACGTTAGCGGTATACTCCGGCGTATCGAAGCTTACTTTTACGTGCGACATGGCCCCCAGATTGTAAATCTCATCGGGCTGTACTTCCTGGATAATGCGAATAATATTGGTAGAATCGGTCAGGTCGCCGTAGTGTAACTTAAAGTGCACATTACTTTCGTGCAAATCCTGGTACAAGTGATCGATACGATCGGTATTAAAGAGCGAGGTTCTTCTTTTAATACCGTGTACTTCATAGCCTTTATCCAGCAGTAACTCCGACAAATAAGCGCCATCCTGCCCCGTGATACCTGTAATTAACGCAACTTTCCCTTTCATGCAACTTATAAATATTTTATTAAATAAACTCTTCCCAAACAGACTCTTAAAGGCCTTCGGAACCGGGCTTCTCTACCCGCTTCTGGCATAAGTAATTGATTTCAGGCTGCTAAACAGAAAACCCAAGCTCCGCTCCTGCCCGTTTGCCACCATCCTGGTTTTAATATTATTTGCAAAATAACGACATAAATACGGGATTAAAAAGATCAATAAACTAAAACAAGCATGATTAATAACACGTATTAAGCCACTTAGGATTAAAATACAATAAAAACCTGCCTTAGTACCGCTCGCTGGACTTTTTCTCTATTTTCAGAAATTTGCGGAGGACAATTTGCTGATTTAGGATAGCAAAAGTCAACCATAACTGATTTAATAAAAGGTTTTATGCGTTAATAGGAAGCAATTAGTCTACATATTAAAAGAGAGGTAGCCATTTAATTTAAATGGAAGTAAAATATTGCAGTTAAAATGAGACCCGTTGAATTGGTCGAAACAACTATCCGCTGGGCTTATGTTAAATATAAACATCTAATTATTGGTTGAAGAAATCACGGATGCAGGCGCAAACGTACTTTACCTGGTTCTCTTCTAAGCCGGGCCAGAGGGGTAAACTTAAACTGGTAGCCGCAATTTCTTCGGTAATGGGGAAAGCGCCGGGAACAAACCCCAAGGTGGCGTACGCTTTTTGTAAATGCGGAGGCACCGGGTAATGTATTTGGGTACCAATGCCGCGCCGGAGCAAAAAATGCTGCAGTTCGTCGCGTTGCCGGGTGCGCACCGGGTAAATATGATAGACGTGGGTAGCACCACGGGCAGTAATGGGTGAGGTAAGTGCCGGCAAATCTTGCAGGTACGTATGATATAAATTGGCCAGGTATTGCCGTTCGGCGGTCCATTGCGGCATATACGGCAGCTTTACCCGGAGCAAAGCCGCCTGCAGTTCGTCTAAGCGGGAGTTAACGCCTACCTGGTCGTGCTGGTATTTTACTTCGGAGCCGTAGTTCCGGAAAGCCCGGACTTGCCGGGCCAGTTCTGCCTGATTGGTAGTCAAAGCCCCGGCATCGCCGAAAGCGCCCAGGTTTTTGGTTGGGTAAAAACTGGTGGCATTCAGGTGACCGAAGCTGCCGGTTAACTGGCCCTTATAAGTTGCTCCCTGGGCCTGGGCATTATCTTCTACTACATATAACCCATGTTTTTGGGCTACTGCCATAATAGCTTCCATGTCGCAGGCTTGCCCGTAGAGATGCACCGGCAAAATAACTTTGGTTTTGGAGGTAAGGGCGGCTTCTATTTTGTCGGGGTCGATGTTGCCAGTACTGGCTTGGGGTTCTACGGGCACTGGGGTAGCGCCGGTGTGCGATACCGCCAGCCAGGTAGCAATAAAAGTATGAGCCGGCACAATTACTTCATCGCCCGGGCCTACACCCAGTACTTTTAAGGCAATATATAAAGCATCGCAGCCATTTCCTACGCCACAACAATAGGCAGTACCGCTATAAGCAGCATATTCAGCTTCAAAGGCTTGCAGTTGTTCGCCTAGAATGTACCAACGGGCATCCAGCACTTCTTCCATTACCCGTAGGGCTTTATCACGGATCAGACGGTTTTGGTACTCCAGTGAAAGATAAGGTATTGGCTTGGGCATAATGGGGCAAAAATAAAAGACCGCAATTATAATGGCGGTCTTTTCAGAGCAGAAATCATTTAAATTATTAAATTAAGTTTGCCCATTGCGGCAGTAAACTATCTTTTGCAAATGGTAACGGGTTGCAAATCCTTTTCTCACCCGAACGGGATTACAAATCACGCCCAGTAAAGGGAGCTAAAAGCCTTCATTTAAGAAGAATGTACAAGAATTTCAGCAGAATTTATTTCGCAGTAAATCGAATAGATCCTGCTGGAATTCTTGCAGTTCTCCTGGGATGAAAGGGTTAGCTAAGTTAACGGCTGTTAGGCGCAAACCTCATTCTAAATCCCTCTCCGGGGTGGAAGCCACCTAAAGAAGGAGAAGGATTTTAATTACTCTTCTAATATTTGATTACTTTTCTGATAAATGGCCGGACAATGAGTTACCTTTTATTAAAAGCATTTTCTTAACAAGAAACATTACCGGAGCTCCCCTTCTCCTTCAGGAGAAGGGGCTGGGGGATGAGGTGCTGCCACTTTTCGCTATTATTTTGCGTAACAGGATTAAATTCAGCGAATAAACTAATTTCGACTAAACAAGAGAATAAACATCCACTCACTTATTCATTCACTCATTCAAAATTTACTCACTCAATAATTCACTTAGTAATCATTTAAGAAAAACTAAGATGCGCTTTTTCGGCGGTATCTACATTTTCCTTAAAATACTCCAGCGTTTGTCTTAGGCCTTCGGAGCGGGAAACCTGTGGTTCCCAGCCCAGAATCTCTTTGGCTTTGGTTATATCGGGGCGGCGCTTTTGCGGATCGTTTTCCGGTAAAGGCTGGTAACCCAGGTTAAGCGGCGCACCAGTCAGCTTACAGATTTCTTCGGCAAACTCTTTAATGGTAATTTCGGAAGGATTGCCAATATTAACCGGTAAAGCATAATCGCTGAATAATAAACGGTAAATACCTTCAATTAAATCGTCGACGTAGCAGAAAGAACGGGTCTGGGAACCATCGCCAAAAATACTCAGTTCCTCACCGCGCAAAGCCTGGCCCAGGAAAGCCGGCAATACGCGGCCATCGTTCAGGCGCATACGGGGGCCGTAAGTATTAAATATCCGGACAATACGGGTTTCTACGCCGTGGTGCATGTGGTAGGCCATGGTTATCGCTTCCTGGAAACGTTTGGCTTCGTCGTAGCAACCGCGCGGACCTACTGGGTTTACGTTGCCCCAGTATTCTTCTACCTGCGGGTGCACTTCAGGGTCGCCGTATACTTCAGAAGTAGAAGCAATTAACATGCGAGCCCCTTTGGCGCGGGCTAGTCCTAATAAATTATGCGTACCCAATGAACCTACTTTCAGGGTTTGGATCGGGATTTTCAAATAATCGATCGGGCTGGCCGGCGAAGCAAAATGCAGGATATAATCCAGATGCCCCGGTACGTGCACGTACTTGGAAACATCGTGGTTATAAAACTCGAAATTGGGCAGTTTAAAAAGGTGCTCAATATTCTGCAGATTGCCCGTAATCAGATTATCCATGGCAATAACATGATAATCTTCTTTAATGAAGCGGTCGCAAAGATGGGAGCCTAAAAAGCCGGCTCCCCCGGTTATCAGAATCTTTTTTCTTTCCATGCCGGATTAAGCTATATCGATAGTAGAGTGGTAGTGCGGTTTAACCCCGATGCCATAGTAGGTAAAGCCTACTTCTTTCATTTCTTTACTGTCGTAGATATTACGGCCATCAAAAATAACTTTGTCTTTCATCAGGCGACCCAATACTTTAAAATTAGGCGAACGGAATTCCGGCCATTCGGTAATAATCAACAGGGCATCGGCATCCAGTACGGCATCGTGCTGGTCGTTGGCATACATAATATCATCGCCCAGAATATGTTTGGCTTCTTTAACCGCTACCGGATCGTAAGCTTTTACTTTACCGCCGGCGGCCAGTATTTTCTCGATAATCACCAATGAAGGCGCTTCGCGCATATCGTCGGTTTTTGGTTTAAAAGAAAGTCCCCACAAAGCAAAAGTTTTACCCGCAATACCATCTTCTTTGTAGTGTTCCTGTATTTTATTAAACAGCACCGATTTTTGCGCTTCGTTTACGTCTTCCACCGATTTTAAAATTTTCATTTCGTAACCGTTTTCTGATGCCGTCCGGATTAGGGCTTTTACGTCTTTCGGGAAGCAGGAGCCACCGTAACCAATACCGGGATAAATAAATTTATTACCAATCCGGCCGTCGGTACCAATACCTTTGCGCACCATATTTACATCGGCGCCCATGATTTCGCACAGGTTGGCAATGTCGTTCATGAAAGATATTTTAGTGGCCAGCATGGAGTTAGCGGCGTATTTCGTCATTTCGGCCGACGGGATATCCATAAAAATAATGGGGTGGCCGTTTAACAGGAAAGGTTTGTAAACCTTTTGCATAATATCTTCGGCACGCTCCGATTCAACTCCCACTACAATGCGGTCTGGTTTCAGGAAATCGTCGATGGCGGCGCCTTCTTTCAGGAATTCCGGGTTTGAAGCTACGTCAAACTCCAGCTCCGATTCGCGCATTTTCAGTTCTTCTTCTACGGCGGCTCTTACTTTTTTGGCGGTACCCACCGGTACGGTACTCTTGGTTACCACTACCAGGTACTTGTTCATGTATTTACCAATGCTGCGGGCTACGGCCAATACGTATTTCAGGTCGGCACTGCCATCTTCACCCGGAGGGGTACCCACGGCAATAAAGGCTACATCGGCATCCTGGATGCTTTCTTCGATACTGGTAGAAAAGCTAAGCCGCTCTTTTTGAGAATTGCGCAACACCATTTCTTCCAGGCCCGGCTCATAAATGGGTAAAATGCCCTGACGCAGGTTTTCAATTTTTTTGGTATCGATGTCGATGCAAGTTACATCCATCCCGACCTCTGCTAAACAGGTACCGGTTA
>Ga0210040_10000567_pt1 | contig 61545 bp, 41 predicted proteins | sample CryGeyCG12114_NA_FD_185462 | JGI IMG/M metagenome (GOLD analysis project Ga0210040, IMG submission 185462) | Groundwater microbial communities from aquifer - Crystal Geyser CG19_WC_8/21/14_NA (SPAdes) (version 2) | ecosystem: Environmental > Aquatic > Deep subsurface > Groundwater | place: USA...
CCCTACACCCATATTAAGTTAAACAAATTAATTGAGAGAAAATCAAAGATGCAAAAGGAAAGTCGTCTATTACTTGTTTTTGAACTTTCTACATAAAATCGTGATTTTAAAAACTGGCGGGTTCTGGATAAACGATATTTTGCTGGGGCGAAAAGAAATGGATGACAATACGGCGGACAATACTCGTACTCCTACTCCTCCTGTCCTCCTTATCAAAGCTGCCAATGTTTGTTTGACGAGACCACTGTCTGTTTCAAATTGAATAACCCCTCTGCAATAGTGAGTTTGCTCACATTGCATGCATTGCATTGTGTTTTGGTTACATTGTCATGTTTTGAATTTATGGGAGGAAAAAGGCATCATTGCTGTGGAAATGAGTTTAAAGAAATTTCAAAGGAAGAAATAAATTGCTTGATTTTTAATGCAACTATCTGAAAATCAACGAACTTTGTTCCTCCCCAGTTTGTTTACACGGAAACCAGTTGAAAATAACATATGCCAAATAACTTTTGATTAAAAATTTTCCATTATTTTTTAAACGGACAGTAGGGTTTGATTCTTCGTTAGTGTCCTTGCGTCTTTGTATTTTTTTATAGAAACAAACAAAGCATACAAATATAAAATATCATTACTTAGCTAACAACAGTTTTGGTTGGTAACATAACATAGGATGGGCAAAAAGGATGGCAATCAACCATGGAGTTTTTAGAAATTGTATTGAGCTATTGTTCAACAATCCTTTATTCATTTGTCGATAAACTACATACACAAGTTATATAAAACAAAAACAAAAATCCGAAAAAAATTAACATGCATGGAAACATTGTAATTTATCAGCTTAAAAAAATACCGATATCATTTTCCTAACGCTTAGTCCTCTAAAAAGAAATATTGACCAGCTCTTTTTTGGTCGACATCTTTCACTGAATCTAATTTATTGATTCGAGGCCGGAAATTGTTCGGATCCCTTCTAAACGTAATGCTTAGCAGTTCCAAAAACTTATTCATTCCAACTAGCAAGCTCTGTGGACTGTTAGCTGATGTGCTGATTGAAGGAGTACCTTCAAATACAATTACTCGGTCCGCCAAGTAAGTTGCCATTATAAAATCGTGCTCAACAATAAAGCCCGTCTTTTTTGCATGAAGAATAAACCTAGAAAATACAATAAAATGAAAATAAATAGGAAAAATACGCCGTTTTACAAGAAATTAATCTGAATGCATACCTTTTGATGACCTTTGCTGCAACCAAACGCTGCTCTGAATCTAGATAAGCAGAAGGCTCATCAATCAAATATACATCAGCCGGCTTTCCTAGGCATAATGTTAACGCAACCCTTTGCAATTCGCCACCAGAAAGTGTCTGAACTTCATGATCCATGATGTCTTCAATTTTCAGCGGTTTTATACAATCCGTGACAAACTGAATAAAAAAATGTAAAAAACCACACATAACATAAACAAAGAAGTTCGTTGACAAAACGTCTCAAATGGCAATCACCTGCGGATGAATGTACGCCTCCCTGATTTTTTCGTGCAGTAACTGACGAACAGTTCCAGTCGACTTTGGGCTAATCTTTTGGGGTTTGTAGCTGACGTTGAGCATAGGCACTTCACCTGCAAAATGTAATTCTTAAAATTTAGCTAATATATCAACATTAATTAATAAAAAGCGTTAAAAAATCATATATTTTACATGAGCCGTCATCCGGACGCAGTTTTCCAGCAAGCATTCTGATAAAAGTTGTTTTTCCCGTTCCGTTTTCCCCAAGCATTACCAATATTTCAGAGTCAGTAAACTGCCCTGGATAAATATCAAGCTTAAAGGTATCCAAGGTTTTAGTCATCCGTGGATATTCGTACCTAGCCATTCGTTTAATTTCCTCTTCGGTAGCAGATTCTGCTACTTTGAAAGTCAAGGACTCTTCCCGAAATCTCAAGTTTTCCGTTGGAACAAATCCATCCAAGAAAATATTAATTCCTTAAAAAGAAAAAAAATAAATATCGGCAATTAATTACTAAGTAAAATAAACATTTGAGAAATTCAAAAGCCCAAATTGTGTCCGTCCAATTTACCTTCCCTAACTGAAAATGGCATAGTTACAACTCCATAAGCCCCAGGCACTCCATATAAACAGCAAATGAAATCGGACAAGTAATCCAAAACTGATAAATCGTGCTCAACAACAATTACATATCTGCAAGTGAAGAAAAGAGTGCTATCAGTCAAGGAAAAATGCAACCGAAAACTCATTACAAAAAACGTTACAGTACCGATCTGGTGATAGCAAAGACCGGATTGTTGTGGCAGCATTTAATCTTTGCTTAACATCCAAATAACTGGACGGTTCATCGAACATGTAAATATCGGCATCTTGAATACATACCATCCCACAGGCGAATCTCTGAAGTTCTCCTCCAGAAAGATCCAAAATGTTTCTTGACAAAACGTTCTTCAATTCTAAAAAGATTCTATACTTTAAGAATCGGACAATATCTTGCAAAAAAAGTCAGTGACATACTTAACTACATCACAAATGCATTAGTGTAACTGACAATTGTTTTAGCTTGGGACAAACGATTAGCAACTGACCTAGGCTGCTTAAAATTCTTTCAGAAGCATCAACGTCTCCCTTCTTCACCATTAGTTCTTTCACTGTCCCCTTCACTGCTTTTGGAATCTGATCGACGTACTGAGGCTTAATGAGTGCCTTCATATTATCCTCTAAAATTTTGGTGAAGAAGTTTTGAAGCTCTGAACCTCGAAAATAGCCTAGAACTTCCGCCCAATCTGGTGGTGCCTAAAAAAAGACATCAAAAAGTGATTTATAAATTCAAATAAACAACCCTGAAGTTTGAAGAAGAAGCAAGCACATACAATGAATCTACCGAGATTTGGCTTCATTTTTCCAGCAAGAATCTTTAAAGCTGTTGATTTTCCTATACCGTTAGTTCCAACCAACCCTAATACTTCCCCTGGTCTAGGAATAGGTAGCCTATGCAGCTTGAATGCATTCTGTCCGTACCTGTGGGTGGTATCCTTCTCCAAATTACTTGGAAGATTAATGATCGTAATGGACTCGAAAGGACATTTCTGTGATGTAAAAAATGTGAAGGATACAAACAAAATAATTAACAAAATCATGAAAATTTACACAATGAACACAAAGAATAATTATTACGTCACGTGTAGTACCTTTACACAAATACCACAACCAATGCAAAGTTCTTCAGATATTTTCGCAATTTTGTCCGTGGACATTACTTCGATACAAAGCTTGCCCATACGAACTACTGGACAACTTTTCTTGCATTCTTGTCGACATCTTTTTGGCTTGCACTTGTCAGAGTTAACAATGGCTATTCTGGTCTGCTTGTCGACCTGCTCCTGGGCCCTCACCTTCGGCATTCTTTCTGAATACAAAAATTCACACATCGCATATTGATAACCCATACGAAGATAAATTCAAAACTACAAATTGTATTTAAAAAAGAATATAACTTGAAGCGCTCATTGTTCTGGATCATTGATTGAATGTTGCCACGAGATTTATCTTTCTGAGAGTTATTGTGAATAAAATAATCTCAAATATCATATGTTTCATCACGGTTACGTAATTTTGAAAATAATAAACAAACGACGACTACTATGCTAGTCAAATTGTAGCAGGTAGGCATTTACTTCATTTTTTCATTTACCTTAAAATTCTTATATGAGCACACACAAAGTGAATTTACAGGAGTCAAGACTTCTGGCTTCTTTGATTGTCTTCAGGATTTAAGTATTTTAAACAAATACAGCACCATAAGGTCGAAAAATCACGGTATTCCACAAGTTTACCTTCAATAACTAGCAAATAATTTCCCCAGAATTAAAAAAACTGTGCCAACTACTATTAAATTCGACACACTCCTGGAAGTATACAATAATATAAAGCTAATATTCCAAAACCAGTAAAAAATTACTGCAGATGTTGAAAAATGTGAAGATAACACAGATTGAGATTAGAAAGTTGAAGAACATGAGTTGAGAAAGTAACAGATGAAGCACAGACAGGCAATGTGTTATAATTTTGCCGGTTCTTGGGCAATTTCATTTGCCGTGTACCACTGTCAAAAGTGGTTTTATAAATGCGCACTAGATGGTTCCCAGTGGCCATACTATTGTTTGTTTCATTGAATAACATTTTTCCTCGAACAGAGCAGACAGCTGCACTCTGTGGTGTGGTGCATGATTGGATTTTTAATTAAATGTACTTTAAAAATTCACTGTGGATCAAGCATTAAACACAATCAGCGTCTTAGATTTAGCTATACATATTTCTTCCAAACTAGATGATGCAGATATAATCAAAATACCACGCATTAAATCAATTATGAAATCACCACTCATACAGGGTCAGAAAAAGTGAAAAAAAATTGTCGACATCTTCGTATTCTACGTGCGTGCAGATACAAGGGTGAAATAATTCCGAAATCCCATGCGGCACCTCTGTATAGAATGAACGGCAGTCGGCAGATTTTATAATTCATTGGCATACACATTTGGCCTCATCATATGGGTATTGTCATATTCCTATGCAATAGGAAATCAAAGGGCCAAATAAGTATGCCACTTATTATGAGTAGTTAAAGCAGTGCATGTTTCTGTTTACATTTTAAAGCAGAAACAGAAGCATTTTTTACTGCTGCGCCAAATCTTCATCCCTACATTTTTACGTCCTCGTCCTATGTGCTCAATAGTTTTGAAAAAATGCATAAGTAGTATTTGTATGGGTGAAATATCTTGCGATTTCCTATTGAATTGGAATTTGACAAAATATGTAAGTTTCTTTCGATTTTATTCTTTTTCTACTTTTCCTATCACATTGTTCCACATTGTGCTGTTGGTACGACCGGGGCAATTTTTATGCAAATGTTCAGCGTCAAGCTTGTTGTTTTCTTTGTTTACTCGTCCTTATCTTAGGCGTAGTAAACTTATGAGGATTGGAGAAGGGGTACGATGCAACCAATGCAAGGTAGTTCAAAATATGTAGTTCAGGTTTGTCAAAGCACTCTGGGCTTAAAGAAAATGTTGAAAAAACTTCAGTTGCTGTGGCAGTTGTTGATACAATTGTAAGGGTTTGCTTTTAGTTAGTGAGTTTTTGTGGTTACTGATAAAGCTAGTAAATAATTTTTACAGAGTAGATAATTAGTGGTATTTGTGGAATTTGCTGGTGCCAAAGGTTTATGTGAGTGTAACTGTTGATAGGTGTTGGGTTGCAAGTTAAAATTTCCAGATCCAAATTCATTTTCAAAAATGATCGATCGCATTTTCGGTAAGTTCAAGTTCATTTCTTTGTACCTGTTTCTAATTTTAATCAATTAGTTCCTGTTCAGAAGTAAAATGTATTAAACTGACTGAATGGCTGTTGACACAAGAGTGTAGTGCATTATGAATTGTTCATAGTTTTTTAGTAATCATATCTTGTTATCAGTTATCTTACATCATTCAATCATCATTGATCCACTTAAAAAAGGATTGTGATTAAATCACATTAGAGCTCATTGTAGGATTGAATTGAGTTGGATAAGGATATGCATATTTTTCTCTCACAGTTGTCAAACTGCCAGTAATTTAACTATGGTTTAATTGCTTTTAATTTGGAGTTTAGTATATTGCATAATATATACTTGTGTGCGATGCTTCACAGCATGCATGTAGCATCATAAAAAATCCTAGTTTTGAGTAATTAGACACAAGTGGGCTCATGAGTAAACCATAAGACTTTATTCTCGAGACTGACCTAGAAGACAAAAAGAAAGTGGTGGGTAGAATCAGTTGACCTAATTTCCCTTCAACTTGAATGAATGCAGTAAAATAGGAATAGATATGAGGGCGCATTAGGGAACCAGACTGAATGGCCATGCACTTGACTTTATTTGATGTTGCCCCTTTTTTGGGCCATCAAGGATGACCATTGATATGGTATTTTGTTCTGCGGCAATAAGCGGCAATATTTCCTGCAGAAAGATGCGACTACCTGCCTAGTGATCTGGCATGTATGATTGTTTGCAATGGAATACAGGAAGGGAAGATGAAGGTTGTACGTTATTACGAAATTTGAGCGACTCAGGTTATTAAAGGACTGTTGATTTCTGTTTCCTAAAAAGGTCCCTAAAGTTAGGGATTTTCTCGCAGAAAGAGGATGTGAAAAGTGCTGGCTCATGCTTTTGCTTATGGGGATCACCGAGTGGATAAATGAACTCCATCAAGTTAATCATAATGTGACCAGGATAGTTTCTGCTCGGGTTGATTTTACTCTTCAAGGCCTTTTTATTATTGACGTGATTGACAGGCAGGCAGGGATTTATTTGGTTGCTACATAGAAATAGATATGTATATACTTAATATTACGGTTGCTAACTAAGAAAAAGGTTAGGTTTTTAGTTTTCAAGTACACTATAAGAATCCATCATGGTCCGTATTTCGTACGCAACCAAGGTTCAGGTCCAACGGACTGACTCACTCACTCACTGATTATGAACGTTGTTTGTCACTGTTTTTTAACTATTTTTTGTGTTGCTGTCCGGTTTAATAATTCTGTAGACTTCATGCATTTATTTATATAATTTTTTCAACATTTACACAATCGTATTTACATATAGAACTTGAAAGTTCTCAATATAGGATAGAAATAGGATTAAACTCCAAAATTGTGATCTTAAAAGCCAATCAGTCCATCAGTCCCAAGTTTGCACCTGCTTAGCTTGCAAGCTTGGACCTTTTCTCGGTCGGTATTTAACTTTTTATCTTCAGTTTTATTAAATTGTTTTGACTGGCCTTTTGCTCCGCATAGTTATTTTTTTGAACGGGTAAAATTTTTTCGGGTCTCAGGTACTGTATAACCTATGGAAATTGACTTTTTTCGTTATTTTTACTATTTTTTTTTATTTTAGCATTAACTATTTGTGAAAATGTTCTCACTGACCAGATTAGAGTCAACCATATTTGATTACACCGAACGACCAACAACCTTTTTTAGTAGTAGCTGTGTTGTAAACTCTAATCACTGAAGACTGGTTGGTTTTTTTAACAATCTATGGTAGTTTATTTCCGATGAATGAACTGAAACGAAGGGTTTCTTTTTTTGGTAACAATTCTCACCTTCCGCTGCTTACCTACCTCAAATCTCAAGGTGCGCCAAGGAACATATGCTCTTTGTGGCCATGTACGTGCACTATAAATGGCTACGCGTGCCCAACATGGGAGATTAAAGGTGTTTGGGTAACACAAGAGGCCCACAAGACGGCTATAAATACAGCTTTCTTGTCTCGACAGATTTGTTATTTGAAGCCAGAGGTTATGTTTGCACCTCCACCCTTTTAGTGTAACGCTTCTGTGCACTGCCACCGGTTTCACACGAAGTAGTCAATAAATTTGTATGATATTTATCCCTTTCTTGTGATGAAAAATTAAGTCACGATAGTAAATTTGTCTTGATTGTGTAGCTTAAAAAAGTTAAATGTAACATAATCTCCATGCATAGATTTAATCCCGTCCCGTTTATGAGCACGGGTTTCATCTCTTCAGCCGTTTTGATTAAAAAAAATGTGAGTAGCATGCGTGCACATGGACTGCATACTATGTATTAAAAAAGTGGTGAAACAAGTACATTATTTCATCCCCTCGTGCCTAGATTGAGAAAATGTTTCCAATGCATTGCCTTTTTAACAAATAAGGAAGATAAATATTTGTTACGAAAGGTCAGGCTTTGACTTAACATTTCTTTGAACTTGAACCAGAAGGTCTTAAAGAGTTTTGGTACGTACTCATTGAGCTCCTTGGAATAAGTTATGCTTCATTGTGCGTCAACTGAGGCAACTGATATATGCGTTGGGGTTGTATTGTTATATGCGTCTTGGAGAGAAGACAAGAAGCATGTGAGCTCTTTGAATGGAAGGAAAGTATTAGGCTCCATATAGCACTGGTTTTGACAATGTGATAAGGTCCATGTAGAGATTACGCATACAAATGGAAAATGTACGTAATGGAGAATACACTCATTGCATGTAAAATGGGCATCATGTGAAGACGGTTACGATGCACAAATACATAAGAAGCGTTTTTACTTATATCTCAACATTATTATATTAGTACTGTCCTTTGCTTACTTACTCACTTACTTGTTAAGAATTCAAAGGGATTGAAATCACAAAGTGCGAGTTGCACGGTACGTACTATATTGTGGGCACAAAGATTCAACGAACGGTAAAAACATTTTGAGGGGTTTTTTCATAGATTTTAAGCTTCTCCTTTCAAGCTTACTTATCCATTTTTGGTTTGCCTAGTCTTCACACTGAATCGCTTCTGGCTGAATAATACGCAATGTGAAGAAATGGGGCTATATGTGGATTTATGGGAAGGAAGCCGAGGCAAACAATGTTAGTAATAATAGTAATAATCATCATGCTTTTATGGAATAAATGTTTTTAAAGGGTATACGTTCATCGTTAGTTAGTTCCATAGTGTGTTAGGGCAGTCATTCTACAGGGTTTGATAACTTCTCTGTGTGTGTACTTCAAATAATGTGTACTGCTAGTAGGTCCATCCAATCCACATGCTTGACAGACATTCATTCATTCATGCATAATACTTTGCTCCCAGCATTACGCTCGATCTTAATGTTGGGTTGATTTTACGACCGTTTTTTTGTTACAATTGCGTATTCACCATTAGTCTTGAATATTAGGAAAGCTGTGTCAATCTGATTGGGTAAAAGGGGAAATCTGTGTACCCTTCCATCAACGAGTTGCTGCCAGTGGATATAAAATAATGTAAAACTTTGGGGTTTATTTAGATTCCTATTTTATGGATTCCCAAAGCCTTTGATTCACTTCATTATACGCAGCATGGTACAAAAAGAGTTTTTGCTACTGCCATCCCAGTCATCACATTCTGTACTTTATAACAAACGGAGACTTCTCACATGTTATCATAGAATGTGTCATTAATGTGTTGTATCAAACGTTCATACGTTGCTCATATTATATACAATTCCTGTATAAAACTGGCGATGGTTTGGATTTGGATTCTCATTTCTATATATTTGATTTAATCGCCAAAAGCCATCAAGAACTTGTAGTCCGTGAAATTTTTTTATACCAAATAGCACCATAAAGCCATGCATGTACTAGGGACTTGGGGTGTGGAGTGCGGACAGCTAATACCCTCGTGTACCCCTAAACAATACACCTTCCATAATTTGCGTGTCTTGCAATAAATAATATCTGTCAACATTTTATGATCTATCCATGACCAATCCATGGTCTGCTACTCTCTGCATGTATTTTTATCCCTCTTGTACCGAAACGCAAATTACTAACACTGCACTACTATAAATGTGTGATCTGTTGAAGTATTATTTTGGGGGTTTTTATATGTTCTTCTGTCTGACTCATGGGTATGATGTTACTGTTGTTTTAAAACCCTGTTTCTATTGTACGTTTTATTAAAAAAACTGGGTGCTGTTTTTCAGAGTTTTTTATATACTGATAGTTCAGCGAGTATAGAAATAGCTGTTTGGAGTATTGTACTTGTACCTTAATTTATAGTAGTAATCTAATCTAGAATACAAATTGAAATGATTGCTTTCCAAAAATCCTGTTAACTCATCAACTCATCTTGCTCAGGGTGAAGTCGTGAATAGTATCAATGAAGTTTAATTATTGTCACTAAATGACAGTTACGTCTTCTTATATGTATACCTCTCCAGGGATCGGCATTGAATATATAGTTTTGAGTGCTTTGAACAACAACTGACTACTTCAATATGCTCAAATAACTATTATGGTTCGTTTCTTGTCTGATTGCAGATTACATTCACATTATCTCCTTTTCATTTTCTCGTTTCAGAGTTGCCAAGAATGTAAATTTTTGTCTATTAGCCTTTCCTCGCACTAATATTCATTTGCTGAGATAAGATATGTTAACGACTTTTAAATCTAAATGTTCATTCTTGCTCGTGCAAACCTTGGTGGAACTTCTGGTACAATTATTATTATGGAATGGTGAACAATTATCTGAAAATTATTTTCCACGTTGATGCTATTTAAGTTATTTTCTTGACATATAGAGCACAAAATGTGTATTGTTACTATGAGCGTTTCAGTGTCATGCAAGAATTTTAAGAAACTATTCTTGTGGAATTGAATACGTTGTTTAGCTACAATGCTATGCAAGAAAGATAAACTGGTTAGAAACGAATCAGTTTGTTATGCTTTGCCTGTATTTATTTATTTTAATGCAATAGTCTCAGTTTTCAAGTAACACGCATGATTTGCATTCCTATCAGTGAAAGGATATAAAACCAGTCTGTCTGTTGAACTAAATGTACTATGATAACAACTCCTATGCGTATTTCTTGCCTTTTTCTGAATGCAAGCATGGCTAAGTCAGGCGTCACAAATGTTTGAAAATTAGTTAAAGTCCACACTGTAAGATTAAGTATTATGTACAGTTGAGGGAAAAGGCATAAAATTGAACTTTCATGATGAACGATTAACCCTAGCTTAACTGGACAACAAGTATTAGTTAGTTAGTTAGTCTGGACTAGCCGTTGAAGCTATAACTAAATCGCTTTATGAAGCTAAAAAATACTAAATTTAAGATTGGACAGAAGCTAGGTTTCGGCCTATATTACTGCTGTGAAATTATATGATCTGTCGTCTTTTTCGTTTCAGGTTCAATATTCTTGGCCTTGACATTGACACATTTATTTCCCTAAATTATTATACATGCATATGGGCAAATGTCGTTCAAAAATATTTCATGTGTGAGAATGTAAATTTGGAGCTGATTTAAGCTTTAAATGCTGTGAAGAACACTTGAGTTATTGTTGCAATTTTTTTGGTACAATTTGGTCATAATGACGCTGTAAAATATTGTCTAGGGCTTTACTGCGTTTCATTGCTTATAAGAGCAATAGTAGTGGTAATTAAGTAATTATGTCATTATGTGCATCCAATTGCTTGAGTTCCATTTGTAAAAAAACTTGATATCATCCAGACTAATCATGTTTAAGGATGGTAAAATGTTAAAAAGAGGCTGTTAAGTGTGCATACATTTAAAAAATGCTCAAGTTCATGGTGAGAAAGAAAGTGAAGTTGTATTAGTATTTTCGGCAGATATTAGATAGGAAGAAGGATTTTTGGTTCAATGTTTCCATCTTTGGCAAAAGGTCATCATCTTTCGAGAGAGGGCTCACCATCACCAACCACCATAAAAGAAGAAAAACGAGATTTTTAAATCTGTAGAAAAGATGCATCTTTTTGAGCTATAGCATCTCTTTTTCTCTTCTTTACTCAAGATTTTCCTTTTATTACATTGTTTTCATCCAGAATGTGCCCTTGACCAACATCCGTTGATGCCTGAGAATGTACCTCTCTCGCTCTCGTCTCTGTTGATTGGGTTTACGACTAGCACTACATTGAATACATAAATTGAGAAAGACTTGTTGTTCACAAGATTCTGTAGCGTTTTTAACCCACAAGAATGCATTAGTTCAGTAATGAAGTTCATTTCTAAGGCCTCTGACTAACTAAAACTAAAAGCAGGCTGAGCAGTAGTATGTATTAACGTTTGGACTGTGTTAGTGTAGTAGATATGACTGGAGGCTCTTCATACTGATACTACGAATTATTTGCTTAGGTTTCCATTTCTAGATCATTATTTATTTCCTGATTCCATCTAAACCAAACGACTGTCAGACACTGCGCAAAGTTATATGCATAATACTTGTTGTTTCACTCTCTATTTTACAATGTGTCCGCACCACACATTTATATCATTTTGCGATAAGAGAAACGCTCCAATCAGGGATTATAAAGCCCAGTTGACACAAATTCTGTAAATTTTGTATACTTTGTGTTGTATGTTTGACAGTAGAAGAAGGATAAGGAATGCATACAAACCTTGTACTTGAGCATTTTTATCATTGCATATTAAATTTAGAAATATGGTACTCCCTAACTCCCTCACTGTGAGTGGGTATAATGGTCTCATGCTATTTAGCCCGAGTGTGTAATGTGCTGTGCTTATTGCGTATACAGGAGCATTAACACAACAATTTCTTGAGGAGTGCACAAAGATACGAGACGATTTGTTTGGGTCTTCTTTTTTCGTCCCTTTCTCTCTACATAGTTAGTTAGTGCACATGAAAAAAAGAATTCATCATTGTGTACAGTAGTAGTGTAGTGAGTGAGGGTGGATAGGATGTGTAGTGCAGATTGGCTCAGCTAGGCTATCTATCTATTCATCAATAGTTATTACACAGAGGGTTTTTTCCTCCTTTTCTTTCAACTTAAAAAAATATGATCTATTGAAAATCGTGGCCTTTTTATACAAACGAATCCAACCTTATGCATTTTCCACCTCATCTACTCGTGTAGGTGTATCTTCTTGTCCCTTAAGTAGTTGGTTACTAAAGCACCCATAATTTGGAGCATCAATTTTGCATGAGCCCAGGGTAAACAATATGTGCTGACTACGAATTTCGAGTTCAGTCGGGTCTCTGACCCCTTTTACTGTAGATCATCGTAAAACCCGAGTAAAACTACTTTTAGACTACAACGGCTACGGCACATAGCATTGTCACCGTGTAAGGTAAACGCAAGGGAATAAATGCAGGGAGAAAGAGAGTGGGTATGAGCTCATCTCTGAAAACCTAACGCTCCACTTGTCACTCATCATCAGCATCACAATTTCTTCCCTGTCCTCTTTTTATTGCACATAAAAGGAGCATTGGCTGCATCCATGTACATAGTAGGGGGTGATGGTCAGTCAGTAGTTATGTGCTTATGTAACGTAAGTGAAAGTATCTCTAGAGAGGAGAGAGAGAAAAAAAAAGAGAATGCAATCCGTAATTTTATATGCACGCCGTATGGACGTGGAGATACTACACATGATTGTGTGTGCAATGTTCAACTCACCCTATGTGCTTGTAATTTTATAAGTTTTGCTACCCAAGCTAGCAAGTGTCAGCTCCAATTAGGCCCATTAGCCTTTGTTTGTAAGAGTCATGGAAGCAGGAGAGAGTCATAATACTACACATAAATGGCATAGGACACTTTTGTGACTTTCAATGTGGATAAAAATTTAGGTTTTCTCGTTTATTTTCATTTTCATCCCTTTGTTAGAAAAATCAATCGCCGTAGTTTTTTGTCGCAATGAGGAAGGGTTTTTTCATCTTCCTAGAAGCTGTGTGTCGAGTGCTTGCTTGAAGTACATAATGAAGGAAACGGTTTGTATGGATTTCTTTTCAGTTAGTTTAGCGGATGGTATACTGGATGGTACCCTTTGAAAGATGTAAAACAAGGAAACAGAATCTTGGGATATAAGGGTAAATGAAGAAAATAATGGCTCGTAGTAAACCAAATAACTAACAAAAACTGCATCATTGGCTCCCATATACAAGATATACAATGGTGATGATCAGGATGGTGGCAAAACCAAGGGGTGGAACTGCAGTTCTTTGAATGCCTATAGGGATGATAATGTAAGGTGCTCGTATTTAGCCATAGCTTCATGCCGTTGTCAATAAAAACGTATCTAGCCCTAGGTTTGGGTGGAGGCTGCAGCCTTTACTTTGAACTGTCTCTCTGGCACGTCCGTGCGTTACGTAATGTGTGGATAAACATGGGTCTATATACTATACTACTGCTATTATTGATGTAGGAAGTTGGTAGAGGAAGGGTGACCGAAGGACGTCTCTGTATTCTGCACATGTATGCATGAATCCAGTTAGATTTTGAGCTAGGAATAGGAAGCAGCAATAATAATAGATTCACATATAGTGGTATAGTGGTTGTTATAGTTAGTTATCTAGTTAGTAAGTATGAAGTACAGTGAGATGCTGTTGGTATAGATCTATGTAACGTGTATAATGGGGATGCGATAATAGTGTGGATAGTTTTTCTCGTCTCTCTCTCTCTCCAGACATTGTGGTAGGGTATGTCATGAGTGAGGGCTAAAAAGGACATAAGTAAGAGTTAAGTATTTGGTGGCGGTGTATTAAGGATTTTTGTTAGAAAAAGAGCGAAAGCAAAAAGAAGGCTTGAGTGAAGAAATTTTTAGCTGGGCTGATGCATTTGAGTAATATTCACAGTAGTAGTTAGTTGGATGGAAGGATTCATTTTGGCTGTTGCTCGCTGGTAGGGATGAGAGAAATTCTCTAGTAAATTGGATGGTCCGATGGGTATAAGAAGGGATTGTTGGGGTTGCATTTTTTTTCCTTCTCTCCTCTATAGGTCCATATGAAGGACTGGCTAAAAGCTTGGATTGCAACTTGTACAGGGGTTAAAACATCTTTGCTTTGAGAGCGACAGGAGAGAGAGAGAGATTTTCAAAGCTTCGGCAGCAGGAAGGGGAGAAATCCCGAGAAAAGGATAACAACATCCATCTCTTTGCTATATAAAGAGTAGTGGCTCGCAGTCGCCCCATAGTTAGTTAGTTGGTTAGCAAGTCCTCCTATGCCTCGCATATATACATATGGATGGAGAAGGGAAAAAAAGAGTGTTTTTGTAGTTGATGCCTGCTGAGTGTGTGGGTTCTTTTCATACTCTCTAACTGTGTGCGTATTATGTGCATTTCTGTATCTTCTCCATGCATTGGTTGGGCTTTTGCTTACCTCTCTCGTTCGTAAAGTCCTAGTCCTCACCCAATCCTGTTCAATGCACTCACAAACTCATATGTATTGTACTTACTACAGAGGCAGCTACAGAACTACACAAGACTGGAGTACATCTCGAATGGAATTTCTTAGCTTACCACATTTTGTAGAATGGTAGGCCACTGAAAGGACTGATTATTAGAAGTTCAGATTCCATCTTCCCTTCAACTCTTTGTACTACTGCTCAAACTTTTCCACTATATTTTCTCATCTCAACAAGAATTCTGAAAACGAAACCGGTGACATTTTGTTTTTTAGCAAGTACTGCTTGTTGTGATATTTGTGTCGTGAAGTGCACGAGCGAAAGTTTTGTACCACTACTGGTTGATGGATACAACAACCGTTAAGTTGAACTGGACTTGTTCTTGGGATTTTTTCATCACGAATCCCATCATTTCTCTGTAACATTGTGCGACTAAGGAAGTTGGAATCTGGATTTTTTATTGGCATCTGGCCTTTGACTAATCTCGGTGAGTCAATTTACTTTTAATACTTGAGATTTTTTTGCAGTAGTATATTGAAGTTGAATGCTCAGTGAAATCGTCATGCACGTATTGCTTCCCTAGCGTACAACTTTCTTCTTGTGACTCTTGAGCCACACTACTCTAGCGAGTTAATAAAGAAAGGGTTGTAATCTATTTTAGTTGCACCATGAATGAACTTGACTACCCCAACATTCGTTCATGTGTCTGATATTATGCGTGTATCAATGCACGGCATATGGTATCATGCAGTCTACTGTGCAAGTGTACCCCCACTTTTTATCGTAAGTTATTCCACGCACAACCCTTTCATGATGACAGTGGAATTGATTTGAATCTTGAATTCGTGGCAGTAGGTTTTATTAGTTAGACACGCTGGCCTTTCAAGATCTCAATTTAACAAGGTTTTTTTACTAATAGTTCGTTAACCCTGTCTCACGCATTCAGTCTCATCCTTAATGCTCAACCTTGTCGTAGTGGCGACATTAATTTTTATTGTTGGGAAACCAAAAAATTAAACTTCGTTGAGGATTCAGATTTCCCGTGTGGAATATTGAGATCGCTTATTATTTATCATGGGTGAGTACTGTAGATGAGATTACACAGTTGAAATGGGAATTTAATGCTGAAAAAAACTGGTAGAAATTAGATTTAGTCAAGAAGTGGGAACTAACTAAATATAATGCGGCTCTATCGGAATCCATAAGGCCATAATAATTGAATAGTCTGGCAAATATTATCATGAACGCAACATTACAAGAGATAATAAAACTAGATGTGCTGGTTTGGGTTAGCTCACTCTGAAGAATTGTCGTTTAAATCACCACAGAAAATAGGTATCTGTATGTTTGCTCATCTTGACTCTAGATTGTATAGAATTTTGTGAAGCATTCCTCATGAACTGTAAACATGCAGAAAATGTAAATTTTTGAAATACCTTAAAGGTTTAACATTTTTGGATGTTAAATAGTGAATAGCTGGTTAATACATTATTTGCTATCTTGTTATCTTTTTTGTAGCAATAAGATCCGAGAAACCAAATTTTATGCTCAGTTGAAAATACAAATTAACTTACAAATGCGTCTGGTTAGTTAGTGTGATGCTACAAATATGTAGACACTTTATTTTTGAGGTTTTAGTTCAAGCTATATGTTCATCATGGGAATATACAATGTAGTCAAATGACAAAACTGATGTGCTATCTATAGCATATGGAACAAATATTTTAGATGAACATTAAATCTGTTATCACCATGATTTTCGGGAGCCCTGAAAAAATATAAAAATGTTTGATTGCTATTGTGTGAAAATGGTTCTCGTGAATGACCAAAGTAGGGTAGATTATTGCATTAAACCTCTCATCAATTACTATATTGTTCTCTGAACGTGAAAATATACGAAACTGGTCTCATATGACGTGTTATCATCACCCTCACTTTGTTCAGAATAATAATAACTACTTGAATGGAGTCTAAAACCCATCATGGTGTCTGCCTGTCTCTATATTTCGAATTTCAGCTCAATAATATATTATTCTACTCTACAGCTACCCAGAGTAATAATAATAGTAACGTCACGACCGGCTAATATTCTCGAGAGTGCCACATTGTCAGTTATAACGACTTTGAAACGGAGTTGACAACATTCACAAGCATATTATGCATATTACAATCATGCATAGTATGTGTGTTTGCGTGTTTAAATAGGTAATGGGTAATGATAATAACATTTAGATCTCACATATGGGTATAAAAGGGAGAATGTATGTTGTACACATACTACAAACCGCGCAGCTCATATGTATCGCTTTCATTTCATGGAAAGATAATATTATACTGTGTACAATGTTATAATTATTTAGTACGTGCACTTTTGAAATAACAATGAGATAAAAACAGCAACAAAATGTGTCACCAAAAACTCTATTTTCATAGCATAGTCTCTTTTGTTCCCTATTTTGGTCGTGTCCATTTGGTTGCGCTTCATATGCATGATTGAACTTGTAGTAGATTTACACAATTTTTTGGGCATATGCAACGTACCCATGTATGTATAGTGAGTTCGTGCTTTATCACTTTACAGTTGTAACCAAATGTCCCCTTTTATTGTTTTCCCTTAGATTCACAAAATACTCAAGTAGGCAATTAAAAGGGTCGTTGCGCACTGTAAGCTTTATAAAATACCACGCGTACTTGAACATGTACGTATCTCAAATCAGTGCAACTAACTCACTGTCACATATGTTTTCAATTTTTCCAGCTCCATGTTCAATGTTCAGTATTTCGACTAAAAAGCTAATCTATTGCGCATCTTAAATTTCTGTACTCCTGCCTCGCTATTGCCTTGCTAAACTTTTAGTTGAAACCCTATAAGTAGTATTGTTGCGTTGGATCCAACTGTTACTTATTATTTACACATTCTTTCCTCTCTCCATAGGTGAAAACAATTGGTGCTAAATCCAAGGGCCAGCGGAAAGGGGGTGAGGCGTATGTTCGTCATGAAGGAGCTTCATGATGGGGAAGATGGAAGCCGACCCAGATCACTACAAGGGTCACATCTTTCCTCTGCCAAGTACATGCAGGATGCAGAGCTGGAACACTTGGTCTCATCCAGTGTGCCAAGCCCAACGTTTGCAGCTCTACCATTGCTGAACGCCTCTGCACTGGGCATGTTTGGAGCTGATCCCAGTGGCATGTTCTCTGCACATTTACTTGCCAGCCTCGCAGCGTCCAACCCCAACTCCAGATTCCAGCTTCCGATTTCTATCCCGTTGACGGTTCCCACTGGAACCAATCCACTGCTCCACCATCATCATCACCATCCACACGCTTCGGTGCCCATGGGAGGAGTTCTCCCCGGCTCGTCCCCACCAACTACTCAACAACAGTTGAATATCCTATCTTCATGGGTTCAAGAAAACTCTCATGATGACAAGGGGAAAATTGTGGGCAAGAAGTCTCGAGCCAATTGGTCAGTGGGAAGTAACAATAACAACAACAACAACAACAATAATAATAATAATCATCGTCGGAACAAGAACCACAAGAATAATCATAATAGTAAAAAGACAAATGGGACTAGTAAAGGGACCAAGATTGATAACCGAAACTCTGCTCAAAACGGCTTGATGTCATCCGAGAACGATGTGGACATCAAGAAAGAGATGGATGACAATGACAGTGATGTCAAGTCCATGCTCATTTGTAAGAACACCACGGGACTAATGAAGACTGAACATCTCAGTGATCTCCAGAATGGCCGCTCAATGATTCATAACAATATTAATAATAACAATAATAACAATAATATGAAAACCAGCAACAAGAACAACCCGAAAGGAGGGAACACTCTCCATCCACAATCAAATCAACAATCTCGTGATAAGGTCTTCACGTGTCCTATCTGTAGCCGTTGTTTTGGCTACAAGCATGTTCTTCAAAATCATGAGCGGACTCATACGGGGGAGAAACCATTCCACTGTGTCATCTGCAACAAAAAGTTCACACGAGACCATCACTTGAAAACACACATGCGGTTGCATACGGGAGAAAAGCCATACCAGTGTTCCCATTGTGATCGACAGTTTGTGCAAGTGGCCAACCTGAGGAGACATCTTCGGGTCCACACAGGAGAGAAACCGTATGCCTGTGAGATCTGTCCATACCGGTTCTCGGATTCGAATCAACTCAAAGCTCACAATCTCATTCACAAGGGGGAGAAACCCCATGGATGTCCTGACTGTGGAGGTCGGTTCCGACGTCGTCACCACATGGTCTTGCACAAGTGCAAGGAGAAGTCTTCGTCCGAGTCGTTGCCTCCATCGCCAACTGAGATCTCCCCTCCGAGTAGCAAAAGGGAGCGGAAGGCTCGGGAGACTCGCAGGATCATTCGCATAGAAGATTTGCCAGGCACTGTGAATACGGACAACATCTCCGAGTATATCTCTGCCTCTCAGTTCATTGTTCCACCAGAGCAGACACATCCTGAGGATCTCTCCATGAGTGGAAATAGCTTGAGAAGTCGGCGATTTAGTGACAGTCATTCGGGCTGCAGTGCTTCACCTAGTCCACCCAGTGGCGGATCTCATCCTTCACCTGGGCTCTACTGCAACTCCACTGCGAGCTCTGATCCCACAGAGTTTTACAGTGATGAGGAGCTTCGGCACTCCAGGACTGGCTGTGGTATCATCAACAGGTCCACCTAGTTGATAACTCAAACGAGATAGGAATGATGGCGTCTGTAAGTTTCCTCTGGTCTGTATAAAAAACCGGCGTACAAACATTGTATTGTTGTAGGGTGGTGTTGGCCTCAAATGTTGTGTGATGCGAGAGTTGGCTAGGTTTATATGGGTTTTTGAGCTTTTGTCGTCTCCACCTATGTATAATGGAGCTTTTGTGTACTACGGGTAGTTTTGTTCTCTTCATATGTCTCTATGTCACTTTAATTATTATTATGTACATGAGCAACGGGTAGTAATGTACCACAATACATTCAAGTCCAGTGTGCATACTAAAAATCCAGTCTTGCTAATTTAGCTGCCTCGAGTAGAGGAAATAAGTAACACAAATACGGGTTTGTCAACTTATACGGGTCATAAGTTAAGTTAACATAATCATAAATGCTTGCATATATAAATAATGCCTATATATTTATTGGTAGTAGATTGAAAAAAATATATGGATAAGGAATTGATTTCTTGTCTTCCCTTTAGCTTGTTAGAAGGCCACTTTTTTCAGTACAATCGTCTAAATTTGAAGTAGACAAGATTTGGTTCGTTTGCCTATGATTTTTTTAACATTCCAGAGACTGAGCAACTAATAATACTTTGTGTGTTTTTTTTCAACATTCAGTTAGTAGTTTGTTAGAGTTTGGAAGTAAAAAAAAAAATAATGCGAGCCAATGTATTTTTTGAGAGACTTAAAAAAGGAAGACTTCATTCTGTGTTCTATGCAACGAACGTTCCTATTATGTGTAGCAAATATCGATGATTATTAGTAATAATTATGCAGTTTATATAGTCTAGATTAAGGATGAAACGTGTACAAGAGAAATTGATTACGGGTTCAGTTGATCAATCACTGGTGATATTCATAGGAATTTTATACATTATGTAATGCTATTTACCGGTCATTCCTTATTTTAGGAACTTATAAATAGTTGGAAACAATATTTCTACCTTTTTGATATCCACTAGTTTTTTTTTTTTTTTTGGTCATATATGTGATTTTGATTTAGTTACATGAAATGCACCATATGTATTGTTGTAGTTAGTATAAGTATACTATAGTGCGTTGTTACCACATAATATACTTCACCTCTAGTGAACAAGAACGGTGATTTTCATACGGGTTTTTGATTGATGAAATTATGTACCTAACTCATGAAGCATCATGATTCTGCTTATGTTTATTTAGCTTAAAATTTAAACGTCATTACATAGTCTATTTATTTATTATGAGTATTTTCTCCCATCTCTTCGTTTCTAAGTTTACTCGTTGTTTGTACTATTTCTATGGTTTGGACTTTACTACTGCCTTTGCAATGAAAATCATGTAAAATTGAGTGAGGCTACGGATGGTTTTTTAAAAGAATATTGTGATCAGTCCAGCCATGTGAAAAGCCATGTGCACTTCCTTTTTGGATCTATATTTGAAAAGCGATAGTTGAAAGTAATTGTATTTTTTCTAAAACATTATATTCTATCATTCAAAACGTATTTTTTTCTCAATTTAGTTGGTTGACAGGTAAGGAGCTATTCAACCTTGAAAAGAATATTTTGTTATGTGTTGTTTGATTGACTTTGGTTTTTTTTTCATCGAAATTCACATCAACTATTAGAATTTTTACTCATTGTAAATAACTGTCAAAAAGGTTTATGAACACTTGAATATGCACACTATATTAAACTATGTAGATGATATTTCCCAGTGTGAGTAATAAGTAGGTACTTGTAGAGCAGAATATGTTAAAGTAGTTTAGATTAGGTATTGGATAAACCGGTGTTTGATCCGTGAGGTCCTTCTCCTTTGTCTGGAAATTAAGGAAAAGGGAATACGGAACTACATGTGTCAATCAATGAGAAATAAACTCGGTGTCACGTGAATAGAGGTTAGGAAGTAACTTTTAGAGCAATGAATGAATGGAATTTTCCCATTGAACTGATTTTACATATCTATTGTCTCATTAATTGAATTCGAACTGCTACAATGAGAATTTTATGTGATTTTCACAAATGTTTTCTTACATTTAGTAAATTAATAGAAATATTTTTCTCATTGACACCTGAAATCAATTATGAGAACTAGTTTTTCAGAGAGAGAGTGTGATTTCAGTTCAATTCAACTCAATGGGATTATCCTTCAAAAATGAAAAGGTTACCGGTGACTGACACTTCTAAAATGTCTTGCCTTTTGTCTAATGTAATGGAAAGCTTGATTTATATAACACTTAAGTTCCTTTTGATTGAAAACTATATAGCTGTAAGATCGTATTAGCTATAATCTTGGTCTCAATCATAATCCAATTACTTCAGTATGTACTAGTACCAACATTCATCCAGATCTAAAAAATATACTGAATTGTTCAAATTTATTTTATTCTTGTTATTTAAAGACCTTATTTTATGTGTTCAGTAAAACTATACATAGATACTCATTGGCAATCGAAATAAAAATTGTTTTATATCACTATATGATTCAAGATAGTTTGTTTAGATAGTGTAATGTTTTGTACACTGGTTTTTGTTAATTATCTGGGAGACCATTAACTGTTACATGGTTCGTGCATCAAGTTTATAACTGTACGGCTGAAAAATTATATGTTTTGTATATATTATAGACATATATATCTAAATATACTAGAGTTTACGATGAACACAAACTTCTCATAGTGTCTCACGATTTCAATCTCAATATTTACACTATACGGGTAAAAATGACTGCAACATAGTGATAAGTGTTTACAGAAACATGAGGGCATTCATGCAATCTCGTAACCCTGATGGGAAGAGATGCAAATTGCTGAGCATGTTATTGTATGCATAATGAAGACATTGAATCTCATCTTGGATGTCTTCTCGCCAAATTAAGATATAACTTATTTTGTGAAAAACGCTTAAACTAGTTTGTTTCATTTGATTGCTATAATCTAAGAAAAACCAATCTTTGTCACTAAAACGGGTATTTATTCAATGATGAATTATGTAAGGATAAAGTGAAACCACTAAAACATACCGTGGAGCAATCTGAACGCTACATTATATTTATTGTAGAGCTCTTGTAGTATGACTCTTTAGAGGTCTGCGTTTATTTTATACAACTATAATGTCTCTACTTTTGTATACATTATAACCCAATGAACGGGGCCATTTAATAAATTGTAATCCTCAGGACTGTAGAGTGCCAATTCCATATATACTATTTGTAATTAACCATAATGTTAATCCATTCTGTATTCTCAACAGTTGTGGTACTATTGAATAAAATTTTGATTGAAAAAATATCTCACTTGATATATTCATTTTTTTATTTCCTAAGTACCATGCATTAACTTGAGTACACTTGCTAACTAACAGACTAGATACAAAAGAGGTGTGAATAACATGGAAAACCCAGAATTAAACTACTATTAGATAGGTTATCTTTTTGTCGATTGGAAGCTAATTTGTTCCTGCTAAGATCTCATTTTCGTCATCGGTTGATCACTTTTGTATCCTCCGGTTAAAAAGCCATCAAAATGATGTTAGAAATCGCATATAATTTAAAGATATTCATTACACATCAGTAATAAATCACCTTTTTTAGGAATATTGATACTTCTCAAAGGACCGAAAACAGGCAGAAGCTAAGACGCTATAAGCAAATTCAAATCGCATGCAAAATTTCCAAGGAAAAGGCATCTGAAGGCTGTGCCAATTTCTACGCTTGAAAGTAGGTAGCCCATTAAGTTTATTTGCGCGTCACATTGGACATTCATATAATGCGTACTAGACTAGTATGAGATTTCCTATTATTGATTTTGAAGGTTAATTTTCTGTTTCGAACCTTGTGAAATGTTAACTGACGCATAAAATTCGAGTTTGCAGTTATATACTTACTTTTATTTTACATCTATAGTAGCTGGACTAAATGTAGCAATTAGGAGGATTCACAATGTGCTCATTCATACTTAAACATGGGTCTCGTGTCGCCATGGACAAACTTTTGTTGTCGAGGAATAGGTTGTTTACACCATTTAGTTATCAATTTAAGAACTCGGGTGGTATGACACCTATTCATAGAACTCTGAAGACTTCGATGCAACCAAAAGCAGTCGTTCCATCTTGTTTACCACTTCGGTCATTACACTCAACAAGATTCTCAGTGTTGTCCGTATTAGTTAGAAGTCCACAGCATCTTTGTATCCTTTATGTTCCTTTTCGAAAAAAGTGGGATGGGAAAGGATACAATAAATTTGGCCATGCTCCAGTTCGTCCTGCTTTATCTAGAGTCCTGTGGGTGACATTTCTCACATTTGCAACATTTAGTTGTATCCTAGATTGGAAACCGTAAGGAAGAGATTTTTTGTAATGATTATAAGCTTTGAGATGAAGTTGGGTAGCTACAGTGCTTAAACTGGACGATGATTATTTCATATACAGGATCATGAAATGGGTCGATAAGAAGTGGGGGAAGGCTGGATTCAAAGTGGATGCTGCTTCAAATGCCAGGGAGGCCATTGAATTAGACGAGGGTTCAGGCACTGACTCAGAATCAGCAATTGAGAAAGGGGAAGGTAAAGCTGGTGGCAAGAAGAAAAAAAAGTCAAAACTTGGTTTTAGGGATAGAAAAGTAAGTGATTAGTGATTATATGAGGAAAGGATACTCTGTCAGGTTGTCATCTGATATGACAAGTAAACCAATTTCATTACTCAGATTATAGAATATGAAAATCGAATTCGCCAATATTCGACGCCTGATAAAACGTTTCGCTACTTTGCTACTTTGCAAGTTGTCCTTCCAACCGGAGAAACTGAAATTTTTATGACACCTGATGACTTTCTTCGATCCATTACACCCGGAATCAAACAACCGGACAGTGAGTGAAAAATGATCATTATGCGTTTATTACAATATTGTTGCGAGAAGTTGGTTTCCTTAATCGTTCTTTCTCACAGGTCTAGGTCTAGACAGATTCAACAGATATGATCCAAAAGTAAGCACGGAATCAGCTTATTGTTGAGATTTATTGTTATTTGCAATTTTTGTACTAAAATACCAGTTTACTAACACTATCAATGTGTACAGCACTGTCTCTTTCTCTACTGTATCTTATCCATGTTTGTGTGCTTTGAAATAATCTGTCATGTTTTTTCTCATACCTCTGTCCACTCCACACTACCCAACCTTACCATCTTGGTCAATGTATCAGAACTATGAGGAGGTAATTAATGCCAAAGCGTCATTTTTTACGCGTCTCGTCTCGTTACTTCTCTCTCCATTTTGCTTTCAATTTTTTTTGCATGAATTCAATCTTTTTTGATAAATCCGTTGATTAAAAACTATCAACTTTTCATTTGTAATGCAAGTTACTTCATAATATCTTTTTTATCATCCTTCTACCAATAGCATTTTTTAAAATAGTCAGCAAGTCAGCACCACACTTTTAAGTTTGTTGCTGTTTGCCATAACTCAAGCCTTTGAATTTACTTAGTTTTGGTTCCTTCTTTGTTTCCTTGTAAATAAACGTACTCTACTAACTTGATTGGGCCTTAATATGCGGTGCAATGTTATTTTTATGTTGAATAGCTTTTAATTTGTTGTTACATTTTTCAATATTGTCACTTATTAATTATAACTGAAATTGTTTGTTGTAAATGCAATGTATGTTCGACGGGGTCGTCGAGTAGACATTAAATTCGTAAATGGTATGGTCTTAACAACTTATTTTTCTATAGCTGGCTGGGAAATTGGAATTGGAATTGGGTGCAGACAGCATTTTCTACAAACTAGGGAGTCATGGCCTTATTTCTTTCTCAGATTACATTTTTTTACTCACAGTATTATCAAGTAAAAAATTTAAATTACACTCTATTTTCATTGGTCTAATTAATTGGTTTGATCTTGCAAATTAAAGTTCGTATTATACCTTCTAGCTTCTAGACGTCACTTTGAAATAGCTTTTCGAATGTTCGATCTAAACGGAGATGGGGATGTTGATGTAGACGAATTTGAAAAAGTTACAGCGCTGATCCGATCAAGAACCAGTGTGGGCGCTCGTCATAGGGAGTACTCTGTCTCGGGGAATAGTTTACGGGTATTTTGTGTTCCATTGAAGTCTTAGAGAACTATATTTTCTATGTTAATCAGCTGATGACATTTTTGTTTTTATCTCTTAAATTTTAGGAAATGAACTCTGCCTTAAATTCTTACTTCTTTGGGCACACAAGAAGAGAGAAGTTGACGATAGAAAAATTTCTAGATTTTCAGCAACAGTTGCAAACTGAGATCCTGAATTTAGAATTCAGGAGGAAGGAACCAAATGACAACGGCAGAATTAGTGAAGCAGAATTTTCTGAATTACTTCTAGCATATGCTGGATACCCACCTAAAAAGAAGGCTAGAATGCTAAAACGAATCAAGAAAAAGTAAGCAGGAAGCTGATTCATATTTGTGGCCAGTTACGTGGACTTATTTAGAGAAAGGAAAGGAGAGCAAGAGCACTAACTTGTAACTTGTATGTTTTCTACATCTTTAGATGCAAAGATGCTGGATATGCTTCCGGAGTTTCCCTAGAAGACTATCAGAAGTTTTTTCATCTCTTAAACAACATTAATGACGTAGATACGGCATTAACATTTTATCATATTGCTGGTGCGGCCATTGATCAGGGTGAGAAAGCCTTACGATTGAAATGTATTAATTATTATGTGACAAGGTTACTTATTGTATTGTTTTATGTATCTTCTTCAATCTTCATCATTATGCTTGTATAGGCACATTGAAACATGTTGCCAGGACTGTAGCTCATGTGGAACTTTCTGACCATATTATCGATGTCGTATTTACCCTCTTTGATGAAAATTGTAAGGATTCTAAAGAATTCTTGCTATCATATTTTCAATTTCAGTCCTTTCGTTGTCGCGTATTGAGCATCAATCTTGTTTTTCTGTAGTGGACGGCCAGTTGAGCAACAGAGAGTTTGTCGCTGTCATGAAGAATCGATTAATGCGGGGCTTAGAAAAACCAAAGGACACGGGATTCGTTAAATTTCTCTTATCTGTAACTCGTTGTGCTAGAGATTCGTTACTCTCGATATATTAAAGTAATTAGTGTAGTTTTTTTGTTATTCACGCATGTTCTTCTCGTCAGGTGCTACAGTTGCATACGTTAACCTGAGCTGTTATTGAAAGCTTACGTCTAGTCCATGCTTTATTCCATCAATGCAATCTTGAATCTTCGATAGGTCCCTATTTATTGTCAAGTAGTTTCCGCAATTTTTTCACCTTTTAGAAGTTCACTAGGATATTCTATTGAAATTGAATTGTGAATTCGATAAATTGTTGTTGTATGCAAACGACGCACACCATCGAACGTTGCAGGTTTTTTCCCGTTCAAGAATCTATATACATATAGTTCATAATTATTAAATTATTATGCAATATAGCCAAACTGTTTAGGAGTGTTCACTTTACTAGCTTGCACGTGATTCAAAATCTGAATTGGGTAATAATAAAACATGACGCTTCAAGATGGATAATATTTAATAGACATTCCTTTCCATCACATATAGCGTTGTACAAAATAATCTGAGTGAGACCATTATACTTGAGTTCTCTTGATAACCCAACAAAAAATAATACAAGCTATATTAGTTAAGTGGTTACTATTATTGGTTACGTATTCTCTCTATTTTTGTTTTGATAAAAATTTGTTTGAATTTACAATTTTTTGTTGAGATAAAGCAGTAACCTGTACATCATCGAATCCAACAATAATCATAAGGAAACTAAAACTAGCAAGCAAAATGGTAGTTTGTTAAGAGTTTGTACTCCTCCAAGCGAAGACTTCAGTTTGATTATATTTGTAACGGTATTTAAAGGACGCAACTCACAGATATTTAAAAATTCAGTTCATTTTTGAAATGCATCAGACTTTGCAGTTGCAAATTAACAGCCATACAAAGGTAAGATAAAAACACAATTATTTAGGAAAAAATCAATTTACGATTCTTGATAAAAACAAATACGACATTCTATGCAGACGAAAAAAACACGATGATGAAAAATAGGGGAGGATAGCACTTATAATGGAATTCAATTGTTTTTTTCAACCTAATAAAGATTCTACTCTGACAATTGTAATCTCTCTGCTCTATATTGCCTTGTTTTTTATATGACCAAATGACAAGAGATACGTTGGATACAATTCACAGACTTTAAAGAAGGTTCAACAAAACTTATCCTTATCCGAAAAAAAATTCAGCCAACACTTAATAATCGAATTCAAATTGGTTTTTTGAACTTAATACAATTGCTAAGATAAAAATCATAATCTACGCACTCCATAGTACCTTGCTTTCCAAAGTTTTAAGAAACTTGTCCAAAAAAATGTTTAGCCTACACTTAGGCCCAGATCGGTAGCTCGTACTAAAATCTTCACCAATGTTATACTGGTTATACTTGACTAAGTTTTAGGTTTTCCTTAAATAGTTTAGTAAAGTCTGTTGCTAACAACTTACGTGGTTAAGCCAAGTGTTGCCAGACTTAATGCATGCTATCGTAATTTATGGTGATTAGTATGTTGTCCAATATCACCTTTTGCTACTAGTTGCAGCTGGCAACTACGGTAATTTCAAGCGTCTGGAAAATTTTAATTTATTTTTAGCGACTTTATGCTTGAATCCCAGTCAATATTAAGCGAAGTGTCCATAGAGTTCATAAGTTATGTCACTGTTGTAAATAAGATGCAGAATCAGGTACTGAAATGTAAAATTAAAGCCGAAAATAGAGCAAATAAACAAGTTTAGTGAAGGTCAGAGCACAGTTGACAAATTAAAGTATTTACTAAAGTTTTCAAGTATTTCTTGTTACTTAGGAAATGCTACAAATAAGAATGCACCTTTTACTAAGCAATTTACTAAACTTATCTAGGGTTTCCTTAAAGTGAGTTATGTAGTTAGATTTAAAAAAGCGAAATTCAAGTCAATACTTAATTTTTTAATTAAAGTGTGGGCAAATTACGAGCTACTGACCCGGGCCTTCTAATTGAAATCAAATTAGCTCTATAAACTTTCAGCGAATAGTCTGCATCCGGTAGTTTTCAGTTTCTTGATACTGGGGTTCGTGATTAGTTGATAAAAATGTCTATACTGTTTACTGTATCTGCACTTTTTTGTTAATTAATTCTCCATAAGTATTGAGTTTTATAAAAAATTGCACAAAAAGTTAATGTTTGAGAGCGGAACAACTTTCAAATTGGCAATCGGCTTCGTCAGTTTGTCGACGCCTCGACACAGCAAAAAATCTTAAATGAGTCTACTAATTAATACCGTACGGTACAGCCAGTTTTTGATACGGTATATAGTTATTGGCTCTGGCTGTACTCTATGTGATTCATATGTGTGTGTTGTGTTCAATGAAACTAAACTCTATAACAAACTTTTAAACGTCAGTATCGGTCATAGTAATCTCCCGAAGCATTACCATTACCACCATCTCCTCTACTACTGCTGTCCAATTTATTTCTTTCTGTTTTGACAGTATAAATGAAGTAGGTAACGACTTCTTTTTCATTAACTGGTATCGTCTTGAATTGACGCGAAAGTGTCTGGAAAAAATAAGCATCCATAGATGAAGCGAGTCGATAAGACGCATCACGAAACGAATATAATTTGTATGATGTATATTTCGCCTTGTAAGCTCTCACCTCTGCTAACTGTGCTTTGTTTAGTCCAGGTTTCGTAGAAACCTTAAGATGTTTTTTGAACCGTCTCAAAGTGCTCACTTGCAGTTGATACAAATCTACCTCTGGGCCGTCTTCCCCATCTTCATCGTCAGTATCGCGTTTCATTCTCGCCCTCGCATTTTGAATGATCATTTTATGATGATCACAAATGTAAATATGGGTAGACTAACAAAAAACAACAGAAATATAGAAACCAGAGCTAACTAACACAACAAGGGTGTCACAGTTAACAACAAACCTGTTGGTCAAACTCCAATCTTAGTTTCTTGTAAAATACATTCTTCTGTATTCTCTTGCTATAGCTGGCATTGCCAGCAAATCTGCTGCATTTCTTTCCCTCGTCAATCAAACAACAGGTCTGAGCCTTGACGTGAGGCTGTTGGCTATTAGTAGATGATGCCTGCTGGACAGTACTCGAGTTAGTGGCTCCACTTGGTACTCCAGTTATGCTGCTACTGCTAAAAGCTGACTGCTGCGACATTTTTGTCAAGTCCTCCATCTCGTCATCGCTGTGGTAACTCACCCCCATAACACTAACCAACAACGAGCTTGTTCCACAAGTGACCCTGGGGGATTTATTCTAAAACAATGAGAATGGTAAATAAGATAAATGTTCATTTATTTAACCTTTGCTGTTGACAAATTAAATTGTGTACAACAGTAAAAAATTACAGCAATACGATCGCAACAACAACCATATACCAAATATTTAAAAAACATTCTCGTATATAATAATAATCACTAACTACTAGTTAGTAACTAGTAGATCCAAAAATCTACAAAAACAAATATAATCCACAACATACCGGACTTAAAATGAATGACCCCTGAACCTTGGGATCAAAATCTACAGGTATCTTCAAACCTGGATTTGATAAGAATCCCAATCAATGAATCAAATTAGAGGAATACTCACTCATATCCGTTTGTTTACACCGTGATGAACGTGATTTACTAAAGTTCATTCCACACATGAAAATGATTCTCCGCTCGAGCTCGATCATATGTGATTTTTATACAACGCTATGTTTATGCCCTTGCCTCATTTTTAGCTATACACTAATGTACGGTACTACATAGGCAATTCACGGGATATAGACAATTAGTAGTACCACCAGAAACCCCCAAAAACCAATGTGAGTAAATGGTTTTTTGTACACAAGAAAAGATATGTGGCTGCGAGGCTGAGGAGCACATAGAAAGTAGTTGAAGCAGTGATGTAGTAAGTCTAGTATGTGCTCTGCTCCGGACGATATCAAAATCATAGAGCTCTGCTCCAGTTTCCAGTTCACATAAAATTTTTGGAGCTCCGCACCGCGACCGCACCAGTATACGTGCACAGTTACCTGTGTAAGGGATAATTTGGTGCTGGGGCATATTTTATATCTAAACCCTAAACCGACCTCTGCCCCAGCACATTCCCTATCATAAAACTACAGATTCGGGGATAGTCGTGGATATTGGCTCTGTAACTATAACTAACTAACTGTAATCTGACTGCGTAATTCCCTAACTAGCTAACTAAAAGACAAAATGAACAATTAGCTAGCTAAAGTAACTAACTAACCCTAAAAGTATGAATGTGGAGAGTGAATGAGTGACTGAATATATGAGCGAGTGAATGATTGTATGAATGTGTGGCTTACCGATGGACGAGAAATCCCGAAGAACACAAAATACCAAAGAGATCTTTCTTGCACATTATCAGTTTCGTACTTTTGTTAATGAAGTACGAAACACAAACACAATCTTCACAATAGGAAGCAATAGGCTTCAAAATAATCAATAAATTTGCCATTAGGGCAACACAAGACAAAAATACACACACAATTTAATACATGAAAATAAATGGCCAGACTGACGCTTTACAAGTTAATAGAATGAATCCTCAGGAACAACTGAAGGATGAGCGTCAGTCTGGCCATAAGGAAAAATTACAAGTAGTGGCCAAAAGGACGCTATCTTTCCCGAACTGACTGGAATCGGTCAGTTCAAGGTCCATGCAAAGCAGGGCATTTGTCTCGTTTCCCTGCTTTGCATGGATTATGACAAAATCCAGTCAGCTCAGGAAACTGAGACTAAATTTAGAGGGGGATTTTTGACCTCATTTACATGAAGGCAAAAATCTACCCTCACACCTGAATGTTTCTAAACTCAACTGCTCAACATTACAAGGATCCATCCTTCATTAAACAACAAAAATCGATCAGGTTTCCTTTTCTAACTGACACCTGACACACTTTAGTTCACGGTTTTTAAAAATATGCTGATGTCTTTGATGGTCGTAAACAAGCATTTTGAATTTTTTAGACAAAGCAAAACTTGCCATCATATTGCAATACTAGTTTCAATATTTTTAAGACTAGAACCAGGATAGCTTAAAAATATTTTTAATAAAGATTGTTAAACCCGTTTTGGAGCTCTTTTCTAGTTGTATTACAAATTTTGGAGCTCCGCTTCTCTCCAGTGCTTTTTAAAGTCTCGTAGCCCACTACACTTTCCTATTAATTTGTGGAGCTTTGCTGTCGTCCACTACAGTGTTCTGAAAATTTTTGGACCTCCACTCCGCTCCAGTATCCAAATTTTTTTTGGAGCTCTGCTCCAGTTTCCGAAATATTATGGAGTGGGGCTAATATAATATCACTGAGCTAAACATGTGAAGATTAGATAGCCGATGGTCTGGCTATCGCCGACTGATTTTTAACAGGCAGGCCAGATATGTGCGCCGTCGGGTCACGTTGCAGTCGACGCGGTTTTTCGGGCTCCAAGGCTCCGTGCCGCCGTCGATTTGATTTTAATACATAAACGTCAGTAGGAAAGTTTGTCTGTCAAAAGAATTTTCCATTGCTTTAGTGCGCCGTCGATTAAAAACTAACCTGAAATTGGCCGCCGCCGTCGTTGACATAAATGAACCTATTTATTGCCGTCGAAGTTTTTTGGACGACGCACACCTCTAAGGCAAGCAATGAGAGTGAGAAAGAAGAGAAAACGCGATACGAGAGACACGTAGCGAGTTTGTGGGTGACTGCCTCCAGTTTCATATGGCTCGTACTCGTGCTAAATATAAAAGACAGTTCCGCACGTCGAAAGAACAGTCTGAGAGGATTTTGTTTGTGTTCTCTATTTTAGTTTAATTAAGTAAATTTACCATCCACAAATTAAAGGTGAGCTGGAAACAATGAAATTAATTAATTTTGGGGCAGGGTTGAGGGATTTAGTATCGGTATTTGTTTGGTTGATGAATGAATTTGTGTCAGTAAATGTTTAAATTGGAGACGTATTGAAACCCTGAAGCCGGCCATTTGGAGATTAAATGTGTGGAAATTTAATGTTTTTTCTTTGTTGACGGTTGTTTTATTCCAGATGGCAAAAAAAGGAGAAAAGAAGAAGTCTGCGATCAATGAAGTTCTAAGCCGTGTATACACCATCAATTTACACAAACGCCTTCATGGCATTCGGTTTAAGAAACGTGCCCCCAGAGCTATTAGCGAGATCCGTAAATTCTCCATGCAACAAATGGGCACTGAGGACGTTAGAATCGACGAGAATGTCAACAAACAAGTGTGGTCTCGGGGAATCAGGTTTGGGATCATTTTAATTAACTTTGAGTTGAAAGAGAAGGAATAATTGAAGTGGTGCTCCTGCTTATGGCACATTACTTTAAATTATTCTTCATTTTGACTAGCCATAGCATACTATTGTACTTAAACCCATTGTCAGTTGCAAAAGTAGTTTTCAATTAGGTCAAAAATTTCACTTTTCTCATTTATCAAGAAGTAATTTTTAGCTCGAAAGAAAAGAGAGATTTGAGGTAAATGGGATTGAGTCTTTTACCAGTAAAGGATGGAAAAATGAACAATGAATAAATGTCAACTTTTGAGCACGCTAGAGAACTCTCACCAATTAGAATTGTGTAATCTGAAATGGAATTATTTTGTTCACTTTAAAGAGAACTGACACTGGTAGACGCTGGGTCGGGATAAGCTCTATATTTTATGTATATTTTATTATACTATATTTTAAAGCAATTTATGCTCTTGAGCTAAAGAGTATTATCCAACTCTGAATTCGCTTATTAAGCTGATTCTTAGCAGGAAGTTCAATGTGATTATTAGATTACTATGATAAAGGAATTCCCTTTCTGTTGATAGATAAATACTGATGTGATGAAATGATGCCGATGACATGCTGTAGTTCTAACTGTTTTAATTTTTTTTTAGGAATGTTCCATTTCGGTTGAGAATCAAATTAGAAAGAAGAAGGAATGATGACGAGGACTCTGTTCACAAGCTGTACACTATTGTAACCTACGTCCCTGTTGCAAGCCATAAAGGACTACAGACTCTGAATGCTGAATCTAAGTAGGAAAAAATATGTAATCAGCTGGTTTCGTCTTGTTTTTAATAAACGGTTTTCACTGTTCGTTCCAATTGTTTGTGTGAGTAGATATGTTCATTTGTTCGTGCATCTTTTAACCCTTGTCTTTAGTCTTTACTCGTTGAATCCGAATCCGACATTACTGTATAGAGGATGAGACGCGGTAGCCGGTTAGTTTAAATGAAGGATTTTAAATCTAATGAATTTTTTAGATCCTTTACGCCATGCATAGGAAACGATTTCATGGAAATGGAATGGAGACGTTGATAATGTTCACCCCTTTAATTTTGCGGTTTTCTCAACATAATTACAAATGGTCGGGAAGATAATTTTAGTCACACGATCATCATTACAAATTAAGAACCCTCTATAATTTCTATTTTTTTTCAGCAATTTTTTGAGACTCCAATCATGCACTGTAAGCACATTTTCCTCCAATGAAAGTGAACAGCACATCCAGCGTTTCTTTATTCAGGATCACAAAGTCAGCATCACTTCCATAATCCAGTGTTCCTTTTTTATGGTCTATGTTTAATAATTTAGCTGGATGCAGTGTTGCTGCTTCCAATGCCTCTACCAATGTGCAATCTGTACACATTTAAAGCATTCGACATATTTTAGTTTTTTTTATCCATTTGAGTAACCATACGCGAATGTAAAATGTCTTGATAGTACCTGTCGTTTTCCAAAAGTAATGAATACAAGAGATCATAGTCGCAACGCTGCCTGCTAAAGTAGATGTTCCTTGGAGAAGAGCTCTTGTGCCTATCACTTCTATAGCTTGTTGACCGATATGGTGAATGCCTTCTCTGAGACCCATGGCGGAACACGCGTCTGTGACAAGCACAATTCCTATAGGATTCCACAAACAGAAGAACCAATGGATAGAGAATAAACTAAATGCATTTTTGCCAAAACTGGAGGGTATGTGTCAAGTGTGGGTGTATATTATACTTCTGATTTCTGATACATACCTTGGGGATAAGCTCTGTATGCAATTCTCGTAGTAGAAGGATGTGTGTGATTACCATCTGCAATAATTCCATAGTACATGGTTTTCCCTGACGGGAGCTGGTCAGATGCTAAAAGTCCTACTAATCCGGGGTCTCTATGGTGAAACTAAAAGTTTTGAGGGAAATCAATGATTATAGTGTCTGGCATACTAGCAAAATTTATGACATTATAATTTCATGTTTACGGGTAGCATTGCATTGAACAGATGTGTGATAAAACTCGCCCCGTTTTTTACTGCTTCTTCCCCCTCTGCAATGGTGGCCATGGAATGTCCTATCAGTTGATTGTTAAAACTAAGTTGATTAAAAATTTTACTAATGAGGGCTATGTTAATAAACGTCATAATTTTGTACCTAATGAGACGAGAATTCCCATGGAAGTCAATTTTCGACAAATATCCAAAGCACCCGGTATTTCTGGAGCAAGAGTAATTATACGTACGTAATCGAGGAATGTGTAGACTTCTTGAATGGATTCCATTCCCTAAAAAAATTTAAATTAGATCTCCAGGTCTTTTAATGATATGAGAGTCAGTATTCTGCCAGGCATGTCTGTCAGCATTAACGTTCCCATGTAAAAAGTTAGCGTGAAATCCTTACATTTTTAAAATCCTTCATTGTCTTAGGATCATGAGCCCCTTTTTTCCCAGGGCTGATAAATGGCCCTTCAACATGGGCGCCTAAAACTTCAGCTCCGTGGATTCCACCATTTCTCTGTTTCAGATTCGGAAGTACCTAAGAATTGACACATGTAAAAATATTTGAGTGTTTACTGTTTTATATTTATAGTGTAGTGTATATTGGTATTGCATGCCTTTTTATACACTTCTGGATAGGATGAAACGACAGTGGGACAAAATGATGTAACCCCATGAGCAAGAATTCCTTTGGCAACTTTTAAAATCCCTTCTTCTACCGAATTTATGTCGTGAGAAAAGTCCACTCCGAAGCCACCTTAATAAATGACGTTGTAATTAACAAATATCAGTGCTGGTAGAAGAAAGTCTCGAAGTGCCCCATTGAACAAGTACGAACTTCATCGGACGGCGGATTTCATGGTTATTTCTAATAGAATTTAAAACTTTCTTGCATGTAATGATCGACTGCAAAACCTCAAAAATGGACATAGTTGCAGCAGTGTGTATTATTAAAGTAAGAGATCAGAAAAATCAATGAAAGTATGATGAGAATGGAGAATGCACTGGTGTATGGCCATAGAGGCCATGGTAAGAGTTTTTGCCAAACATTCTATACATATGCAGATAAGCCTAATCCAGGTCCACATGCATTCAATTCGCTACAAATATTCTGCCGTCTGCCTGATGATTAGATTGCTTTGCAAGCAATCTGTATCAATAAAAACCATGAACTAATTGAAACGTTTATGTAATTAAAAAAAAATTCTCATGGCATTCATGATTAATTAAAATAAATCGCTTAAGGTAATTTTTTCGAAACACGTGTCTCGACTCTCGACCAGTGTTAAATGCATTTTGCACTCTAATCTGCATATCACAGTTGCATTTGTCAGTCCATTTTGGCCTCACACATTAAAATTCCAAGCACTTACTCACCATTGATTTGCACATCAATAAATCCAGGACAAATTAACGCTCCCAGGCAGTCAATGCGAACTTGTGGCAGAACTCTTTTATTGTAGAACAAATCTTCGGGATCAATAATTATTCCATTGTGGACCCACAAATCATCTTTGAAAATCTCATGATTCCGAAGAATAAAACAGTTGTAAAACTGCGTGATTCCATCATTCTTTTGAGCATTGGACTGTGCTTGGGGATTTCCCGATAGCTCATTTGGATATTTTCCTTTCATTGTAGTAGATACAGGATCTATTAAAGCCAGGGGTATCCTCAGTAGGTAGCCTTATCACACTGGTTGATTGGCTGATTATTACGAACCTTAAATAAAGTATGAAGTGTAATCAGTCATAATGTTCAGACAAGCAAATTTGTGTAGTTTACGAAAAAATTTTGCATATGCTAACACACTCTCTTAGTCAGTCAGTCACAGTCAGTCAGTTGAGTAAATTTTAATGTTCAAAATCACTTCTTACATATACTATCTGTAGAAGAGTTTTATGCTTGCTTACCTATGGCAAGCATGTGGAAAATAAGAGAAATTTGATGCACATATGCGAAACAAGATCCATATTTACGAATAGTTTACTGATTTACTGATTAGCGGTGGACAACAATGGGTGCGAGATCGTGAGTTTGTTACCTGCTTTGTCTTGTCTATGCACTAATGACCCAGTCCAGTCACTGTATAATATATGCAAACATTAAAAGGAGCTGGAGATTCGAAAAGTTCAAAAAATGAATGTTTGACCAGAGCCTCTTGTAGAATACTCTCTACACACTATAGAACTGGAGCTTAAATTGGATAGTGTAGTGCATGTAGGAAAACAAAAAAAATAGTTCAAGATCACTTCGTATACGCGATTGAAAACTAAAATGTAGTTTGCTGTTTGCAAACTAGGTCTGATACAAAAGGTTTAGCATCGAATCGAGCAATTAAACTTAAACTAGTACATACCCTTCAAGCGTAATTATTGTACAACTACAACTCATACTGATCCCTGATGAAAATGGTCAGTTGAATGAAAACTTTAAAAAGTTAAATATTCCTAAATAGTTACCAAAGATTAAAATACTAGGCAGTCAGTAAATATGTCTGTTGAATCACACGGAACAGAGAGAGAGAGAGAGTCAGTGCACTGAACTTAACTGTAGGCATTCAATGATGATAAACGACGATATAATATAGGTGAAGTGGATATCTAGTGCATGTATGAGTTTAATTTATGATCTATGGGTTTGATGTCGTCAATCAAATGTACTGCTTTAGCAAAGCATTGTATGACCAACATTTCTTTTTAATGCTCTTACTCACAGACAGACCCGTTGATTTAGTTACCGAGTATAATGTTAACGCTGTGCCTTTGCCATTTACACATATACCCTTATTGCATATTAATTAATTTTAAATTATTTTGATACTACATGACCATCACTATGTGATAATGCATGGGATGGGAAGTAAGTCCTCTGCTCGATTTTTAAGTCAAATGTACTTGCAAGCTCATAATGCCTACGAGTCCAAAAGTCCCCACACCACATTAGTTCATAAAACACATTTGATCAGAATTCGGAAATTGTTTTCACGATTTTTCTTCTACATCTACATTCTGCAGTTGAATATAAAATTCCAATGAATTATGTTCCATGATGTCAGTGACCAACGAATTAGAAGATGCGATTTTAAATAAAAATATTTCGGTCAAATTAAATTTTGGTTAAGCTATTAAATGTAAGTAGGAAAATAGAAAATCGTAACTATTGATTTGAAATCATCAGTACAAAAGCTAGGAAAATAAAAATGCAGATGAAGAGAAGTAGATGAGCTGTGTCACCCTTAACCCAAAGTGAAAATGTAACACTAAAACTAAAACAGTTCTGTAAGAATCATAAGTATAGTACTCTTGCGTCCTATGAAATAAACATCACTCAGGATGCAAAATATGGATCAGCAAGCGCAAAAATGAAATAAATCACAGCAGAAATAATTTTGACATCAAAACACAAATTAGTTAAAGAATTAGTTTATTTATATGAATTATATGAACTTGACAAAGTTTAATTTCCGTACATGATGGATTAAGACCTTGAGAGATTGACATAACAAAGAAAAAACAACAGCTTAGAAATTCTGAATTCCACAACTTTATTTCAAAAAGGTGGCTAAAAGAGTTGTTTACATAGCTAATTAAGCGAACACGTAGTACTTCCACTTCAAGATGCAATTAATACATAATACATCATGAGATCCATGGTTTTAAAAACAGTATCCTATTTTTTCTATACACTCAAATTCGTAAAATCCAAACACCAAATACATTGCAGAAAATCGGACTTCCTATGCCTAGATGGTTGCTGTGAATTTAGAAAGTTGGTTTCGAATCAATGATTTACTCATCCTCGTCTCCCTCCTCATCATCGTCATCATCTCCATCCTCATCTTCCTCTTCATGATGTTGTGCTGCTGGATCAGGTCGTGCTCCACGCTTTTTATATGCGCTCATCTCCTACAGAAAACAAAATACCGACAAATGATATTTTTCTCTTGTTACTGTGATTGGAGATGTAGCTTTCTTTGGATAAGCCAAGTTATTATAGCAGTGTGAACTTACCCGCCCGTAGCGAGCCTTATCACGCTCAGCCATAGCTTCGTATTTCCTCTTAGTATCGGGGCTAATTTCTGACCATAATTTTCCAAGTTCTTTAGCAATGTCACCAATTCCGTACTGTGGGTTCATTCCCTTGATCTTTGATCGTTCGTCATTGCAGAACCAGAAGAAAGCAGACAAAGAACGTTTTGGAGCATTAGGATCCTTAGTATGACGACGTTTCTTGCCACGTTTCTCCCCTTTGGCCGGTACATAATCTTGCATCTCAAGCTCATAACGCTTTTTGTCACGGTCTGCCATTTCTTGGAATCGTTTCTTTTCTTTTTCAGACATTGTCTGTGAACATAAACAAATTAATAGGTCAAATCTTTTTCAAGCATGTTTCCCAAACATACACACAGTTGCAACTTTAAACGTGAACCATATTACAACATACCTTCCAGCGGTCAGCACATTTTCGGGAAAATTCAGCGAAAACTACGCTCTCGTCGGGGTGTTTCTTTTTATGTTCTTCACGGCAGGTTTGTACAAAAAATGCATACCCGGTCATACGACCTCTAGGCTTCGTATCATTTTTTGATCGCGGCATGGTGGGCGATCAGCTAGAAAAAAAGGACAGAATTAAAGTTAAAGGTATAAAAAACATTAGAAAATCTTTTACACTGAAAATCACTATATTTGTACCTATATATTCATGCAATTCAATTTATTCGGCCTAATATGAACTCCACGTTTAGTTTATCTCTAAAATTGTACAATGTAGATATAACGGTTGTCTTCTAAACTTGAAAATTACTGTCTTAATTTCAATTTTCAATACAAACAATGCATTAACAAAAAACAAATAAATCTATTGTCCTTTTCCAAGATTTAAAAAAGGCAAGTAGATTATAAAAGCTTCATTTTTCATACTGTAGTAAAAAAAAATGCACACACTTCATGCATGAGTCAAATAGAGAGGATACATTGTGCTTGCGGGCTTACCAGAAAACACGAGAACTTCAGTGAGCATAAAAAATGCCCCTGACTTAAACAACATGCGTTGGCATTAGCAAGCTCCTCAAAGAGCGGTTGTCGGCTATTGTGTATGCGTAGCAAACCTTACTCTGGAGCCGTTGATTGGTAAAAAATAAATGCTTCACTCTCATTGGTGGAAACAATAGTTTTTAACATTATGCGCGGACAAACTTCGTCAAATATACTAAAACAATGAAAACTAACTCTAACTAAGCAACTCAAAAAATTACAATGTCCACAAAAAGAGTGAAAAATTAATTCCCTAAAATTAAAAAAATCAATCAACAACAAATAATAATTAACTAAACATTCAATGCGCACGAAAAAAAATTCTCCAATAGTCATGACCCACATAGAAGAGACTCAATTTTTAAAAAATGGGACAATTAATAACCCACAAAAATCTTTGAATTGAGGTTTAGTTGGGTTTATCATGAATCCATCTCTCATAGAGCAGCTTGGTTATCTAATAAAAAGTTGACCAAGCTCATTATAAAGTTGTTTTTAACTTTTCGTTTTCTATGGCACCACGAATAGTAAGGCTGACTGAATGCATAGGGAACTCCACCACACGTAAACAGCCTACCTCCCATCCAATGTACCATTCCACAGTATGCGTGTTGTACAATGTACTATGCCACTGCTTGAAAGAGTAATGGGACATGGGAATGGATGGGTTTTGCCTTGTGTGCTGTGCTCAGCTAGAAGCAATAGGTTTGGAACAAGGCAGGGGTGTCCAAAGCTAAACATAACATGAGACTCGGTGGTTGTATGCATGCTAACAGTTTCGAAATTACGACAAAAAAACAAGAGGAAATGGGTCCCTCACAACAATTGAAATGGTGACCAACTCCGGGTAAGCCAAAAATGTTAATTGTAATCAATCTAACTAAGACAACAAATCCGAAACCCATCAAGAGAAAACTATGCGCGAACATGAGAATAGCGAGATAGGGTTTGTACAGCCCTGCCAACAGGCCATGAAAATCTCAAATCACACAGCAAGTTGCTCTCAAAAAAGTTGTTTCAAAACTCGAGTTTTTGAACTTGACAAATACTAATTTTACTAAAATCAAGTATGCTTTTACATACTAGGACCATATCCTGTGATATTTTTATTAAAAAAACTTGCTAAACACAAGATTTTGACAGTTTTTGTCTCCACTAGCTAAATACCCTATGTGGCTTATGGGAGCACCAAGACTCGAAAAAAAGGCCTAAACTGGCCAATTTACCCCCCTAAACGTAATATAAAAAGTGACTGTACCAACCTTTAGAATGTGGAGAACAAAATGAGCACTTGGAATTTTTGAAAAATTTCAAATTTCACTCACTAACACAGGCTTTTCAAACAAAAGTTGTGCACACACTAAAGCAATGGGAAAAAGGATAGGAGAATATCACTGTTGAATTCAATGCACTAGTATTCCCTGGCTTCTAAGCTACACATCCAATGTACAGGCACATTTCATAGGCAAGCAGCAGTACACAGCCAAAGCCATTGGCATCATTCTAAACCAGGCTATACATACAGCAATCTCCCTATCTCTTTTCCTTGCAGTCAAAACCGCATTACTCCTTGCTGCCTTGCTTGCACTACGTGCGTTACGTACCAAAAGCAAGCAATGGCAGTAGCCCTAGCCACAATCATATGGCAAATGCAATGCATTGGCTTCAACAGCATAGAAGGCAGGCAATGAGCAAACCAATGTATTCGCTAGTCTACAGTCTACATGATTTACGCGCCTCTTTCTACTCCACCTTTCATAGCTAGTCCCTTGGTCTAATGGTTCTCCAGTAATGGGCTACAATGTGGACATGCAGTACTTGGTAAGGTGGACCACTGGGTCCCCATTGCCATTGCATTGCTTGGGTACGCCTTGTATTCCTTATGGGCTCTTCTTCATCAGGGAAGAACGTAGTACGTGAATTTACGTAATACACGAACAAGCGTCCATTGCCTTTGCCTTGCTTGCGTGCTTGTCTATTGCCATGCCAGTGTTATGTAGAATTAATGCATACCGTCCTTTCATGATTAAAGCCTCTTTTCACGTCTTCAGATTGCTTAAGTACTGCTTTTTTTGTATCTTTTTAACATACCTTTTAGAATGCGATTATGAAGGTTTTGTGTATCCCATATTTACTCAAGTAGGAAGAAGTGGATGAACAATTTGGATATTTAAATGTAGACAGCTTTGAGTTGTTTAGTAAAAAATTTGGAATTTAAAAATCTAAACTAACTAATTTAGAAATCGTTTCATTGCGCTAGAATGTATTCTTTCCCTTGAAGTTTATAGGCTACCAAATATTGATCATTCTGATGCTTTGTTTTTTAAATGTTAATATTTAGTGAAACAAAATTCAATGCAGCAAATAGGATGGAATGGAACTTGCTACACATGGTATCCCTATCCCATAGTTCTGTAGTTCTGTTCTCGTGTTTGAGACTACAATTTTCTTCATTAGAATTAAAAAGAATGCAACAACCTACCAATTTTTAAATGCCACTACAGATATGACACCTTTGCGGAATCTAAATGTATGGGTACAAACAGGGCCGATAAGAAACGAATAGAAATTCGAGCTTGATGAATATTTTGCTAGATAAAGACTGGATGAAGCAGCAGATATTTCAGCGCACAAAACAAAATGTGAAATTAAAAGCATGTTTAAAGCATATTTGTTGCATTCATAGTTAGTTTGATTTAGACTGTGCTATGAAGCCGTTGTTCATGCATTACACCTTCATGAGTCTACTTCTTATTAACATTAGCTACGGAGTTAGATACGGTGAACAACATGTATGTTCCATTATGGAACCCAAGCCTCATAAAACCTTATGGTGTAGAAGTGGAGCCATGGGCAAAGGAAGGAGAAGCCAACCCAATGTAAAATCTAGTGCTGATGCTCAATACACAAGCTTTATTAGGTATACATATAGTACACAAGGATAATAATATGCCCTGGCCCTGCTGCTCGCCTTGCACACACAAGGAATCCTATTCCGCAGCTTTGAAGCACTAGCACACTGGCAAACCTAAGTACATAGCATTGTGAGAAGATAGAAAACAAACTAGAAACTGTTGGATTTTTTTTTCTTCGGCAATGAAGAACCTTTGTACATGAATTCAATGCACAACTACCCGGGATATAACGGCCTCTTTTACCGCCGACAAAAGTGGGACAACAACTAAATGCACAATTTTTTTCAAAATAGAGGCCCCAACAACAAATATCCCAGGGAGTAATGAATATATATTTGTGATTTCAGAATAATCATGATGTAGCGATGCTTGAAAAAAGTTAGCATTTCGGTGAGTTGAATGCTTTAGCGTGAATATTGTTTATGGCAAAACTACTTTAAAACCGGTTAAAAATAAAACTTGGTATTGTAGAGCTTTTCAGGCTTGAGTTTTAGTACTGTAATTTATCAATGTGGTTGTGCAGTTAAAACTACTAAAACATAGCATTTCAAAGATGGACAGACTCTAGAAAATTTCGAAGCAATCATGACTGATTATGAAGTGAAAATGATGAGCAGACGACAGCAAAAATGAATTTACGATCCTTGTCAAAAAAAACATGAACCAGTAACCAGCATAGCAATCAGTATGATTATGATAGATGACTGGTGTTTATGGAATTTTAAAGTTGGATGCATGTGGAGATGACCGAACGGAACTGATTTCTAAAGTTTAGACGCTGAGATAAACGTTAAAAAAAACCTAGTTACATGACCAGTTAGCTGGCTTTCAAAATGTAACGACAATTTGGCTGTGCACATTAAATGTTGCAACACTTAATGCCAACTAAATAAAATGATTTGAAAAGAAACAAGTGGGAATGCTGAATGCCAATATGCAAGGATTAGAAAATTAAAAGAAGAGTAACGAAATGTTCGGTTCATTTACAACTTTTGGAAATAATCAGCTAACTATTAAGAAATCAGAAATCATAGTTTGTTCTAGACTGCTATATCCAAATAAATAGCCACAAAGCTTTGAAAAAAAAAAAGAATGAAAACGATGACCTAAATCACCTAAGTAGTAAATGTCATTTAACGAAAACGAAGGACAAGAGGACTAAAAATTTTTGTAACTTGGCCTGTACGATACTTAAGAGCCGTAACGGCCAATTTTCTGAACTGAATTGAATTAAAATTTCTATATATTTTACAATATATCAATGCTTTGACAACTTTTCCTCTTTCTAGATCCCTCCTAAAACATTTGGATCAACCAGTGGATGGTTCACCCGAAAACCCTAGCTTATGATCACTGACTTGTAAAATCCGCAAGTGTCAACTCAAATCTAACTGAAACTACCATATTTTTAAACTAAATTTCTCCAAATCACATTAAAAATATGACAACAATGCTAACTAACTCTAAAATTCTCCCTAAAGCCTTGAAAATACTCGAAAACGACAAATTTTGTTTTCTACCAGTCGACTTTATCGAAAAAACCCATACTCCTTCTTCAAATTAAGACTACTGACTAAAAGTACTTGAAATATCAACTCACCAAGTTAACTTGATTAAAGAGAGCTTCGTCGGTCACTTGAAAGTGCACAAATTTTTGACAAAATTTGATGACAAGAGAAAAAATTAACTTCACCAGAGAGATGAAAAGAGACTGAACTACTGGAACCAGTATACAGAAGAGACAGACACAGAGCTCAAGTTCTGCCGTTGTTTTGTTACCAGCAAAGGGAAAAGACGCTATTATAGCTTTTTGCTGGCTGTTGCCTAATCTCGCCGACAAAACTCTGTATGTGGAATAAGGTTTCCCTGATTGGTCCCAGAACTCCCTCTCTTACGATCAGAAATGAGATCCACCAATAGTCAACCTTGTGGCTATTCAAGCTTAGTTATTCACGGGCCAATGGACTCCCCGTTTCCGGACAACCGCGAAATTGTTGGACTATGCTTTGACATAGGAAATTACACGTGCCTCTATTTACCCTTTTCGCTCTATGATTGTTAAAAAGCTCACAAGGTGAAACTCTAGCGTGGGTTAACAAAGCAATATGGACAGGGCAAGAGAGGAAGTGAATAGTAAAATGGATTTTGCCATCAAAATAAGGCTTTGTATAGATTTACATTGCATTTGTTACAAGAGGCCTGATTTGTGGCGCCCTTCTGGTCAAAATGAAACAAGTCCCAAGCACTAAAAGCACCCAATATACATTAGGGGAACGGCAAGGTATTTTAATGTATGAGTATGAGGACAATGGTTTTTCAATGCACACATTTAATTTCAGATTGTCTGGAACAGCTAAGAGAAAAGAGGAAACGACGAATGTATCTTGAGAATAAATATCATTAATACATATTGCATAACGTATGCCTCTTTACTTTTCAGTTAACACTAGATGCAGCGTTCGTCGTTGATGAATCCGCAATTTAGAAAAATTAAATATTCAACTCATAAAAATTAGCCAAATAACCATACTTGAAGAATGATTTATAAGCCCTGCGAATTCTTGTGAAAATCTCCATTTATGAGGCAACCAATATATAATACTATTTACTATTACAAGAACGACTTGACCTGAAGTCAACTTGCTTTGTGCAATCGGTGTCCAGCATATATTTTCCATAGCCACTGCAGCTTATCTTGGGTAACCATTTCCCAGAAACAACAACTTAAATAAATACACTATAAAGACAATAATAAACTAGTAAAATAAACCGACAAAGCAGAAAATATAAAACGAATGAAAATGAAATGCAGCGCGAAACTAATAAGCCGGGAGGGATGAAAAAACAGTTCCTTCCCTAACAAAGTTGCTTCGTGTTTTTTTGTGTTGTCGGTCGTGTGCATTACACTGTGCTAACTAGCTAACATCAAATGCACATAAAAACAGCTGACAGGATAGGGCCAGTTGAGAGCTTCGTTAAAAAGACAACAGTTGTTGATTCAACTCGTGGTCACATTCATGACGATTGGTGATTGCCGAATTTAAAATATAGTTGTTATTTGCACTTAACAATTAGGTTTTGTTGGACGAGGCTAATTTGATTTATTCTCCTTCCTATAGACGGCCTGAATAGATAGAAGACAAAGATGCCAGTTTTCTCAACTAATGGGCTGGACATTCATTTCCCTTTTGATCCTTACGATGTTCAGAAACAGCTGATGACAAAAGTCGTCGACTGTGTTCAAAATGTATGACAAAGGCTGCAAATAAAATATGTGTATATCGTTAATAATTTTAATTAATGGTGTAATTTTCAGAGACAGAATGGGCTCCTCGAATCTCCAACAGGTACTGGAAAGACATTGTCACTTCTATGTGCCTCTATTGCTTGGCAAAAGAGTCAAAGAAAAGCTTTCCAACAAGCTATACAATCGCAAGGAGGTGAAATTGGAACTTCCACCGCATTGACTCTAGCTCCGAATAGGATATTTGGTAGGTTTATTTTATTTTACCGGATCACATATTGAGTTTCATTTATTTTTATTTTTTTGTATCTCGAGTCACTGCCTGATTTCCTTTGTTTTATGTGTCTACTCATAGAACTTCCCAAGATAATTTATTCATCCCGAACTCATTCACAACTCTCTCAGGCGGTTCAAGAACTTAAGAGATCGTTTTATAAGACTACAAAGTCTATTGTACTAGGATCAAGGGATGTCATGTGTGTTCACGAAGAAGTTAAACGTCTGGAAACATCATCGGCGAAGATAATGGCTTGTCATGTTCGAATTCATGCTCACACATGCGTATATTACAATAATGTTACAGCTCAGAAGGAAACATATTCTATTCAAGAACCGAGTGTGGTGGATATTGAAGATTTGGTGACATCGGGCAAGAAAGGACGTTTTTGCCCATTTTTCATGTCTCGTGAACTAGTAAAAAATGCTGATATCGTTTTCATGCCATACAATTATTTGCTTGATCCTAAGATTAGATCTTCCCATGGTATTGATCTCAGAGTAAGTAGCTCAAGTATTTGGTCAGACATCATGATGACTAAAATGATAAGCTAACTTAAAAAGTTTTATGCATTTTACAGAGTAGTGTGATAATCTTAGACGAAGGGCATAACATCGCTAAAGTTTGTGAAGACGCTGTTTCCTTTGAAATTCGGAGCTCTACCATCACCTTATGCATTATGGAGTTGACAAAGGTAACTAGACACACTTTCAAAAGTCGGGCACTTACTTGCACTACTTAAATATTAATACACCTTGGCCAAAAGTTTCAGCAATGAATGTAAATACAGTAGGATTTTGATTTTTTATGAAGGCCTTGAACGAGTTTACATCGGCTCAGGAAATATTAGACGCCAATTCTTTAACTAAAGATCTCTCACTTGAAGGGATGGTTAGTTTGAAACAGTCGTTTTTGCAGTTAGAACAAGGACTTGACAAAGTAGAAACCGACTCAGAGGGAAAATTAATTCCTGGGAATGAGTTGTTAGCTATTATATTTCAAAATGGATTCCCACCAAGCAGTATGCTCCGAGCTATGAGCAATCTCGACTCGATATCATCCTTTCTTTCTGGAAATAATTTTGAAGCCAAAGGATGTGATCAGTTTGTGTCCGTGCTTCGGGTGCTATCTTCTCAGTCTTTCTATAAGAATCCTGTCAATTTCAGTGATGCTTATCGAGTATGAAACTAATTGTTCTGATTTTCAATTATGTAGTAGTTTGTTGATTTTTTAATGCTTTTGTATTTTGAATTACAGGTCTTTGTTCAATGGGAAGAGCAAAAAAAGTACGGTGGGAGTAAGTTAGTAGAATCTAATGCATCAAATACCCCCAAACCGAAAGTATTTCACTTTTGGTGCTTCAATCCTGCAATTGGGTAAACCAAACCTTCTTTTTGTATCATTGATCGCTTTGTAATTGTGATTACAAAAACCATGCTTTAATATCGCCTTTCTATATGATTGCAAAGGCTCGAGATGCTGATGCAGCATGAACCACGTTGTATTATTCTTGCAAGTGGAACACTTTCTCCAATTGAATTTCTAGAAGCAGAACTGCGAATCCCATTCCCTGTGAAATTAAGCAATCCTCATATCATTAGTGACCACCAGCTGTTCGCATCAGTCCTGAAACTAGGGCCTCGGTCTATTAGGCTTTCTTCTAGTTTTCAAAACCGAAATGACTCAAACTACTTATCGTCTTTAGGGGACCTTATTCGTCTTGTGTGTGCCGCAGTTCCCAAAGGTGTTTTGGTCTTCTTCCCATCATATTCTGTGATGGATATTTGCGCAAAGTTTTGGCAGGCCAATGGCACCTGGGATAAAATTAACTACGAAAAAGTATGAATGAAAAGACATAATATATTTAGTAATATTTTTTTAACTCTGGCTGCGTTAGTTGTAGTACTTAGGTAGTGAACTTAAAAAGGGGATTTTTTTTTTTTAGAAATTATTTTTGGAGCCGAGAGGAAAAAACGCATTCACTCAAACCATGGATGAGTATTATAGGTCGGTTAAAATAAGTGGAGCTTGTTTAATGGCTGTCTGTAGGGGAAAGGTAAGAATCCTGAGTGGCTAGATGTTTGCATATTTGCTTGTTGTAAAACTTTTTGCATCAATACTATTCTATATACCTAGCTTTCAAGGAAAAATTAGTTTTGAAACATTTTGGAATTTTGGAAACATTAAAACATATTTATAAATTCATCACGCTCACTGGAAACAAAAAAAAATTTTTAAAGAAAATAAAAACATGGTTGGAACTTTGTTTGTCTAAAATAAACAGTTTAGTGTTTCTTTTGCAAGACCATCAATATTTGTAAAGCAGATTATTAATTCAAGTTGTATCGTTTCAGGTTTCCGAGGGTTTAGACTTCACGGATGACAATGGAAGAGCTGTTATTATCACTGGTATCCCTTATGCTCCTGCAAGGGACCCTCATGTTATAGCGAAAATGCGCTACTTGGATAGTAAATCTAATGGAACAAAGGTATATTTTTTAAATGTTTAATATGTTTGTGCTTTTCTGATGCTTTTAGGTGGCTGGCAACTTAAATTTCTTTAATTGAAAAAATAATTAATATAGACAATCACTGGACGAGAATGGTATCAACTGGAGGCAACTAGGGCTCTAAACCAAGCCATTGGTCGAATCATTAGACATGCTAAAGACTTTGGAGCCATACTATTATGTGATGAAAGGTGCGGTGGCCTGGATTTCCAGAATAATATGTCTATTTGGGTAAAGAGTCGATTACGGGATTTCAATGACTTTGGTGATGCTCTAAAACACTTGACTCAATTTTTTGGATCTCCTGATAAGGTAGTCAGGACGAATAGCAGTATTGTATCTAGCTAAGCGATGAGAAAATTCTCGCGATGGGTTTGATTCAAGCTGTTCTGTTAATTATTTTTTAGAAAGCCCTGCAAGAGTACGGAAGAAGCTTGTTATCTATTTCAGGAAAAACAAGAGGAATCACTAGATCCTCAAAGCCCTCTACCTTATCTCAAGCATCAATGGAGTCTGAGTCTGATCTCACGTTACTGTACAAGGAGGAGGATATCGCTGAGGCTATTGAAACTATTCAAGTCGTTACTCCGAAACTAACTCCCAAAACTCCAGCTTTGTTTAGAAGTTTGGATTCCGCCAAAGAAACCATAAAAGCCATCAACTTCAGTGACTTGGATTTTAGTAACACAAGTAATACTCATAAAACTCAAAACATGTATCCCATTGTTGCATCAAAGATTCCATGTGGTGTTAATTTCACTGCTGGGACGCACACCAAATCTGAGCCTCTTAGGAAGCGAATTAAGATTGCCGCTTCAAAAAAACAATTTGGGGAGACAGTTAGTGACCTTAGCTCAAAGGATTCAAGTTTGCAGCCTATGTGGTCTTGTAGCAGCCAGACGATTGAAGAGTCAAGAGGGGACACGGCAAGTGGATTGAGTTTAAATCCTGTAGACTGTCAAAGGAAGTCATCAAAACCAAAAGCAGTTATCAAGTTTTCTTCCTTGCGTGATTTTTGGCAATGGGTAAACACTTGTTTTATTCTTCATTTGAGCCCTATATATCTTTTACTATAGTTCATTCAAATGTTTTTTACAATTGTTTACTGTTAGGTAAAGCGGGTCTTGAAACCCGATGAATACTCGAAATTTATCGGATTTGTTAAAACTTATAAGGAAAATAAGAATATTTTGGAGTTAGGACGACATGTTATGTCCCTCTTTACTGATGAACACTTTGATCAATGCTTGAGCGGTAAGTTAATAATATGCTAATAAAGCTGATGCGACCGTAACGCAGAACTGTCAATTGATTGACTGAAATTAAGCTATAATAACTATGTTGCAGGGCTAGCTTTGGTGTTACCCCCTGCCCATATCGAATGTCTGAAAAACATGAAGCCCACTGCTATCTAAATCTATAAGCTAGCTGCTGTGCTGACTGAATCTTCGAACTTTCGAACACAAGACTTAACTTTATAATTTCATACATTTTATATGCAAATTTCATGAGTTTTTTTAGAATCATCCTGCATATTAATTCGTACGCTTTTCTCAGAAAAGTGGATTTTTATATGGATATTTTTAATCTCTTCTAGCGAACTATCTGCGAATCTTATCTGTGACCTTCGTGAATAAATATATGGACTTTTATCTCGTCATTAAAAAAATCAGATCACATTATGTATGCCATTTTGGTACGACACATTTATTCTTAGCGGATTACACATTCATAATTCATACAAATAAAATAACCTTACATATTCAGATCACAAATATTAATATCAATGCTGCTACATTGTATTCTGCAGAAGTGCACCAATGTACCATTTGAAGAAATATGGCTAAATTTCCCTTTCATTATTTATTGTGTACAAGTCTAAAACCCTAATAACATACCTATACCTGCATGCATAACTAGATACAATATACAATGTTCTTTGGTGATATAAAGCTATTAATAAAAAAGCAATTGCCAAATGCAAACATTTTGATCTTTGGTTGGTTAAGGTGATTTCATTTTGAGCGTAGCTCAGCAGTTCCAGTTGATACATCAAATATGTAACTGGATAACTTACAAAAACTATAAATTGCAGCAATCATATTATAGATATAACACACAACATAATTAATTTCGATGATAAAAGTCATATTCATCATTCATGTGATAAAGTCCGACATGAGTATATAATACAGGTGATCGCGCAAGAATAGCAAGATTTTTGGAAGGTTTACATTTTGACTACGGAAAACAAGCTTTCCAAAATTTGTTAGCTTCAAATGATTCACATCAAAAACATTATAAACAACAACGGCAGCAATCCAACGCAGGACAATCTCACGATTCAATATTTAAACCCGACAGTCACACCTTATCTACACTTATTTCATAAATAAATACTGTAGACCTTGCTTGCAATGCAAGTTAATCAGTCCGAGAAGAAGGCTACAAAAAATTTATTGAATTAGTATTGTGATTAATCTTGATAAGTTATTAATATTATAATAGTAACAAAGAATTTAGCGATCACGTTCGATTTGTATAAAAAATTGCGAGAAAGGTATAAAAATTAAGTGCGCTCTAAATAAAGCACATGATAACTAGATATTGTATTTCCAGAGATATTATGGAGTAGTGGATTATTGTTGCGATGTTAGTTGAATTAATTTGCGTGGCTAACAAGTGATTCTGAAGTGACATTTGATTATCTTCATTTATACACAATTTAAGCCCGGAAAGTTATTCACTTTTCTTCTGTAGTGCTTTTATCATCGTCTTGGTCGGTCTCTTCGTCCACAGGAGTGGTCAACCTCGCCATCTCACTGTCTTCCATTTCCCTTGTAGTTTCGCAATAGCTAGACATTTCAGTCATATACTTATCAAAAACAGGAAGTCCCATTTCAGCTCTTTTCATAAGCCTAATTTTTTCTTTTTCCGCTCTATTATCCTTGGCTTTTTGCGCATCCGGACCAAACTTAAGCTTCCTTTTTTCATCCGCATGTTGTCCAGAGTATAACTCAAACTCGTTGGTCTGCTTAGATTGTACTGGAGATACAGCTTCTGGGATAGGTGCTTCTTCCTCCTCTTCAACAAGATGATGATGACGATTATGGTGCTCACAAACGGGTCGCTTTTGATTGCCCGGTACGATTTGCTCTAACTTATCTCCTACACCTCGTAAGTCAGCCAATAATTTTGCTAACTTCCTGTCTATCTTTTTGTGTAGTCCAGCGAAGTTAGGTTCAGGATATTTACCCAGCATAAGATCTTTGTAAACAATGTCAAACACTCCACGATTATGGATAGCAATCCTGTTAAACTCCATGACGACTGGGTAAGCCTCTTTGTAGACGAAAAGTAGGGATTGAGGCAGAGGTAGATGCTTTTGGCCAGTGGTTGCAATCAACTCTGCCAAGTGATTTTTTATCCGAGTGTCTAAGAGTTGAAACCCAGAGCATTACACTCACACATAATTATCTGATATAATAAGGAAAGGACATTACATGATGTGAACTGAATAAGGGATTAACACGGTGCTTACAGAAAATTTTCCGAACTGCATGATTTTCTGTACCAACGTCCAGCACAGTTGCTCGTAAATTTTCCTCGTCCAATGAAATTTCGGTTTCAGCTCCAAATTTGTGCCTCACTGCTTCGGTAACAAGTTTGACAGCATGGTCAGCACATCGATTCAATGCTTCACTCAGTTTGCTGTTCGAAAATCACACACATTTACATCACCATCATAAATTAAAAATTAACAATATGGAGAAGATGATGCACTGTAAACCTTGGCTCCAAATCATCTACAGTGAGCAGACTTTTTAAATCACATCGCAGCCTTTCTCGTACACGCTGACAGTCAAGGGATACCGGAACCCCTGGTTTATCTAGATCTGCCGTATACAAATTGTCTTCTTCTAAAACGTTTTTGCAGATAGAGAATACTCCAACTGTTATTGCTCCTACGTATGTAACTCTTGTAACTTCTTTCGTAAGGTCCACAAATCGTTTCCAATCCAATGTCAATGTCTGCAACAAACAAGGCGTTTTATTTATTATGCGTGCATTTTTATCTAAAACTATAAATGAAAGTTTTTCACGGATTCAAATGCATGCAAAATTCTAACTACAGAACTCACTTCAGGCCACTGGTCCGATTCTGACCATTCCAAAATATCTACATACGCATCTCCAAGAACTTCATCAAAGTCTGGCATTCTATCCTGGTGTCTTAAAATCCACTCCCTAGTAATCCTCAATCCATCCTTGTCCAGCCTGTATTGCATTTCCAAGTGATCGGCAAACTTTTTGCGTTCATAGGCAACACACTGATTGATAATAAGTGGTCGATATTGCTGCAAGAAAAAGTTTGCAAGGTCCATTTGCATCTTCTCCATAACTTCCAATATGCCTTGAAAAATTTCTGACGGCCGTGTAAGATTCTTCAACAGCAAAATATCTTTGTCTCTGGCCGGGCAACATAGCTTTCCCAGAACGTCAATAATAAAACCCACATAATCCTAAAAGAACAAAAAACATGAGATCAACATGATCTTAAATATTTAGTAGTAGACATAATAATATTCATAGTTTTTTATGCTGACCATGAAATCCAGTGCATTTTGCCTTATTAGAATCTGGATGTGTTTTGCATCCAACTTATCATTGATACTATCTCGCATGCAAACATTGTGAGGTAACAGTAGGGATAATAAGATCTAAAATGCATAAAATATATCATAAATGGATTAATTTAATTTTAATATTCATAATTCTTCGATCACTAACAAAATATTACTACTTTGACTAAATAGTTATATTGTAATCAATTATATTATGGATCACCTTTTTCATCTCCATAAATACTACAAACGCTTGATTAAAGTCGGGATTAGGTTTAGAGATATTTTCTTCAAAAATATCCCAGAATGCTTTCTTTAACATCACCGCAACTCGGCCTTCCAACCTGAAAGTAGGCAGGAACAAAACATTGCAGCACATGTGTGAGGGAATAAAAATAATTTTACTTCCCTTTATAGGCTAATATAAGAAAATGATTTTGACTTTTTAAATTTAATAATTTTAGCTAAAAATGCACGCCTTTAATTTTCGAAAGCATTACTCTGCATTAGAACAACGAAAAACCAATGCCAGTCAAAGCAAATACTCTTCACTTGGTATTCTACAGACATGATGAATTGATGATGACAAAGCATTAAGGGACGGTAACAAACACTTACGTAGTGGTATCTGGAGGCATTGGCTGAATACGAAAGTCGTGATTTATGGAAATTTCATGAGCAAGATGCATATTGGTAAACCCATTCATGGCATCTGCAATTTCGCTGAATGGAACACGTTGAGGGCTCCTTCCAGATGTCAAGTACTCTGGATCGGAGTTAATAATTTCATTGGAGTCCTTAGGTGATTCAACAGCCTCTTGTGAAATCTGGGCCTCTGCAGCCTCATCGGCAGCCTCTTCTGCCGCCATTGCTGCATCCCGTACTTGGAAATGCTCAGCCTTAAGAATCTCCTTGATTTTATCGTGATGACCTGTTCCATTTAACTTCCCTCCTTCACTAGAACATTATGAATACAAAGAATACAAAACCTTGGAACTGTAAATTTCAAATTGGGGAATCGATCTGACTTTAAGGTGTTTTTAACAAGCGTCTTCACTTCAATTCAGAGGAAACTTGCATTCTCAATTCTCATTAATTATCCCACCAATTCTTAACCCTTATCTTATGCATTGAAAATATCTGTTGGCAGTTTAGAATAGCAGAGCATGGTACAAATATAAGCAATCAAAGAAATCTCACAAAACAGCAACTTACAGCATTTCTTTCAAAGTGGCTTTTACAACATCTCTCTTCATTTTCTCCATCTCAGGCAATGTGTGTTTCGGTTTATCAATGATATCAGCTATCTGGTTTTCGTTGTTGGATCGAGGGGATGATGCAGTTGAAATGTTGTCGAGTTGTTTGCGTTTGTTATTATCCATTTTGATGTTGTACGCTCGTTCTGAAAGTATAAAATAAATAATATAATCATTTTGGGATAAACAATAACACTATATTTAGACAGTGTAACCAGTGTAACGTAGATTCGTAGATAAGATTTACTATCTAGTAGTTACTTATCGAACCAATGACGATGGACAACAAAAACAAATATACAGAAAAAATTAAATAACATACTTGGTCCTTATATCATTCAACGATTCAATAAATGATTGAAAAAAATTAGCAATGAATAGCTAAACATTACAATATAGATAAAAGTCTTGCAGACTAATTGGTTTTCATTAAATTACGAACAAAGTGTTTTAAAACCTCTGACTATTAATTAATTTCAAACACAAAACAATGAATGAACGTCAAATCATTCAAATAAAACAATCTCACACAAACTCGTAGTTAAATAATAAACATTGTGTCAAATTTAAACTCCTTGCTAATTACCTTTGACCTTGCACGAAATAATTTAAATAAATTTACGAAGAAGCGCAGTTTCCTAAATATGTTTCAAGGATTGAACAATAAAAAATACGATACAAAGAATTTAGATAGTAGTGGGTCACAATTCCCAATCAAGTTTTTGATGGGAACAACAACACAGCAGTAGTACTGTAGAAGGACGGAGAATCCCAGTTCAGGCTCATCATTGTTTACACGAATCAGCTGATTGACAAAGAAAACAAGAAATCGTTGCAATGCTGCTATAACAACGCTGTAACATTATACATGTATAGAGATGTACTGATGGGTTGTGGGAGGGAGGCGAACAATAATAAACCATTGGTGCGCTATATTCTGCAATTCAAGAGATTGTATTTATTAACACACTGCAGGACTGCAGATTGCGGATTTGTGCATCTTTATCAGTAATGCCATTTTTAGACGATACATAGTGAAAGGGAAAATATTAATGGCTTTTCACAATAACTTCAATGCACGTTTTTTTAGAATGGCTCTGTTTTGTCTTTGTATTGTTTTTAGTAGCCAAAAATTATGTAAAAGCAACACAGTTTTATCTTTGAAAAACCACTAAATATTTACATGCTTCTAGATGGGCTGTTATATTTTTGCTGTTTCAGGAGATAAGTTATGCCCTTGTTTTGCTTGCATTTGTACCTAATGCTGCTCATATTTCCCGCAGATTGTGGGTTGGAATGGGCCCAAATTATCCCAAGTCCCAAGCTATACTTTTTGATATAACTTTTCGTATTCGTGGCATAGGCATTTATCGTGCTTCCGGCTTGAAAGGCAGTAGTAGTTTTATATCTTATAGTTCAATATATGTACGTTCCGGGGAAACTATTTTTGTTAACTTGTAGTTATTTTGGGCTTCATGACTAGAATTGAGCCATCTGGCTTCATAAAATAATTGATTGAGCAGGTTTTAGGATTTTAGTCAATATGGTGTCTACTCTATGAGGTTAAAATATGTTGCTTGTAAAACATAGATGGCACAGCTTGAACTTGAACTGCTGGTTAAGTAATCACAACTTTCGTTAATGTTTGAGAATATTGTGGTATAGTATTTGCCACCAGCAGAGAGCAAGTTTATGACCAATCACTCAAATTAATCTCGCATTAATTAAATCATCATCATCCTATACTTTGAAATTGCAAATAAATCTGCCCTTCGATTCAAAATATTAACTGTGCTCAGCTTCACTAATTTTTTGTACCATTTTAATTCCCAGTAAGCTTTTTTAATTTCTTTTTATTTATTTATTTACACATAAGTTGAAAATTAACCTGACAGAAACTAGCCCATAAGTATAAATGATCTACCAAGATTTCATCTCATCCTAAAGCAATATAAGCTCAAGACAAGAGTGAAAGAAAATCAAGAAATTATCAAGCGCCATCATGCATGACAACATGGGGAAATTTGTTCTTGGCGGTGACAATTAAATTACTTGAGGCTCGTTTTCAAATCTGTTTTATCTTTAACCTTCATTGGGCAGACTACGTGGGGTTAACTCAAACTTGCCACAGTAATGACTACTACATTAGTCGTGAAGCCTAATTAAAGATCATGCACATCGTTATCTGATCGCCCACACATAGAAACTAAACAATTTACATTGTGCCAACAGTGCTGATACAATTCATTTTCACATTTCAAAGTCGTCATCACCGACTGTATATTTGTAATATCCGGACAAGCCACTCTCTATAGTCGTACACATGCACAAAAACAGATCAATTTTCATATGGCTTGAAAGAAACACTAATGTGATTTGTAGTTTTTAGCTACACATCCATTTAAGGAGCTTTTACTCTTTCGCATAGAGTCTAATAATGATACAACCCAAGCCAAGTTGGCTTCAATTTTGTGTGCGTGCAATGCTGCAGTTGCAACTTGCCAAATTACTCTCGTATAGTCAACATAGGGAACAACATTTATACCACCACATAATACGTATATGACTTGTTATGTAGACAGAGTTCTCATTTTTGTTATGCCAGCATCATGGTCTTCTTTGGAACTCGCCTCCTCTTATTTGACCAAATTTGTTCCTTCCATTCTTGTCTCGAAACTTTTTGTTCTGGTTCGTACGCCCACAATATAATTCACTGGTTTAGTTTGAAAAAACCACATAAATGCATGAATGAATGATCGAACAAACTACATATGATCAAATACAGTATGAAAAGGTATTTTTTTATACTTTTATTTCAATTGAGATAGATTATAATGATTCAGGTTCACCATGCTATATATTTCCCCTTACTTACCTTAATTATGGCCAAATCTGTCGAAAGATGTTAGATGATCCTGTTTCTAGAATTTTGGTATGCAAATGTTCGTACTTTTAGTTAGACAGTTCAAATATTTTATAAAGCTGCTTTAAATGTCAGTGCGTTGACATATTTTGATAAAAGTACGTTTTTAGGAATTTTAAAAGTGAAGTGTCTTCCAATTTATTAGCTACTTGTATTGTCTTATTGAAAAATAATGATAAAAATCTCAATGTTCTTAAATCAAAATATTATCAATGATCAATGTTCATTTAGCAGTGAATAACTTAGAATGTAGGTGATACTATGTTTTGTAAATTGACCTATGCAAGATTATTTTCATTCAATGCCAATATAAATATCTCAGATATGACGATGAGAGACGTCTAAAAAAGGAATAATAAATATCAGAAAATATCCATTGACTTCTCAAAGGCAACGAAACTTCTGGACTCCATGTTAGAACTAACGACTTTTTGATAGTGAACTTATACCTGCTATAAACTGCGTTAAACGAGTATATTGAAATAGCAAGACTCATTCTAGAGCTTGGTTTTCGTATTATATGAAACTTTAATGCATAAAACTGTATTACAATCGATCAACTCAATCTTAATATTCATAATTCATTAAAATGTTTTTTATAATCGACTCCTGAAAATTAATGTAACATTTTACTGCACTGAATGGTTTTATTTCATGAATTATGTGTTTAATAGTGTTTGATTAGCTTCTGCAGCTGAAGCTGGACAGTAAATTCTTTGATTAATAAATTGTGTTCACGTTAAACTATTCATTAAGGTAAATACAGGAAGAAGAAACGAAAGCAAGACTAAAACACCAATCTGCAGTCTTGAAATAGGGGTTTGGGAAGAGCTGAAGATGTTCAAAGGAAAATGAATGCGCTCATAAAAAAACATTGCTCGCCGAATGAATAATCCTACAAACATTGAGAATCTGTCCTTCATTTTGTCTAACATTTGCTCAGTCTCTTGACAATCACAATATATATTTTATTATTAGTATCCATAGAAATAGATTAGATTACTAGCAACGTTGAAGGACCATTAAATGTGCCTTGTGTATAAGTTCGCGTCTAGAGAGCATATTTACTTGTGATCCAGTAGTGAGTACGTTACGCTATAACCTAGTGAGCGAGCGAGTTCAGGTAGGTTGGTTCTGGATTCTTCATTTTTTTGTTTCCACACACAGGCTTATGCTTAACTAGCTATTTATTATGCTTTTGATTCGCTGAGAACAAACCACAATTCGGATTTTCCCCATGAATGTGCTGATTTTTAAGCCATTAGAACACAGACGAAAATTTCATCAAGATTCGTCAAGTCCTTCGGGTCGGGAGTTATCGTCTTTCATAGCAGATGCGGACAGACCGGCAGACAGACAGACAGACAGACATAGCGTAACGTAGCGGATATCTCTTGTTACTTTATAATCCACTCACTGGGTCGCTCATTGCCATTTTATCTAGCAGTCTACACATGTATGCACTATGGAACAAACAACAATGTTTTGGAGTTGCAACCACCATATGAGATTTCTGTGTACACCCGACTCATAAAGCAGTGTGGTAGAAACACAATAAAAATACACAGAAAGATATTAGAAATTATGCATGCACAAAATCTTACGGACATTACGTGGCCCCCATGTAAAATAGAATACTGCCAACTCTGCTGACTTTTTTGACCATATTCGACCCGTGCTAACGACGACGAAGATGATTATGATCCTGCTGAATCTTTATTTCTCGCCCACGGTCTCTCCTACAAACATTGAGAATCTGTCCTTCATTTCGTCTAACATTTGCTCAGTCTCTTGACAATCACACGATTGTGCACTAGAATCTTATATTTCTGTTCGAAACAATAGTTGACCACTGGTCACCTGAAGCATTTTTGTCCTTTAGTCTGTCTCATCCAAACTCAAGTGCTAATATTATCAGTGCTGGTATTTATAATTTTTGCAAAGTGTTGTTCAACTATACATGCTCGGAATCCAAGTCAGCAGAGGAGCTGAAGTTAGAAGTTGAAAAAAGCTGAAAAAACATAAAAGTAAGACATTGTTTACTTCTAGTTTGTCTTAATAGTAGCTCATTTTTTGGAAATCACTTTCGTTGCAAAAAATCGTCACAATACTAGCAGCTGGGACCGCACGATGAGTTTGTAGGGAAGGTAGATCCTATTTGTAAATTGCCCATCAGGACGATCAAATGAGATTCACATATTTATTATCATTTCTCATTGTATTAGGATGAAAGGTTAAGCCTAACGTGCAGTTCATTCACAATTTGTGTACAAAAAAAGCTATTGTGACCATTTGCAAATTAATGCATGCACCACGGGCTCACGTAGTGCGTATCAATGACCCACACTCTTTAAAAATAAGCTGTTGTTTGCGGTGGACATGAGCCATAGAATGGAAATGTGTTTGGAACAGGCTTGGGTTTGGATTGGATTCTCCATTCACCAGTCTGTACCAGGTAGACCCAAGCACCTTAGGAATTTTCTTGACTCAATTGAGCACATGCATGGACTATATTTTATTTGTTCCATCCTAGCTAAGCTAGCTACCAATCAGCTATCTTATGGAATTCCTATCACACGTTCTGCATGCATTGGTTTTGGTTGATTCAGCTCCAGAAACTTCAGTGTTCCGAGAACTAGTAGTCAATAATATTGAACACGACGATTTTTCTAGACTTGTTACCCATATTTCATACAGAGCGTTGAAACGTAAAGCTCTTTGCTTATGTATTAAACTTGTTCCGAGATCCTCATTAAAATTGCATTTCTTGTTACATAGCATCTGTTTCTAGCTCGGTGGACACTTATAAATTTCACACTACCGAGTTATATTTCCGTCAAAATAAGTATCATCATTACATTTGTATCACCATTGACATCTGATAGGTTAAAGTTTCGTTAGCGTATCAAGTACAGTGCAAAATATTTGTACCAACATGGAGTAATCAATCACACAGTCATTTCTGGTGCATTCAGGTAATTCACACGGTTTTTATCAGCTATAAATTATTGCTCCTTCCTAGGTTTTATCTTTGCATTTTAATTACTGTATTTCTACACATGCTATTAATGTAAGTGGTGAGGAGACTATATTTCCATACTCTTTTTCATGTGGAAAATCATGCAACGTTAACTTCATTACCTATTCTTTGCCAACTTTATCAGAGTATCAAATTTAATTCAGACATTAAGATAAAATTTTCTTTCTCAAATCGTGTACTTTTACTAGAAGGCATTACAAATGCATGCAAACTTTTTGCATTTTGTCAAACGGTGTGCAATGCTGATATCACCATTATCAGCACTAGAACTTACTTAGATAGCACATTTCCAAGAAGCCAAGTATGGAAGGACAAGTTTCAGGTTACAAGGAAAATACCCTAATATAGTTATGGATTTGTCTATATCCTTAATAGCTGAATATCAAATAATGGATTAATTTTACATCGAAATTTGACACCACTGCTCAAATAATGTGTTCTCCGTATAGAAAAAACATTAATTATAGGCGAACGTCATTCATGCTATAACTAGAAACAACATTTTTTTCTTCCTAAGAACTTGCTAGAAATTAGGGCATAGTTGTGTCAGTCATAATGACCCTATCTATACTCTTGCGCATGCAGAAAAACTGCCATAATTCTCATTATCTCTTCTAACCATGTTTCATACTATTGAAGTCTAATTACCTGTTCACATCGCAGCTACCCACAGTCTACTATTTCAGGTGTCACAAAAGTAACGAACTACCAAGTTTGACTACATATGACTAGTTGTTAGTTACTAACTAAAAACCAACCTAAAGATAATATTTCACATGCCCCACGTGTACAGACGCCATATTGTAAATGTTATACTGTATTATAACTTCCTCTATTACCACACTATTTGCCTACTGTTCTGCATGATCTATGGACCCTGTTGGTGTGCAATAATGATATATACACGCCTCTTCATTAACCTTTTGTGTGTCGCTGTCTTCACTTTGAAATTTAGCACAACCTCGTCTTCCTCTACCCTTTGTTTGTTCCCTGCAGTAT
>Ga0210040_10000568_pt1 | contig 61491 bp, 55 predicted proteins | sample CryGeyCG12114_NA_FD_185462 | JGI IMG/M metagenome (GOLD analysis project Ga0210040, IMG submission 185462) | Groundwater microbial communities from aquifer - Crystal Geyser CG19_WC_8/21/14_NA (SPAdes) (version 2) | ecosystem: Environmental > Aquatic > Deep subsurface > Groundwater | place: USA...
GAGCCCGTCGATTAGCCACTCATCCACCCCGCCATTCTATTTTATCCTACCCTACTATACTATACTGTACTGTACTCTACTTCATTATTAGTTTTATAATTTATATATATATATAATAATTAAAATAACTAATTAATTAAAATATAATAATAAATTTTGTCCAACACCACGTTCCCGTAGCATTACCCTGTTACGACTTCACCCCAGTCCTCAATGGTAACGTCGTAGACGCTTGCTCGATTTTAATTACTTAATAAAGGTTAATACCTTACTAAATTAAGTAACTCAAATCAAACTCACAATCTACTTCAGCCAACACCAATTTCCATGGCGTGACGGGCGGTATGTACTAGACTTATAACTATATTCACCGTGGCGTGCTGATCCACGATTACTAGCGATTCCTACTTCATGTACCCGAGTTGCAGGGTACAATCTGAACTGAGATTAAATTTAAAGATTTGCTCCGGCTCACGCCCTCGCCTCTTACTGTAATAACCATTGTAGCACGTGTGTAGCCCAATCTATTAAGACCATAATGACTTGACATCATCCTCTCCTTCCTCCCAAAAGTGTAAGGGCAGTAAATCTAGTTTACATGAATTAGTTTTAAAATTTGAATTTTAAAACTATAAACAGTAGTAACTAAATTAAAGGGTTGCGCTCGTTAGGGGAATTAACCAAAACACCTCACAGCACGAGCTGACGACAGCCATGCAACACCTGTGTTAGATTATAATTTCTAATTCATTAAATTAAAATAATAGAAGAAATTATTTATTTTATTTATTAATTAATAAAGCAAATTAAATTAAGCTAAACTAAACTAAAAATAAATCATAAATCTCATGCAATGATTGGTAAGGTTTTTCGCGGTATATCGAATTAAACCACATGCTCCACCGCTTGTGTAAGTCTCCGTCAATTCTTTTGAGTTTCAACCTTGCGGCCGTACTACTCAGGCGGAGTGTTTACCGCGTTAGCTAAAACACTGAAAAAATTTGTCAATTAATTTTCCAACATTGAACACTCATAGTTGAGGGCATGGACTACCGGGGTCTCTAATCCCGTTCGCTCCCCATGCTTTCGTATCTCAGCGTCAGTTCTAAACCAGATGGCCGCCTTCGCCTATTGATGGTCTTTCTAATATTTAAGAATTTTACCTCTGCATTAGAAATTCCGCCACCCTCTTTTATACTCTAGTTTAATTGTTTACTTAGTAATCAAGAAGTTAAGCTCCAGTCTTTTACTAAATACAGATTAAACCGCCTACATACCCTTTACGCCCAGTCAACACGAATAACACTAGCCCCCTCCGTTTTACCGCGGCTGCTGGCACGAAGTTAGCCGGGGCTTATTCATTAGGTACCGTCATTATCCTCCCTAATAAAAGAGCTTTACAATTCGAGACCTTCTGCCCTATACCAAAATAGAGACTTCACTCACGTGATATGGCTGGATCGAACGTTAGTTCATTGTCCAATATTCCCCACTGCTGCCTCCCGAAGGAATCCGGACCTTTTTCAGTTCCGATGTGGCTGACCGTCCTCTCAGACCAGCTACGGATCATTGGCTTGGTAGGCTATTATCTTACCAACTACCTAATCCGACGTAGACTTCTTTTAACAACAAACTTAATCTTTATGAATTATTCAGTATTATTCTATAAATAGAGGTATGCTGAATTGTTAATTTTAATTTCTACGCATTACTCACCCGTACGCTACTTGATCTAATTAGAAATTAAATCACGTTCAACTTGCATGTGTAAAGCCTATCACTAGCATTCACTCGGAGCCAGGATCAAACTCAAAATTATTTTTTAAATGAGAATATATAGATAACCTCATAAGTAAAGTCTAAATTTTTTAAAAGTAAAGTAAAATCTATCTTATAAACGAGTAGAACAAACTAGTAATTTAAGTTTAATAAAATTTAAATAATATAAATATAAGTATAAATATAAGTACAGGAAGGAAAGGATTTGAACCTATATCTTCGATTTTGGAGATCACTATTTTACCGTTAAACTACCCTCCCCTCATATTTTTATTTGTATTTGTTACTTATATTTATACTTATATTTATATTATTTAAATTTTATTAAACTTAAACTTAAATTTTACGCAAATTATTTAAATTGATTAAATCATAGGGCGCAGTTAAATACATCAAACCTTCTTTAATTAATAAATATTTTGTTTTATTACCAAAATGATCTTCAGATTTATAAAAATATAACGCTAAATGCACATTAAAACAGAAATAAAGAAGATTACTAAAGCGAGATAATGCAGAAATTAATAAATAATAAACAGGGAATAAAGGTAAAACAATAAATAAATGAGATATTACAAAATTATTAAAAGTTAAATCGTAAATAAACAAACTTATTGAAAAAAATAAAGGCAATAACTTAAAAAACTGGCTAACGTTACTAAACGCAGATTTATATTTAAATGTGTTATAAATAGGAAATAAGGCGGGGTACAATATAGAGTACAGTACCCCGCCTTTTAAAGGAGTTAAAAAATTATTTTCTATTAACAGAATAAATTTTAAAATATTATTACAAAATATATCATAATTTAATAAACATATTATTGATAACCGCCTAATAATAAAAAACTGCAATAACCAAATATACAAACTTGTAAACGAAATTGATATGTAAGTAGAGTAACAGCGTAATATTAAAAAGAAATTAAAAAGTAACAAAGTAATTAACCATAAAATTAGTAATAAAAACAAAATTAATAAAAAACGTATTAACGTGTTATCTAAATTTAAGGATACAGATACATTTACATTTATATTTATATTTAAACTTGAATATAAATATAAATGTAAATAAATAAATTTAACAACAAATAAAAGAGCATCATCAATTAAATTTGTAATAAAAGTTATATTTTTTAAATCAAAATATATTTGTGTTTTAAAAATTCTAACCAATGAAAGAAAAAATACATTTAAAAGCAAATAAATTATTATTATAAAAACTCTTCCAAAAGTAATAACCCAAGTCGAATCATATAATGCTTTTAAACTAAAATCTATACCCAATTTTACTAAATTTAGACACACAATCACAATTAATAAAATTAAAAATAAAATTAAATAATAAACACTTAACATGAAGAAATTTTACACAATATATTAGTATATTAATAAGTAATAAATAATCGTAACGATATATTAATGTTAAAAAAAAAACCTAAATATCATCATAATTTAAACAAATAGTATATAATTGTTCAGGAACAAAATTAAAATATTTTCTATTAATAAAAATAGTTTCAGGATAGATAGTTTTTTTAGCACCATAATTAGTTAATCGTAAAGGTAGTAAAAATTCGTATTTTACTAATTGTAAATATTTCAAAATAGTAAATCTTTGGTTAGGAAAATATAAATAAGCACGAATACGAGAAGTAGTAAAAACGTAATCTAAAGAAGCAGGATTATCAAAAAACTGATTTAATGGCTCTAAAAACTCATAAACACTTAAAAACGCAAAATATTTTATAAACCATATAACAAATAAAACTAAAACTAATAATAAAAGTAATAATAAAACAGAAAATAAAGATAAAATAAAATTGTTTAACCACATAATAATAAAAATTAGAATTAAAAATGTAACAACAATTAAATTATAAAATGAGAACGGAGGTGCGTACGCGTGATTTATAGAAAGTCGTAAACGATTACTTAATTGACCAAATTTATTAATAATTACTTTTTTAGAAGTAATTATTAGTATAATACGTTCTAAAAACCTTGCAAAATTATAGGAAGAAGAAGAAAATGTACACTTATGTCTTAAAAAATAAGTCAATAAGTAAATTTTTAATTTTAAATAATTTGTAATTTTTCTAGAAATTTCAAAACGCCAGGCCCAAATATGAAAACTTTTGATACACACGTGTAAGTAAAAAAGATATAAATTTATAAACTTTACAAACAAAACACAAGTAAAATATAAATACAATATAATATTTAACGAAAATAAAATTAAAAATAAACGGTATGAAAATAAGGATAAGAGTAAATGTGAATTTAAATTTAAATGTGGATGCGAATGCGAAAAACAAATAAAATTATCAGTAAAAGATATTAGTAGTACTATTTTTGTTAAAATACTTAAACTCAATGTTGTACAAATATCTATTAAATTAATTGATTTAAATAATATATTTAAATCAATTAAATATAAAAAAATTATACTAGATAAAATAATTAAACAAAAATTAAATAGTAAAAACAAAACTTTTAATAAATTTAATTTCCAAGTAGAATTATCTAATAAAAAATTCAAATAAGCTAAACCTTTTATCAAATAAAGTAATACAACATTTATTAATGTTGTATAAAATAGTATACTATAAAATATAGAAATTAAATCAAAAATTGATATAGAAGTATAAGTATAAGTAGAAGTAACCATGTATAAATGAATAAATATAAATATAAATATAATTTTAATTATTACTATTATTATCTAAAATACCATCATATAAAGTAGGTGGTTTCGCTAAAGATAACTTTTCGAGTGTAGGGACACCTTGTTCTGAAAGTTTATCTAAAGCTAAAGCTTTAAAGCCTTTAGTAGACATTGAACCATTTCTCCACATATTTTCTAATTGTTTGGAAGAAGTATAACTTAAACTTTCAAAACTATCATTAACCTCACGATCTATTACATGAAGAGATGAATCCAAAAATAAATTACCACCAACTTGTAAAGCGGTAGCTTTTATATCATCGTATGAAACAATTACACCAAACTGTACATTTAAAGGAGCTAAAATAGGATTTAAATCTAATAATAGAACATTTACTTTGTTTAAAAATTCAGTATTGTTTGAACATGTAGAATTTAAGTTTTCAATTTGTTTCATAACTTGATCTATTTTTAAAACTTTATTATCTAAATCTAATATTTCTACATCATCATTTATAAATTCAGATTTTGGATTTTCCCTATAATAACGCAATTTATTAATTACTTTATCATAATAAGCGATCCTAGCCACATTATCGAAAGGTTGAGCACTAATAACAATATGAGCTGATTCTGGCGTGTGATCAAAAGATTGTTTAGGTTTAAATTTACAGTCAAGTAAATACAAAGGTGTAAGTGTACATATAGAATTATCTAACCCGATATAGTCAGGATTTGATTGAGCAGTGCCATTATAAATAGTTAATGAAGAATTGGTATTATTTATTACTATTTTTAAGTTAGAACCATTAGAATGTAAGATTCCATTAATAAAGTAAGCTGTTAAAAATTCTGTTAAGCCATCTAAAAAAGACACATCAGAAAGTTTACCAGAAAATTTAGGTTTAGTAGAATCTACGAAAGCAATTAAATCTGATTTTAAAATAGGATTATAAATATTTTCTAAATTTAAATTTAAAGCAGCAATATGAGTAGGATCAAAGCCTTTTACATCTGTTAACCTATTTGCTTCGTTAATTATTTCTAAAATTTGTGAATCAGTATATTTAGTTTTAAACATAGAATAATACAAATATTTTAATTTATTAGGAGTATTTTTCATATTAGATAAATAATATGTTTTATAAAGTGAAAAATTTAATGAATTTACTTGAGAAGGCGAAAAAATATCCATACGTGAATGTAAAAGTCCTTTAAATAAAAAAGGAGTTAACATTGAAGATTGAGGTTTACCAATAGGTGAACGCATAATATTTCTTTTAAACAAATAAATTTTTGTTCTATTAAAAGGAATATAATTTATAGTTAAACTACTAACTAAATAAGAATTAAAGGCGTTATTGAGAAGAAACATGAAATTTATAATTTTTTATTTTTATAGTGACAATAATAACAATTTTAAGTAAATGATTGAACATAAAAAAATTAATGTTTAATATTAAAATTATTTACTTTTAATAAAATCCACCCTAGCTTAAACAAAATAATTAATTTAGTATAAAATTGTGGTTATTTGTTTTAATCTTATTTAAGCTAGGGTGGATTTGAACCACCGACTTCTCGCTTATCAAGCGAACACTCTACCAACTGAGTTACTAGCTCGTTTTACTGTTTAATAATTTAGAATATATATATATATATATTTATATTTGTACATTACTAATAAAATACTTTAATAAGTAAAAGAAAAGTATAAAATCTTCTTATAAACGAATAAACAATTAAAATAATTATTAAACAGTAAAACGAGCTAGTAAATTAACTAAAAATCCTTTACTAAATCACGTTGTTTTAAATCTATAGAGATGTACTCGTGCCTGTTTAATTTATCATTAAATAATTTTATTAATAAATCAGGTTTAATATTATTAGTATAATTCATATATTGAATTTTATTTTGGGCATCCCACACTGAACCAAATTTTATATCATTGGAATTTAAAATTAAATTTGATTTACCAATTAAAGGATAAGATTCTAAACGTTATAATAATAAATAAAAATCAAATGTTAAAGGAATTTCTGTTATTGTGTGAGTAGCCGCACCCAAAACCGGTGAATAAGAAGTTGAAGAGGTTTTAACAATTTCAACAAATTCTTTAGAATAATCTAACCCGCTAGAAGATAAATGAGTAAGCAATAAATCTTTAAAAATAGCAGAATTTTTTATAGGACTATTCGGAAAGACTTCAGTTGATTTACCCGATAAATTAAATTTTTTAAAGTTATCTAATGAGAGCGACAACGCAGTAAAAATAATTCCTTTAGCAACTTGAGAAGGACTAATTGGATCTAAATGAATAAGATTACCACCTAACTGAAAAGTAGTAGGAGCTACTAAACGTTTTGATACATCAAGTAAACCTAATCTTAACATAGTTTCATCAAGCGAGAAGGACATTCGATTTGGAGCTTTAATTAAACGAGCTACACTAATTAATTTAAAAGCATGAATAGATCGATGAAAAAGAAAACTAAACTTAGTTGAAATTTTTTTATCAATTTTAACCGTAGATCTACACTTATGTAAATTTAAATTATAAAGTAACATAATAAGTAATATTATATTAATTTGTTAAAAAATTAAAGATTATGTATGTAAATGTTTATCTAAATTATTTAATAAAACATTGTTATAAATTATAGGAACTTGAGGGATAAATTGTAAAATATAATATAATATTTTAGCAAAATCTTTATCTACAATGTCTTTGTATTCTTGTTCAAATTCCTCAGAAACCTCGTCAAAATTATTAAATAAAATTGGAAAGCGCAAAGCTGAGTCGATTATAAATTTAAACATTAAAGGCATAATTATAGGAAATAATTTAGCAGGAACCGTAAAAACAAGATCAACCGGTTTAACCTCTTTATCTAAATTAACACGTAAGGATTTTGCAAAATCATAACCGTTAGGAACTAATGTAGTTTGCATAAATATATTATCAATAATAAAATTTAAATTTTTTAAATTTAAATCTAAATTAAAATCTAAATCATCCGGAAACGAATTCATACTAATATGTTTAAACATAATTGTATTAGTTTTATGTATTTTATTAAAACCTAAATTATAACTTATAAATAAATAATCTTCACTACCGACGGGACCAATATTAACAATTAAGGGTGCTTGACGAATTAAAGTACCTAACATAGTTATTAAGTAAGCTACTACTACACCGTAATTTTTTCTATCCTCACAGTGCATATTAAAAAACACAGTTAAAAAAGCCAACCATTTAGAAGGTAAAAGGTTAAAATTTTCACCCTCTACTAGTAATAAATCTTTTAATCCAATAATATTTGTAATATTAGGATATAATTGTATATTACCTAATTCATCTTTTTGACTTGCTGTTTTATTATTTTCATATTTTTGTAAATTATGTAATAGTAATAAATCGTTAAACGATTTATAATATATATTATTATTTACAGAATAAATTAAATCATTTTGAGGTAATTCTACTAATACATCATGATATTGGTGAAAACCACTATTTTGAAATGAACGATTCTGACTAATTAAAACTTTTTCATAGTTATCCATGAAAGGGAAAAAGTTAGACATATAACTAATTTGCTCTTGAGTAATACACTTATTTAATTTATTATCAGTACTACTAATCATACCAATAATACTAAAATCAGTATTATTATTAATATTAATATTATTGTTATTATTATTTATCATATTACACAATTTTTAATAAATGTTTTATATAAATTTAAAATATAAAAATGTTTAATAGTATTATTTTTTATATTATTATTACCTTCTAATAATAAAACGTAAAAATTTTAATAACCGCAACAACGAGCTTACCATTAAAGTCGCAATAAATGCACACATAGGCCAAATGGCTTCTAACTGTTCTTTTAACTCCGGATGTTGTTTTAAAATAAAATTTATTTGAGCTATTATAGATTATTTAGCTTTATCCATATCTACAGGGATACCAACAGTTGGTATATTATTAAGAATTGGCGGTGTAGGGGAAAAAAGGTGGGGCAGGAGAAGGCATATTTATAATTACATTGGTACCTGGCTTAAGAAAACCCAAGTAAGCTAAGCAAGCAATAACCACACCGAACGCTGCAGATTGATATGGATGTTCTAACATGTAATTCTGAATACGAGCCAATAAACTATTCTTTTGATGTAATTCCTTAGCCTCTTTAAGTTCTTTTAACAACTTATCCACGTCCTGCTGAATCTCCTCCCGTAATCGCGTTTCTATACGTGCAAACTCACTCGCACGCGTTAACGCCGCGACCGATGCGCGTGCAGCATTTTGCATTAATAAACGATTGCGAGCAATTTGTTGTTCTTGTTCCGCGCGTAAAGGAAACAACTCATCAACAGTTACATCAGAATCTTTTGTTAATAAAGTTGAAAGATCAACTGTTGTTTCTTGTGGTGATAAAGTAGTATTGCCTTGGCTATCTACAGCTTTAATAGTATTATGTTGTTCAATTTTATTTGATTCAGTAATAGTAGATTTTGATTCAGGATGTATACGACAACTACCGTTTTCGACATCCCTTACAAAATTTTCTAATACAAGATTGTCCTGTTTTATTTTCTCCTCAATTGCTATTTGCTGCTCAGTTGTAGTTCCAAACTCCTCCTCGATCCGAATTAATTCATTTTCCTCAGGAGTTGCTTTTTGTTTGCCCTTATTAACGTTAGAATCCCCAACATTTCTTACAATTATTTTTATAATAGTAAAATTTAAAAAGGATTTATTTTTATTTGTGTTGAAAGAAGAATTATAATTTTTTATTATCATTTGATAAGATTTTTTATAAATATATTAATATTAAAAAGATTTATATTAGATTGAAGTAACCCCTACCACTTAAGATATTTATAAAGAGTTAATTTTTGATATAGTGGCCGCCAAAGCTTGAGCTGTTCTATCAATAATAGGTTCGGCCCTATCTAATCTACTTGCTAAACGTGCAAGTTCAGCGGCTACACCCCTAAGCTCATTAGTTAAACCAGTCGCGACTAACTCTTGATTTATTACTCGCTGATCAAGTATATTCACTGTTTCTTGTAACATGTTTGATTTAGTTGCTAATTCAGTTACACTTTCTTGAATTGCAGAAGAAGTTTGTTTTGCAACTTCACCCGCTTCATTTAATTTTTTCGCAGTTTCTGCAGTTCGTGTATTAAAACCAAAAAGTTGTTGTATACTCCAATGATTATTTAAATAACCACTAAATAAATAACAACCCCCCACTACTACGACAGTTATTACTACAATATGACCAGCATGATTTAGAAGAAATGTACCAGTAGTAGAAATAACATCTCCAGCTTTTGTTAACACACCTTTACCGTTTGGAACAATTTCAGATTGTACTTGGTACGTAGAAATAACATCTTTTATTAAATTGTTACCTATTTTTGAAGCTGTATCAAATAAACTTTTACTTGAACAAGCATTTAAATACTCATCGGATAACCAATCAAAATTATTTTTATTTTGTTCATTTATAAAAGTACTTTTTAAATAAATTTTATCTTCTAATTTTAACGTATTATTTTGATCTATTAATTCTGCTATCCTATCAAAAAAGATAGTTTTCTTCTCTATTATGTCTTTTTTAATGATAACTTTGAAAAGTAAAAAATTTGCTACCACGTCGTTTGATATTTTCGTACTTTTAACTACTAATAAATTATAATAAAACACTATTATTGTAAAACTTATCGAATTTGCTAAAACTTTTACAATTAAGTAGTGCTTATTTTTATCTAATTTTTCGAAAATAACATAAAATTCATAAAATATACAAGCAGTTAAGAGTAATATCCCTGCTATTAAAAAAAGTTTAGGATAAAAACTAATACTTTTAATAAAACCATTATACGTACTTACAACTATGTTTGCTAAAACACTTGCAGATTCCAATTCTTTACCTGTTATACTTTTAAATAAAGACGGTTCTACTACTAACATACTATTGTAAAAAAACAACCTGTCAACTAATAGTATATCTGCTAATACTAACACTAATACAGAAAATAAGGATAATCCTTTTTTAAACATTGAAACCATATTTTTTATTTTAATAAGTTTTTAAATATAAATATAAATAAGTAAATAAAATAGTTTAATGACAATACAATTTCGGTCACAACTAGTTCTATTATAGATAATAGAACTACAATAAAATACTTATTATTTTTTACGTTTTTTATATTATTATTATTACGTTACTACCAGAATTGAAATTAAAATAAGAAATAATACAATCTAATTTAATTAAATTAAATAGAAGGAAACCACGATAAAAGTACATAAATCAAGATATAAGTACAAATTAACAAGTTTAAAACAAACTTACGGGAATTAACTTTAATAGAAAAAACAGTTGAAGTTAATACATTTTTATACTTTAACAATTCAAAATAATCAATATTAGATTGTAAATTTAAATCTAAATTTAATCTACTACAAGTAACAATAATAGTAGAAGAATTTTCTAATCTAAGTTTATCCATTTTAAACTGAAACAAATATTTAAAAGTTAAACTGAACAAATATAAAATTAAAATTAAACATAAACAAAAACAAATTACTAAAATTATTAATTTTAGTAATATAAATAAAAAAATTGAATTAAAAGTTAAAATTATAACAGAAGGAGATAAAAACGTAATTAAAAAGTAAGAACATAACAAAATTAAATTGAAAAATAAAATTAAAGTAAGGTTAAACAAAGAGCGAACAAGGGTAACAATACGGTTATTTGAATTTGTTTGATTACCATATAAATAAAGCATTTGAATAAAATTTACTAATTTAAAAACTTTTAAATTATTTAACCATTTAACCAATAACAATTTATTTAAATATAATTTTATTAAATTAGTACTACTATTTGCAATAAAAGATAATTTACCAATTTTAAAACAAAAAAGTTTATTAAAATAATTAGTTGGAATAAAAAAAATTAAAATAAACGAGTATGTTAAAAACAATATAAATATTAACATTTTAATAAAATTATCTAAATTAAAAACAATAAAAACGGGGAAAGAAAGCATATTAATTTAAAATGTAAAATAATTTATATATATATATACAAATGGTATTAAAAACAAATGATTAAAAAAGCAATAAAATATTTTAAAACAGAACAAATTTCTCATATTTTGGATAAATAAAATTATATAAACTATTAAGAATTAAATTTCTTTAATCTTAATAACCACTGTTTCTAAATAAGAAGTAGTTGAATTTTGAGAAGGATAGAGTGGAGTTACTTTAATAGAAAAAATACCTTGAATATAAGATATATCTAATACTTTTACAAACTACAAACTTTCAAAAGTACATTTCTGAGCGATATCAAGTAAACTAAAAAGGAAAAACAAACAGGAAGCTCACATATTTTAAATTTAGATAAACACAAATCATTTTCTAACGAAAACTTATTTTTTTAAAAAAGATGAACTTATTAAAGAAAATAGTAACATAAATGCAAATATACGTAAGTCTAAACAATAGTAAAATTTAATTATGTTATATATGTTTGTATATTTAGTATTTTTCCCGATACTAATATTAAAAAAAAAAAAAAAAACTAATAAGTACTTCAAAACTTGTTTGATTAACTTTAAAACTTTTCTTAAACATAAAATAAAGATTTAAGAATTTGACAACCGAGATATAAAAAATTATTATTAATCTGTATAATAGGAAATATTTTTACTAATAAGTTAGACATAGTAAGTAAATTTTAAACGTAAATTAAATTAACATAAAAAAATATTAAATTATTTTATTAAACTACAAATAACAAAGATTTTATTAAATCATCAAGAATTATTAAATAAACAACAAAGTAATACTGAAAATAAGAACAAAATATAATTAACAATTATTAACACAATATTAAGATTATATTAATAATTAAAAATTAATAATTAAAATTATAACTCAGTAGCGTTGAAATACTCAATAACATTAATTAATAAAGTATCCTCAACATCAAAGTTTTTCAACGTCGGTAACGCTTTAATATAAGGACCAAATAATTCTGAAGTTTCAACAAATTTTAATAATTTAGTTTCATAAGATGAAATTTCAGATAAATCAACTTTATCTAAGAAACCTCTTACCCCTGCAAAGATAATAGCAATTTCTTTATCAATACTTAAAGGAGCATTTTGAGGTTGTTTTAATAACTCAGTAAGTAAAGCACCTCGTTTTAATAGTTGTTTAGTACTTTCATCGATATCAGTATCAAATTGTGAAAATACGGCAATCTCTCTATATTGAGCTAATTCTAATTTCATTGAACCGGCAATTTTTTTCATAACAGGTACTTGGGCAGCTGAACCTACTCGACTTACAGATAATCCAACATTAATAGCGGGACGAATACCTTTGTAAAATAACTCTTTTTCTAAGAAAATTTGACCATCAGTAATAGAAATAATATTAGTAGGAATATAACCAGATACATCACCAGCTTGAGTTTCTACAATAGGTAACGCAGTCATAGAACCACCACCGTAAGGTAAATCTAATTTAGCTGAACGTTCTAATAATCTAGAATGAATATAGAAAATATCACCAGGAAAAGCTTCTCTACCTGGTGGACGACGTAGAAGTAAACTCATTTGACGGTAAGCGATCGCATGTTTATTTAAATCGTCATAAACAATTAAAGCATGTTTACCATTATCACGATAATACTCACCAATAGCACAACCAGTATATGGAGCTAAATACTGTAGAGGAGCAGCTTCCGACGCTGACGCTGCTACAACAATAGTGTAGCGTAAAGCATCATGTTGCTCTAAAGTATCCATAAATTTTAAAATAGTTGAACGTTTTTGACCAATACTAACATAAATACAATGCATATCAATAGAAGCGTTAGCAGGATTATTAGCTTTTTGATTTAAAATAGTATCAATAGCGATAGTACTTTTACCAGTTTGACGATCCCCAATAATTAATTCACGTTGACCTCGACCAATAGGTAATAAACAATCGATAGCTTTAATACCAGTTTGTAAAGGTTCATGTACAGATTTTCTAGTAATAATACCTGGAGCTTTACGTTCAATTCTAGTTAAATTTTTAGGTTGAGGATTTAATGCGCCTTTACCGTCAATAGGATTACCTAACGCATCAACTACACGACCTAACATACCATCACCTACAGCTACTTTAATTAATTCACCAGAGCTTCTAACTTTATCACCTTCTTTAATATTAATATCATCACCGAAAACAACTACCCCAATACTATCTTTCTCTAAGTTTAAAGCCATACCATTAACTTTAGCATCTACAAATTCTACCATTTCCCCAGCTTTAACCGATTTCAAACCTTGAACTTGAACAACCCCATCTTTAACAGATAAAACTGTACCTAATTCTTCTTTTAGAGAAGTTTTAGTACCTTCATTTGATAAAGTAGCTAATATTTGTTTATAAATTAAATCTTTTATTTCAGTTTTTTCCATAATATAAATATAAAATATGTATAGTGTGTAATGTATAATGTATAAATATTTAAATAAATAAATTAAATAAATAGTTGAGAAAACTTAACACAAATAAACAAGTAGATAAATTTCTATTTAATTTTTAAATAAAAAAATTAAATGAAACATAACTAAATTTATTAATTAAAATAATCATTAAACAGTATATATATATATATATAGAAATACAACGAATAAATCTTAATTTAATATATTATATTAAATTAAATTCAATTTAATTAAATTAAATTAAATACATTATATAAAAGAAATACGTTATAAATTTAAATCCAAAATAAATAAAATCATCTTATTTATTTATTTAAATATTTACTTAAAACAGGTAAATACATAAATAATATGAATAAAATCAAATAATCAACAAAATTAAAATTTAAAAGCAAATACAAACTAAAAAAAGCAACTAACCCTAACACAATTAAAAATGCATAATGATATACAAATCCACTTTGTAAGTTTTTAGCCTTATTTGAATAAAAATCAAAAAAACGGGACAACCCGTATGGACCGATCACTTCTAATACACCACGGTCAAACAATTTAAAAGAATAATTGTAAGCAAATTTTAAGAAAGCTGGAACAATAAATGAATTAACCATTATATCAAAATACCACTTCTTAATTAAGAAGTAATAAAAAGTTTTTAAATGAATAAATTTTAATGAATATAAATAAATATTTAAATAAGTATAAGCATAAATTGAAAAGAAAGCACCAAATAAACTTAAAAATACAGGAATCAATTTTATAAAAGTAGGAATAAATTCAATTTCTAAATATAAGTTATTTAAAGGTAATGAGAATAATGAATTGTTAAAAAAATCAGTTCCTAAACCTACAAAAGCATCTTTTAATAAAAATCCCACAAATAAACTACAAATACTCAATATAAATAAAGGTAATGCTAAGAAAAAAGGTGCTTCTTCGATATTTAATATTTTATTTACTGTACTGTTAGTTTTAAATATAAAAGTTAACATAATTAATCTAAATGAGTAGAATGCTGTAAAAAATGCGGCCACGCTACCTAAGAAGTATGCAAACTCTGCATCCCATTGATAAAAGCTTTTAGTAAAAGCGTATTCTAATATTACATCTTTAGAATAGAACCCAGCTAAAAAAGGAAAACCTATTAATGCTAACGAACCAATTATTATAACTACATAAGTGTAAGGTAACAATTTTAGTAAACCACCCATTCTACGCATATCTTGTTCTTCGGAAATAGCATGAATAATTACACCTGCACTCAAAAATAATAAAGCTTTAAAAAACGCATGAGTACCTAAATGAAATAAACTAGCATTATAATTTAGTAAACCTGCTGAAAATACCATATAACCTAATTGGCTACACGTTGAATACGCAATTACCCGTTTTAAATCGTTTTGAACTACTCCAACAGTAGCTGCAAAAATTGCAGTCAATGCCCCAACTACAGTTATCATAACCAATGCAGTAGCTGAATAACTAATTAAAGGGGACATGCGCAATAAAATAAACACACCGGCAGTAACCATTGTTGCAGCATGAATTAAAGCTGAAACTGGAGTTGGACCTTCCATAGCGTCAGGTAACCACATATGTAAGCCTAATTGTGCAGATTTACCTACTGTACCAACGAATAATAAGATACTTATTAAAGTAGTAGAATTAAAGGTTAACGATAAAAATGTAATTTCTGAAGAATTTAACAAAGGAACTAAGGAGAATATAGTGGAGAAATCTAATGAAGTATAAATTAGAAATACACCAAATATACCTAATGCTAAACCAAAGTCGCCTACTCGATTTAAAATTATAGCTTTTAATGCAGATTTATTGGCTTGGGTACGTGTAAACCAAAAATTAATTAACAAGTATGAAGCTAAACCTACACCTTCCCAGCCTAAAAATAATTGAAATAAATTGTCAGCTGTTACTAACATTAACATAAAAAAAGTGAACAGTGATAAATAACTTATAAAACGTATTAAATGAGGATCCGATCCCATATAATTAATTGAATAAATGTGAACCAAACAAGAAATAAAAGTAACCACTATTAACATTGTAACAGTTAACGAGTCAAATAGAAAACCCCAATCTAAATTTAAATAACCCAAATTCATCCATTCGAATAACTTTATGGAGCATACGCTTCTACATAGTGCTACTTCATAAAATGACACGAATGCGCACAACACGGTTAAAACCATACAAGAAATAGCAATACCTATACTTCCAGATTTTCCAAAAAATCTACCACCTAAACTTAATAAAAAAAAACTTAGAAATGGTAAAAATACTACTAATAAATACATTTAATTTTTGCAAAATTTTTACTAAAAATAAAACAGAATTATAAATAAAATGGAAATAAAATAAATACAGTTTAGTATAATATAATATAATAAAATAAAAGAAGAAGAGAGAAGAGAGAAAAGAAAAAAGTTAAATTTTACTTTTTAACCAATCAATGTAATCTTCAAGTTTTACACCTTTAATTACAATAGGCATAAAGGCGTGATTTACACCACAAATTTCACTACACTGACCATAAAAAGTTCCTTCACGTTTCAAAAAAATAGAAACTTGATTTAATCTACCCGGAACTGCATCCACTTTTACACCTAATGAAGGAATAGCCCAGCTATGCAACACATCAGTAGCAGTAACAATTACACGAACATGCGTATTAATAGGTAGAACAACGGTGTTATCTACTTCTAATAAACGTAAATCACCTACATTTAAATCATCTGTACTAACCATGTAAGAATCAAAGTTTATAGAGTTCTCATTTAAAACTTCATTATAATCAGAATATTCATAAGACCAATACCATTGATGACCTACAACTTTCAAAGTTACAGCGGGATCAATTAACTCATCAATAGAGTATAATAATGCAAAAGAGGGAATGGCGATCAACATTAAAATTATTGAAGGAGTTAATGTCCAAACAATTTCTAACCAAGTACCGTGCACTATATTATTTAATAATAAATAATTTTTTCTATCAACAATATGAGAAGCGGTAGTTGGAAAATCCCAATATAAATTATACGAAACCAGAATTCGACGCATCATCCATAAAACTAACGCGGTAATAACAATTAAGTAAAAGAAGATATTATGATGCAAATCTATAATTCCTTCCATAATAGGAGTAGCCGGGTCTTGAAACCCTATTTGACCGTAAGTAGGTATATCACAAATAAAATAATTTAGATAAGAATTCATAATTAATTTTTATAAAGAAGTAATGTATATATATATATATGAATATGAATATAAATGGGTGTAGAAAGAATTTAATTAGATTAAAATTTAATTAAATTAAATTAAACAAGATTAACATTCTTTACAGTAACTTTAAAATCTCGACCCACTTGTAAATATAAATCTTGTTTTCTGGTTGAAATTTCTAAATGTAAAGTTAATAGTATAGTACCGATCATACTTACAAATAAGATTAAACCACAAATTAAAAAGTAATCTACATACGAAGTAAAAATTAAATAACCCAATAATTTAATATTATCTGAAGAATTAAAAATAGTAAAATAGTCAATAAAATTAGTAAAATGTAAATTTGAATTTAAATCAAAATGTAAATTTAAATTAAAATTATATTTAAATAAATAAATTAATTCTGCTAATAAAGTTAAGCCAATCACAAAAGAAATAGGTATATATTTCAATAAATTTTCACGTAACTCAATCATTTTAATATTTAACATCATAATAATAAATAAAAATAGTACAGAAATTGCTCCAACGTAAATAATAATAAATATCATACTTAAAAATTCAGCATCACACATAATTAGTAAACCTGAAGTACCTACAAACACTACTATCAAATACAAAACAGAATGAATTGGATTTTTAACTACTATTAGAGAGATGGCACTAAAAATTAAAATTAAAGAAAGTATAAAGAATAACAAAGAGGTCATAGTTAAATTAAATTAAAGTTAATTATAATATAATATAATGTAATATAATAAACAAATAAATAAATATTTAAAATAAATCTATTTTAAATATAATTCATGGGGTTCTAAAATGACCCCATAATGTGCTTGACTTATAGCTTGATAGTTAAAAGGAACTTTACGTTTACCTAATAAATATTTATAATAATAATTTATTAACTGAATTTTCCAAACTGAAGAATATGCACCAATATAAGAATGAGAACTAATTATATTTACACCTATAATGTAAAATAAATAAAACAAACCAACAGTAGTAACTATTGAACCATAAGAAGCTACAGCATTCCATAAAGAATAACTATCAGCGTAATCTGGAATTCGACGAGGCATACCAGCTAATCCTAAAAAGTGCATAGGGAAGAATGTAATGTTAACACCAAAAAAGGTTACCCAAAAATGAATAACACCTATAGTTTCGTAATACTGAGAAGGTACTTTTCTATGTACAGATGTAGTTTTTAAAAACGAAAACCAATAATAGAACGCCGCAAATAATGCGAAAACGGCACCCATAGATAACACATAATGAAAATGAGCTACCACGTAATAAGTATCATGTAATGCGATATCTAATCCAGAATTTGCTAATGCTATCCCAGTTAAACCACCGATAGTAAATAATACTAAAAAACCAATTACAAATAATAACGGAGTTTTAACTCTAATGTAACCACCCCATAAAGTAGCTAACCAACTGAAAATTTTAATTCCGGTAGGTACCGCAATAATCATTGTCGCAGCAGTAAAGTAAGCTCTAGTGTCTACATCCATACCTACAGTATACATATGATGAGCCCACACAATAAAACCTAAAATAGCAATAGATAACATAGCGTACACCATACCTAAATAACCGAATATAGATTTTTGAGTAAACGTTGAAATAATAACACTAACGATACCAAAACCTGGTAAAATTAAAATGTATACTTCTGGATGACCAAAAAACCAGAACAAATGTTGATAAAGAATAGGATCACCTCCACCCGCTGGATCAAAAAATGAAGTATTAAAATTTCTATCTGTTAACAACATAGTGATCGCACCAGCTAAAACAGGTAACGAAAGTAATAACAAAACGGCAGTAATGAATACGGACCATACAAATAGAGACAATCTATGGAAAATTAATCCAGGAACTCTCATATTTATAATAGTAGTAATAAAGTTGATAGCTCCTAATAAAGATGAAACTCCTGCTAAATGTAAACTAAAAATAGCTAAATCAACAGAACCACCGGAATGAGCTTGAATAGAACTTAATGGTGGATACACAGTCCAACCTGTACCAGCTCCAACTTCAACAAATGAAGATAATGTTAATAAAATTAAAGAAGGGGGTAATAACCAAAATGAAATATTATTTAAACGAGGAAAAGCCATATCTGGAGCTCCAATAATTAAAGGTACAAACCAATTACCAAATCCACCTATCATTGCAGGCATTACCATGAAGAAAATCATTATAAATGCATGAGCGGTTACTATAACATTATAAACTTGGTAATTTGAACCTAAAATTTGATTACCTGGGGCAGATAGTTCCATTCTTATCAACAAAGATAAAACTGTACCTACTACGCCGGCACCTAAACTAAATATTATGTATAACGTTCCGATATCTTTATGATTAGTAGAAAATAACCAACGATTAATAAAATGAGACATAAATGTTTAATTTAAATTTTAATTTAGTTTAATTAATTAATTAACAAGTTATAATTTAGAGTAATTACGAATAAAAATAAAATAGAATAGAATAAAGTAGAATAATCAAGTTTATTTTGACCAAGGAGAAGACCAAATTGAAGAAGATTTTGTTTTTAATTTATTTAGTTCTAACTCTTGTTTTTTTAAATCTAACTCTTGTTTTTTTAAATCTAACTCTTCACGACGTAATGCATTTTGGTCCATAGCTATTTTCTCATTAGATGCAATTTGTTTTTCCGCTACTCTTTCATTAGATGCAATTTGATCTGAAGCTAACTTATAACCAGCTATACCACCAACTAATACTATAGTAGCGCCGCAGATTACTCCAGTTCTACCCCAAAACGATTTAGGAGTAGGACCGCCTGGATGGAGAGCATTTACAGCAAACTCAGCTCCAAGTTTAGTAACGGTTTTAAATATAGTAAAATTTAACAAATTAGATTGTTTACGAGGATACTGAGGTAAAGGTAAAAGCTGAACATTATGTTCGTAATCTCTAGCTGTAACACGTAATAAATCATATAAATGCGTATAACTTAAAAATAATCTATAAAATACAAGTGTAGGTATCAAGTAACAAAAAAATAAATTAAGATTAAAAACTAATAATAGCGTAAAACTAAAGGTTTGATAATACAAATTTATTAAAATCACATATCTAAAAGGATACAAATAAGGGTCTAATTTAGTACATAGAAATATATGCCATTTTTCTAAAGCGAAAATAATCGTATATATAAATTTTGTAAAAAAAGAATTATTATTTTTTTTAAACTCTAATTTTCTAAAGATTAAAGTTAGAAAAAACACCTGCCATAAAAACAATTTTTGAGAAAAATTCAACTTATTATTACTAGTATTAGTGTTAACATTAAAATTAGAATTAGAACTAGAATCTACATCTGTTGTAGAAGTAGGGTTAAAATTAGAAAAAAAATTTAAGTTAAGTTTTAATATATAAGTTTTTATAATTGATAAAGTAGTATAAATAATAAAAGAATAAAACACAATTTCAATAAAAAGGTATGCTTCTAATTTTAAATTAAAAAGTAAAACTGAATTTAAATCTAAATTAAACTTAAATGCATATAAATATTGAGTACAATAAAAAAGTATTCTTTTAACAAGGAAACAAACTACAATAAAAGGTAAAAATATTTTAAAATAATTTTTAAAATAAATATTTATTAAACTAAATATTATGTATAACGTTCCGATATCTTTATGATTAGTAGAAAATAACCAACGATTAATAAAATGAGACATAAATGTTTAATTTAGTAAGTAAATAAGTAAGTAATATATAATCTACTAATATTAATATTAACAAAAGTAGATAAAATTTAAAATTTTAAATAAGAAATAAAAAAGAAATTAAAAAAAAATATAATTAAATTACTATTAATATTTATATTTTTTAACCATTTCATTTAAATACTAAATTAACTTAAAAAGAAATTATAATAACCAGCAAAATAGATAGAAACATATAAAAATAACCAAACTACATCCACAAAATGCCAATACCAGGCTGCAGCTTCAAAACCTAAATGTTGATTCCTGTTAAAATGATGATTTATATATCTAAATAAACATACAGCAATAAATAAAGTACCAACTATTACATGGAAACCGTGTAAACCTGTAGCCATAAAAAAGGTAGAACCATAAATACTATCCGAAATAGAGAAAGGAGCGTTTAAATACTCATATACTTGTACAGCAGTAAAAACTAATGCTAATAATAAAGTATAAATAAAAGATTTAATAGCGCGAATTCTATCATTACTTAAAATGGCGAAATGAGCAGCGGTGATAGTAGCACCTGATAACAGTAAAATAGCAGTATTAAGTAGAGGAACTTCGTAAGGCGAAAATGCTTGGATACCTGCAGGCGGCCAAATTGACCCAATTTCAACAGTTGGAGCTAAACCAGCATGAAAGTAAGCCCAAAAAAATGCAAAAAATAACATTAATTCTGAAGTAATAAATAAAATCATACCGTATTTTAAACCAGTTTGTACAGTAGGTGTATGGTGGCCTTGATAGGTAGCTTCTCTAATAACATCTCTCCACCATAAAATCATAATAGTAATTAAACTAATCAAACCTAATTGAGTTATAAGGCTACCGTATTCGTAGTAATGAAAATACATTACGAAACCAGTAGTAAAAGTTAAAGCACCTAATGAAGCTAATAGGGGCCAAGGAGAAGGAGTAACTAGATGGAAAGGGTGAGTGTGCGATTTCATTTTTTATTAATATTGAAGTAATTAAGTTGGTTAATTGGTAAACTAAGCTAAACTAAGCTCAGCTAAGCAAATAAATTTACCCTTTTAAAGAATTTATATAATCTAATGAAATTATACCGCGTAATCTATAGTAAATAACGACCATAGCTAAACCAATGGCACTTTCAGCAGCAGCTACTGTTAATATGAACAGTACATAAACTTGACCTGAAATATCATCTAAATAAGCAGAAAAAATAACAAAATTTAAGTTTATACTTAATAAAATTAATTCTAAACTTATCAAAATTATAATTATATTTTGAGGTATAGCAAATATGCCGCAAATTCCTAAGAAAAATAATATTAAAGGTGTAATTAAGTAAATTAGCATTAAGTTATTATAAGTTATAAAATGGAATAAAGTGAAATAAACTAAAGTAAAGTAAAGTAAAGTAAATTTAAATTACGTATAATTAAAAGAAACTTTACTAAACGGGGCCGGTTTAGTTTTTAGGTAGTATAATTTACTTTTATTTTGAAATTTATTTTTATTTTTGAATTTAAATTCAACATTAGAAGTAGAAATAAGAGTAGAATTGTTTGAAAACAAATTAGAAAAATTTAATAGACTTATTTTACTCAACGGAGAATACAAATTAAATGTATATTCTACAGGGTATAAGGATATTACATTTCTAATTACTACTGTAGAACTTACACCTTTATTTCTTTTAGCAATACAAATTCCTACAAATTTGTATGTTGTTTGTTCTAATAAGTTTCTTCTAAATTTAACAAATAATTTAGAAGAAGACGTAAACTTAGAATATACGTTTGATTGTTTAGAAATCGTTAATAAATTAAATAGAAGTAGTTGTTTAGAAGTAATTAATTTTGGTGATTTAAAATTAAAATTAAGATTAAAGTTAAAGTTACGACCTAACATATTTTTTTTTATTTTTTTTTTAATCAATTAAGTAAATAAGTAAGTAAGGATTAATTGTAATTTATTAGAAAAATTAAATTAAATTAAATAATAACTTTTTTGTACTTAAATTTGGTTTAGCGCCTTTATTTAACCAATAATTTAATCTATTTGTAAATAAAACTAAATTACTACAATGCAATTTTTTAGATCCATTTAAATCTAAATAACCTAATTTTTCTATATAAGCCGCATTTGAAGCTTTAAAAGAGTATGTTACTACTAAGTAATAATACGGTCTAATAAATCTAGAAGAACGATGAAATTGTTTCTGTACTTTTATAATTAAATTTGAAGATGTTTTCATAAAGTATAAAATATAAATTAAATTTAAATAAAGATTAATAATAAGTGTGTAATAAAATTAAATTAACTAAACTTATTAAAAATTTAGGTGAAATAAAAAAAGTCAAATTCAAAATTGTACAAATAGAAATTAAATAAGATTCAAATTTTGGAATAGTTTTTAAAAAAGTAAAATTTAATTCACTCTCGAAGAACATAACTTTTATCAATCTGACATAATAGTAAGATGTTACTACAGTAAACAAAATAGCTAAAACGGCTAGAGCATAGAAATTCTCTTTAACCGCTGAAGTAAATAAGAATAGTTTACCGTAAAAGCCAGCTAACGGGGGGATTCCTGCGATAGAAAATAAAACTAGTGCGAATGATATACTTACAGCTAAATTACTTTTTTTTAATAAAGTAAAATCTTTAAAAGAATTTAATTTTAGATTATTATAGTATTTAGTTAAAACTAAATATATAGTTAATAAATTTAAAATTAAAACTATATAAACAATTAAAAATACGATACTTGAAGCTATTCCATCTAAAGTTGAAGTTAATGCACCAATAAGTAGGTACCCACTATTTACTATAGCAGAATACGCAATTAAACGTTTAACTTTAGATTGTGCTAATGCGGTAACTGAACCTACAATGATTGAAGATAAAACAGATAAAACCACTAACGTGTTTAAAATAGAATTAGATTGTAAGGTTATAAAAATGTTGTTATATAAATTTAAATAAACTACTAAAATAGTTAATTTTTGAGTACTTAAAAACAAAGTAGTAACTAAAGTTGGAGCACCCGTATAAACGTCTGGAACATACATATGGTAAGGTACCAAACCTAATTTAAATAAAATACTTATTAAAATTAAAATTAATGATAATAACAAAGAAGAGGTTAAAGAGTAAGAATAAGAGTTTAAATTTAAACTTAAAAACTGATTTAATTCAATCAAATTAGTTAACCCGGTAAAACCATAAAGTAAAGAAATACCAAATAATAATAAACCGGAAGAAAGTGAACCTAAAATAAAATATTTTAAACCGGCCTCAGTAGAAAAATTTGAATTTGTTTTAGTACCGGTAAGAAGGTAAAAACAAAAACTTTGCAACTCGATCAATAAATAAATACCAATTAAATCATTACAACTTAATAGCATTAAAGTAGCTAAAGTTGAGAACAAAAGTAAAGAACTAAATTCAAATGAAATTTTATTAGAATTTAGTGTGTACCTCAAACTTAACAAAAATAGAATTGTCATTATTAAAATGAATACAAATTTCATTAAAATTAAAAAACTTGAACTACTGAAATGAAATTCGAAACCGTATGTTGAAGTAAAATTTAAGGTAGGACTATTTATTAATAAAATTAAGCTAATAGTTAATGTGAAAACACTCAATAAAATAGTATTCAATTGCATTAGCGGATAATTTAAAGATTTTAATTTAGAACCTATTAAACTAAAACCGAATATAACAAATAAACATAAAAACAAAAACAATTCAGTAGAAAAAAACGTTAACAATTTTAACCACCAATTTTCTAAATGTAGTGAACTAGATAAAGAAATGACATTAGTAGAAGATAAGTTTGAAATGAAAACTTCTTTATAGTAAGAAGTTAACTCATTAGATTTAGTAAGTAATGCGGGTGTTTCTAATTGTGTACCTTCAATCGGAGAAATACCGTAAATCAACATATCGATACATTCATTATAAAACTTTTGATCGGTACGAAATTTAGTTATTAAGTTATCAGCAGTTAAACGAGTAAAAATTAAACTAAAATTAAATTCATGTGAATTCGAACCATAAATGTTGTGATAATGTTCGATAGTTGGGAGCATAGAAGTAACAAATTGTGTATAAATTTGATATTCTTGTTCAGTAAATTGAGAGAAATCCAAATCGCCAAAAGTTTTGAAAGATTCTAAAACTAATTCTAAAGTAATATTTGTCATAATATGAATAGTATAGTATAGTATAATATAGGTAAATAAATAAATAATATAATAAATTAATATATATGTATATATATATATAATAATTAATTTAAAAAAAAAAATTAAACTATTATTTGTAAAATAGGTAAATGCATAAGATCTAAAAAAACGTTTGGTTTAATACCCATTAAAAATATTAAAAAAAATAAAGGGATAAAAACATAGAATTCTCTGCGGTTTAAATCCGAATAATATTTAATGTAAGTAGAAACTGAACCAAACATAATCCTATTGTACAACCACATAGAGTAGATTGCACCCAATATAATACCTAACCCTGTTAAAAAGGAAACCGAAGCGTTAGTTTTAAATACACCTAATAGAACCAAAAATTCACCAACAAAACTACTAGTACTTGGTAAACTAATATTAGCTAAAGTCAAAAGAAGTAAAACTATTCCAAATATAGGCATTACAGTAATTAAACCACTATAATAACGTAAAATTCTAGTGTGATACCTATCGTATAAGAAACCAATACACAAAAATAAACCACTAGAAACTAAACCATGACTCAACATTAGAATAACACTTCCCTCCACCGCTTGAATATTATTAGAAAACAACCCTACTAATACAAAATTCATATGTGCGACCGAAGAATACGCAATAATACGTTTAAGATCAATTTGACGAATAGTAGTTAAAGAAGTGTATAAAATTGCTAAAATAGATAACGTATAAATAAAAGGAGTAAAATATTGGGAAGCATAAGGAAATAAAGGAATACTAAAGCGCAAAAACCCGTAGGTACCCATTTTTAATAACACACCGGCTAACAAAACTGAACCTGCAGTAGGAGCTTCAACATGGGCTTTAGGCAACCAAATATGAAAAGGTAGCATAGGAGTTTTAACAGCAAATGAAGCGAACAAAGCTAACCATATTAAAATTTGTCTAGAATGACTAAATGAAGTAAATAGTAAAGAATCATAATCTGTTGCACCAATATGAAAATACATTAATAAAATTGATAACAACATTAAAACAGAACCGAATAAAGTATATAGTACAAATTGGTAAGCTGCATAAATTTTTTCAGTTCTAGAACCCCATACACCAATTAGTAAAAACATAGGAATTAGTATACTTTCAAAAAATACATAGAAAAAAAGTATATCTAATACAGAAAACACATTAATAAGTAGTAGTTCTATTAACAATAATAATAAATTAAACTCCTTAACTCTATATTTAATACTATTCCAACTTGCTAACACGCATAAAGGTATTAATAAAGTAGTTAGTAAAATGAAAAAAATCGAAATACCATCTATACCTAAACTGTAAGTTAAATTTAAATAAGGTAAGTTAAAATAAAAATAGTGTAAATCCTGAAATCCTGTAATATTGTTATCAAATTTTAACCATAGCGTTAAACTTAAAATCAAAGCACCAAAACTTGCGTAAAGAGTAAAAATTTTTATTAAGTTAACTTTATAAGACGGTATAAAAGATAAAAGTAGTAATACAACAATTAAATAAATAATTAAGTAAAATAACATTTATTAAGTTTAAATAGTAGATAAAAAATAAAATAAGGTTAAAGTAGATTAAACTAATTATTAATTATTAATTGAGGAGGATGGGATTCGAACCCATGGTACGTTACCATACGGAGGTTTAGCAAACCTCTGCTTTAAACCAGCTCAGCCACCTCCTCAATTAATAATTAATAATTAGTTTAATCTACTTTTAAATCTAAATTTAGATTTAAAAGTAGATTTAGATTTAAAGAATAAAGCTCGTTCACGAAATTTATTCAAATAAATTGACGTTTGAATAACTTTTATATAAAAAATTTGGGACGCAAAACCGTGAACATTACCAGGTATGATATAGTTAGGACTACCATTTGTCACTCCAATATTACTAGTACTATCTACTATCGCAGCAATAGGAATAGTGGCCGCGTTACATTCATTCATCGCCCATTTACTTTTTACAGAATTCATTACAATAAGTAGTGATGGTAACCTATTTAAACCACGCAACCCCTCTAAACTTAAACGAAGTTTTTTTCGTCTATTAGGGATAAATTCTAAATTTAAAGAAGACGAAGTTAAACCATTTATAATTGAATATAAAAATTTAAAGTTACTAATAATACCACCAATCCAACGGTAAGCTGAAATAAACTGATTAGAAAAAATAACCACTTGTTTTAATATGTGATCAATTTGTTTGTTTTCGGATGCGAACAAAAGATGTTTTCGAAATTTAATTAACGACGAAATAAAATAAATTAAACGTTTAAAATTCAATAAAGTAATTTGTAAATCTAAAATATGCATTCCACTTCTAACTCCTACAATGTAAGATCGCATTTCAGGATTCCAGCGTTTAACCTCATAACCTAAATGTGAATTTGAAGTAATAAATTGTTTTAAATTAAAATTAAAGGATGCTGTAGCTTTAAAAAATTTAAATTTTAAAGAGGAAGAATTCTTATTTTTATTATTAATTTTATTTTTTAATTTTAACTTTAATTTTGATTCTGGTTTATACATATTCATTTTTTATTAAAAGATTTTTTTATTTGGTATAATTTAACACAGTATATACATATATAATATAATATATTGTACTGTTTCATTGTATTAATAATAGTAATAATACTCGCTATCGGAATTGAACCGATACTCTCGAAAGAATCAGATTTTAAGTCTGACGCGTCTACCTATTCCGCCAAGCGAGTATTATTACTATTATTAATACAATGAAACATATTATAATAGAGTAGAATAAATACAATAGAATATATAAATTAACCTATTTAAACATATGTTTAGCCAAACCTAGCCATTTTCTCAAATCAATTTTAAACGGAAATGGGACTAAATTTATAGTAGGATCTGATATTATAGCTGCGCACATTAACCTGTAATCGGCTAAAATATATTTAGGAGGATAAAGAGGTAAAAAATTTGTTTTCAAAAAACTATTTTGGATATTCGAAAACTTATAATCTAAACTAACTATATCAAAATTATTTAATATAAAATTTGAATGAGTGAGAACAGTTCCATTTACTAAAACGTGCGAATGATTTAAAAGTTGTCTAGCTTGACGAATAGTTTTTACTAAACCACTTCTTAATAAAACAATGTCTACACGATGTTCAATTAAAGAAAAAAACGCATTTAAAGCTAATAGCTTTTTATTATCAAAATTAGTGTAATATTTCAATAAAGAACGTTCGGCTAACCCACGAGAAGTTTTAAACTTCAATTTATATGTTTTAGTGTTAGCGTATTTTCTAAGCTGACGTTTTTTTATATTATTGTAAAAACGTAGAAGCTTAGTTTTAACTAAGAATAATTCTCGAGATAATGAAGTCTTTGCACGACGACGTTGAGGATCGGCAACATCAATCCTATAAACGAACGAACGTTTAGTACGTTTAATTCGTTTAATTGGTTTAAGGATTTTAGGAATTTTATTAAACTTTAATTTATTTTGTTTTTGTTTTCGATTCTGATTTTGTTTTTGACCTTCGATTTTAATGTTATTTTTTAATAAAATATTTTTATTTAACTGTAATTTATTAATAGAAGTAGAAGTAGAAATTAAATTTTTATTTTTAAATTTACGTTTAGAAAAACTTTTACCGGGAGAATGGTTAAAATTTAATTTTTCTTTATAAACTTTATGGAGAAAACGAACAGTTTTATTATTACGTTGAAGAAAAACACGACCCCACAAATCGGCTTCATAACGTCTGAAAAATTTATTAATAGGTTTTAAACGACGCATAATAAAATAAAATAAAATAGTAATAATAATAAATTTTTATAATTTTTTTAAACCAGATAAATAAATTAGCATACACTCTAAGGGAATTGAACCCCTAGCCTACCGCTTAGAAGGCGGTCGCTCTACCAATTGAGCTAAGAGTGTATACTAATTATGAAAAATATTTAATTTAATTTAATTTAATGTCCGGAAGTAGAATCGAACTACCGACCTATAGCTTTTCAGACTATCGCTCTACCAATTGAGCTATCCGGACATTAAATTAAATTAAATTAAATATTTTTCATACCAGCGTTATAAAAATGAGAAGTTGCAGCCATAATTTTTGAGGATCTACCTACTGTGTTATTTATATAGTAATCTGATATAGAATTATTTAGATTATAATTTTTAAAACTTAAATTAGTATTAATAAAGTTTAAATTCAAATTTAACAAAGGTTTTAATACATTTAAAGAAGGGTTAACAGATTTAAAATTTGAAGAATCAAACCATTTAAAATTTAAAATTAAAGATAACGCTTTTGTAATTTTCCAAGATGTACGACTCAAACCTGGCGCGGGCGTAACAATATTACCAACTTGAATCAAACCATTAAGAGCATAAAATGAACTTAACTCTTCAATATAAGAATTAGATGGTAAAATTAAATTACTTTGGGAAACCGAACGATCGCCGTGAGAACCTTGGTAAACTGTAAAAAATTTATTATCACCATTATATAAATGATTTAATTGTATATTATCAGAATTGATTAAAAAATTAAACTGGTCTGGTAAATAATTTAGTTTAAAATTAGAATTAGAATTAACATTTGTATTTGAAAGTAAATTTATTTCATTAACAGTTACCAAGTAAGGTGTTAAACCCAATATAGAAACTAAAATATTATTTTTTGATTTTAAATTTGAAATTAATGTATTTAACCAAGTTAATAAAGTATAAATTAAATTAGCTTTTAATTTTAAAGAAGAATTAAATAGAAGTAAAGAATTAGTAGAAAGCATTAAAGTTTTAACAAATTTATGCTTTCCCATCAATAGCTTTAATAAACAAGAAGTAGAATTACCTAAATTTACCAAATTATAAATCGAATTGGTAGTAGCACCAATCGAGCCCACTACACAATTATTTAACAAAACTGCTTTTCTTAATTTTGAATTTAAAATAGGATTCTCAGAACGTAAATTTATCCCAACTAGTAAGCAAGAATTTAAATTCATATTTAAATGCGAATTCAAGTTTAGTAAATACGAAGATTGAAAATCTAAAGGACAAATAGCGTCAAAATTTAAATTCAAATTAGGTTGTAAATTTAAATTTGCTAAATTAGAAAATCTTTTTAATGAAATCAAATTTTCTAAAGAGGAGCATTCACCTATAATAATATTCATGTTCGCAGATGAAAATTTAAAGTTTAAATAATTTTCTTTAAATATAGTTAAAGCGTACCCCCAAGTAGTAGGTAAAAATTCGATTTTAAAGTAAGCCAGTTTGATTTTTAAACTTGACGAGTTTATTTTAAAATTCATAACCACTTTATTAGTATATAACGGATAATCCAAGCGTTGTGTTCTTAAACCATCAAAATTAAATCTAGCTTTATCAGTAATCCATTCACCATTTAATTTCTCATTAATACGAGGTAAAACTCTCATTAACTTTGGACCACGTGCATACATTTTTATATTAGAAAGCAAACTATCATTTAAATCAATAGTTTCTACAGATTTTAATTCCCAAGGTCTAGCAGTAAATGCATAAGGTTTAGAGGTTAAAGCACCAACCGGACATAAATCTATAACATTACCAGACAATTCAGAATTAATTTGATTTTTAACGTAAGTACCGATTTCTGAATTGTTACCACGACCAGTAATACCTAATTCATATGTACCTGTAATTTCTGTTAAGAATCTTACACATCTAGTACAATGGATACATCTAGTCATAATAGTTTTAATTAAAGGACTGACCAATTTATCCGAAACGGCACGTTTTGACTCGTAAAATCTAGAGCGATCATTTCCAAAAATTAAAGTTTGATCTTGTAAATCGCATTCACCCCCTTGGTCACAAATAGGACAATCTAAAGGATGGTTAATTAGAAGAAGCTCAAGCACACCTTCTCTAGCTTTTTTAACCATCATTGAATTTGTGTACACTTGCATACCTTCGGCTACAGGTAGAGCACAAGAGGCCACAGGTTTTGCAACTTTCGCAACTTCAACTAAGCACATTCTACAATTACCGGCAATTGATAATTTTTCATGAAAACAAAATCTAGGAATGTGAATATCAATTAGTGAAGCAGCTTGTAGAATGGTTAATTCTTTTGAAACTGTAATTTCTTTATTGTTAATATTTAAGGTTACCATTTTTTAAAATTGAAATTTAGATTTAAATTTAAATTAATGTTAATATTAATAAAAGAATTATAATATATTAGAAGATAGTACAAATTCATAAAAAATTACTTTAATAACGTATACTAAATGTTAAAATTTAAAAGTTATACATAGTATATTATGTTAATAACTAAACAGTTAAATTTAAATTTAATAAAAAATCGGTTTAGTTTTTTTTCTAACAAATTCTAATTTACGTATTAAAATTTTATTAGTAGCGTTAATTTTTGATAATTTCAGTAATCGTACTTTTAGATGAAAGCGAAATATCGATTTTTTGCGTTTCAGTATGTGTAATTTTTTTAAATTAAATTTATTTTTTATAATGGTATTAGAATTAAAATTAGGTCGAATTGAAGTCAAGGTAGAGGTTGAAACAAGTTTATTTTTATTTTTATTTGTTAATTTAATATGAATGTTTTTCGATAATTTAGAATTAAATGAAGTTTTTTGTTCTACTTTATTATTTATTTTATTATTTATTTTATTATTTATTTTATTATTTATTTTATTATTTAAATTAGTTAATAATTCCAATTTATTTATACTTTTGTTTATACTTGTATTTACATTTAAATTTAAATTTGGATTAGTTTTAGTTTTAATTTTAGTTTTAGTTTGATTAATACTAATATTAGTATTATTTTTATAAGAATCAATCGGACGATGAGCCATTTTAATAAAGTGGAGTAAAGTGGAATAAAATATGATATAAAAAACTATTTTTTTAAATAATTAATTTTAATTTTATTATTTAATTTAGGTTTAAACTTAAACTTAAACTTAAAGTCAGAATTAGAATTAAAATTAAATTTATTATTATTTTGATATTTTTGAAGTTTATATCGTTTACGTTTGAATTTACGACGACTACGCCATGAAAAATTACGATTCAAACTTAAGATAAGACGAGATAAAACATTTTTATTCATAAAACGCCAAACTTTAGGATGTTTTATCTGTAAGATTGATTTTAACCTGATTGAAGAGTTATGTAAGTGTTTAAATTTGAATTTTAAACCTAAATTAATATGTTTAGAGTAAAATTTTTTTAAAACTCTATTATTTAATTTAGGTTTTAAATTCAAATTAAAGTTTGAATTAAAACGATATCTGGAAGTTCTTCGATATATTTTAGCAAATTTTTGAGTTCCCATTTGACGAGTTAATAAATTAAAACCAATATTTTTTTTTATAATTTTAATACGAAAATTTGCAATTTTCATAAATGTGATATTAGGTTTTAATAAACGATTTAATGGATTTTCATTTTCATTTTTATTTTTAATAACATTATTATTAGTAACTTTAGGTTTAAAATTATTGAACGTAGAAAGTAAAGAACTTATTTTAGCATTCGCTTTAAACGCGGATTTTAATTTTAATCTAGTATTTAAATCTACAACATTAGCTAATACAGATCTAAATTTTGAATTCCAATAAAATAATTTTTTACGTTTAACAAATTTAAAGTTAATAAAATTATTCGGTTTATAATGATTTTGTAATCTACTAAACACAGCTTCATTAAAATTTAAAGTTCCTTTCTTTAAATGAATAACAAATTTATTATTTGAGTAATGTGGATTAAAAAATTCATTAAATATATAAAATGTACGTTGAAATAATAAGTTAGAATTAGAAAAAAGTGAATTTATATTTTGGAAATTTAATAATGATAAAACAGCGTAAGCGCTGTTAAAAAACAATTTATTTATGTTTATATTCATGTTTATATTTTTATTCAAATTAAAATTAAATAAAAAAGTAGAAAATGAAAAAGTTTGTAGTGTTAAGAAATTTAACAAGGAGGTAAACTTTAAATTTAAACGCAAATAAAATTTATTTATAAATTTTATAAAAGAAGAAGCACCGTTTCTTTTATATTTGCGTTTAAAAAAATACTTATAACGCATTACTATCGCAACACGTAAAAGATTTTTAATAGAAATAAATTGTTTTAAAACTAATAACACTAATTTATTAAAATTTAATGGCTGTAATGATGAAAAATTATAGGTGTAAATAGAACGTAATAAACTAATATACGAAGAATTATTAAATTTTAATAAATTTGAAATTGTTAAAACGATTTTACTAAATTTTTGATTATAATGGACTGATTTATTTATATACACATTTAAACGTTTATTAAAAGAAGTATAAGGTAAAAACCAACCAGGAGTTCCTAAGATATTAAAGTTAACACCACTATTATAATTACCTTTATGGGAATAATAATAATTTAAACGTAATCGATCTATTTTTTTAGTTTGTACTAATGAAGTAAATAATTTTAAAACTAAATTACGATTTAAAAATTTTAGTAATCTAGAAAAGCGTATTAGAGATAAAGTATTGAAAACAATTTTTGATTTTAAATTTAAAACGAAACGGCGTTTTAAGTAAGTATGTACATGCATGTTAGGATATATAAAGTTTTCAGTCAAAAAAGCAGAAAACTTTATATTTTGCCTATCTAAATAAAATAAATCTTTTTGTTTATTTAACTTCGAAGCCAACAACAAATCACCTTTAACGTTAAATTTATAATACTGTTTTAAACCAGTATAAAAATTAATATCCGATTTACGACTTAATTGTTTTTTTTTTGATAATTTATATATAGAATCCTTTAAACCGTATTCATGAAGTTGTACAGAACAGCCTAGTAATTTTAATTCTGATTTTCTAGTTTTTAACTCGTTTAGAGGTAAAGCTGGAAAAAGTTCAAAAGTTTTTAAAGAAATAAAAGAGTGTTTAGCCATTTATACTATTTAAAAGTAGAAGTAAGTAAATAAGTATATAAATATATAAACAAATTAAAATAATATTATATAATACTCGTTTATAATATAATCCAATTAATTTAATTAATTATAAATTTATAACTGTGGGTATAGCTCAATAGGTAGAGCGCCTGTTTGTGAAACAGAAGGTTGTGGGTTCAAGTCCCACTACTCACCTACCGTTTAAAAAATTTAATTTAATTTTTCGGAGTGACAGGATTTGAACCTGTAACGACTGCTCCCAAGGCAGGTATGTTACCTTTACACTACACTCCGAAAAATTAAATTAAATTTTTTAAACGCGCCTACGCTTAGAAGCTCTAATTTTTCCATGGGGTAATGCTTTAAAAGCTTTTAATAATCGAATTGAAAGCCCGCTCTCAGAAAACCCTTTCAATAAATGTTTATATACTCTACCAGGTGAAAATTTACAAATCACATCCACAATTTTATAATTTATAGAATTAGCTTTTTTACCTATAAGAAAAGCTAATTTTTCTTTTGCGTAATTTGTTGAACGTTTAGGACCGGGGAAACCAATAGCGCCAGCGGATGTTTTATAAAGTAATTTATTTTTACGGTAAGTAAGTATTGACATAAAAGCATTATTTGATCTTAAAGAAACTATAACTTTTCCTAAACTATAAGGTGGTTTTACAGAAGAGTAAAAATCTGAATAAGTCTGTTTACCGTATAACGGATTAAACTTACGATACTTTTTTAAATGTTTTAAACTACTTCTTAAAGTAGTATACAAAGGTTGAGATATATTATTAGCTTTATTTATTAAACGTTGAAATGAAAATCTATTAAATGGCGTAGGTGGAATTTTATAATTTAATAATTTTGAAGATTTAACATCACCTAACTTTAATAAATTTTCTTCAGTATAACGAAGGTGCGATTTGGGGGTGGAATTTCTAAAATGTGAATAATATTTTAAATATTTTGTTTTATACGTATAATTTATTTGTGCAGGTTTAACTATGTGAGTATGTTTTTTAAATTTTTTAACTTTTTTGAATTTCTTTTTAAAATGAATATTTTCTTCATTACTTAAACCTATTTGTTGAAATTTTAAAACTTTAATTTTATGAAGTTTTATACTTTTAATGCGATTCAACCTATCATCATTTAAGGGGCGCCTCCTCCTTGAATTGTAAGGTTTATTTTTATTTAAATTAAATTTAGATTTATAATTTAAATACGGAAGCACGATTCGCATTTTAGACGGGTAGGATGAATTATATTTATGTTTATGTTTATAAGTGTATTTATAATTTTTATTTTTGTTTTTATTTTGATAATTATAATTATTGTAAGTATACTTATAGACAGGGGGTAAATTATTAGGAACACTATTTTTATAGTTTGAGGGGTGAACAAAAGTAGAAATCAAATTATAATTCTTATTAATATTATTATTATTTTGAGTTTTACCTTTATTTAAATTTAAATTTAATCTATTAGAATAATAAGTATTAGGAGAAGAATAAGATCTAAATTTTTGAGAATGGGGAAAAGTATTAGTACTATTATTTAAATTTAAATTTAAACTATTTTTATCTTTATATTTATCTTTATCTTTATTAAAAATTTTTGAATTCTTAATAATAGGGTTTAAATACTGTTTGGATTTAAATAAATCAATCTTTTTGTTAATACTGCTATTGCTATTGCTATTAGAATTAGAATTAAGTTTATTTAAAAATTTTAAATTTTCAGTTCTATAAAACATTTTATTTTATTTTATTTTATATTGTATTGTATTTGTATTATTTATTTATTTTTATTTTTATTTTTTAATTTAGAATTAAGCTTAACTTTAGTATTACTTTTAGTTTTAAACCTATTAAATTTTGTTCTATTATCAGTACTTAAAGTAGAACTAAAATTTGAAGTTCGTGCTAATTTTAATTTAGTTTGGGTCGAAGCATTAGTATGAGTACGTTGACCTCTAGTTGGCATCCCTGAAGAATGCCTAAATCCTCTATAAGTTTTGGCAGTTTTTAAAAAAGATAAATTTAAAGTTAATCTTCGTTTAAGTTCGAAATCAACCAAAAATGAACGCTCAATTAAACGAGTTAAGCGGTGTAACTTAGTAAAATTCAATACATTAACTTTAGAGGAAGGATGTAATCCTAAAATAGAAGCTAATTTTAATGAACGTACTAAACCTATACCATACAGTTTGGTAACGGCATTTAAAAATTTTTTATTACCTGAGATAGGCGTGTTTAATATATAAACCATATTTGTATTTATATTTGTATTTATACTTATACTTAAGTTAAGTTAAAATTTAGCGTTGTTTACCTGGTTTTAATTTTATAACTTCACCTAAAAAACGAATTCCTTTACCTTTATATATATTAGGATAACGTAAAGATTTTATTTCATTAGCAACGTTTAATACTTGCGCACGTTGTAATCCAAAAACTAAAATGCGTTTTTTATTACATTTTATCAATACTGAAGAAGGTATTTTATAAAATAATTTGTGACTAAAATGAAGTTCAAAACTTATAAAATTCAAATTTGAAATTATCTTTTTCGATGCACGAAAACCCAACCCTACCAAAGTTAATTCTGTAAAAAAGCCTGAACTAAAAGAAACTATATAACATAACAATTGATTAACATTTAAATGTAAAGAATTATTAATAGCATAATATTTTAAGTTTGAGTTTAAGTGTGAGTTTGAAATAGAATTAAAACTAGATAAAGTTTGAAATCGAATTAACGAGTTTAATGTTTTAGATTGATAAATTTGATTAACAGTTGAATTTGTATTTAAATAATTTAAACTTTTTTGATTTAAATTTATAAATAACGCTGAATTGTTAATTTTTACTGAAATAGGAAATTGTAAAGATGAATCAAATTTTAACACAATTTAAATTTATATTTATATTTATTATTGGTTATTTATTATTAATTATATGAATATAAATATTTATATTCACAAAAAATTAAAGTAGAAATTAAAATTAGAAGAAACTAATCTTTGTTAACACTTCACCACCAACGTTCAATCTATTATAAACTATTTCACTACTGCTTAATAAACCAAAAGAAGTAGAAATTAAGTAAATTTCGCCCCTAGAATACGTATTTAATATTTTATTAAATGTAAAATAAACGCGTTTACTAGATTTAGATATAGAGGTTAATTCTTTTATAACGGGGGAAAAATTTTCATCGTATTTTAAATAAACTTGTAATTTTTGTCCAGTGGGGCCTATTACAGAAAATCCACGTAAATAGCCTAAATCAATTAAACGTTGTAAAAAAACACGTAAAAATTTAGTATTATGTACACGTACGGATAAGCGTTTTGTTTTTAAGCCTAATTTTATATTAGCTATAGTATTGCACAATTTTGAAGTCATAAAATAAAATAAAATAAAGTTAAATTAATTATTTATATTTATATTAGTATTATTTGAAGATAAATATAATATAATATAATATAATATAAAAACAAAAAGTAAAAATGATAACAATCGTATTACCAACTAGATTTTTTAACACCTGAAAGTAATCCAAAACTAGCTAATTTTCTTAATTGCATTCTGGATAAACCAAAATCTTTATATACACTTTTAGCTCTCCCGGTTAGGATACAACGACGTTTAATTCTACTTATACTTGCATTTTTGGACGATAATTTATTTAAAGATTTTAATATAACACTGTAGTACGAGGTTAAGTTAATTTGTAATTGAGTGGTTTGTTGTAAAACTTTAATTAATTTATAAGAAGATTCCAGTTTTGTATATAAATTTCTTCTGTTTTTATCTTTATTTACAATGTAATAACGCATTATAATTTGTATGTGTGTATAAATAAATAAGTAAGTAAAATAAAATAAAAAATAAATAAATATATTAGTTTTTTAAATTTAAAAAACTAAATTGTACATTAGAATTCCATTTATAGAAAAGTTCATCAACTAATGGAAAGATACTACTAGTATTTACACAAAAATTAAAACCCATAGTTACTTTATTATTAATTTTAATATTAAAATTAATTTTTTTTATTACTGTAAGATGACGTTTACTCATTTCGGCAAAAACAACTGTTTTTAAATAATTTACAAAATTATTTAAATTGTTAATATTTAAATTTACTTTAGCAACAAAAATCAAACTTTTAGAACTTAGTGAAAATTTAGATTTACGTAAATTTATGCATGTTTTTTGTGAAGTTAAAACGTCTAACAAACAAGTAGATTGAATAATAAAGTAATCTACAGGTTTATTAACTTTTGATTTAATAGTTAAACTTGTTAAATTTTTATTTAATAACTGGAAAGAATTTTTAGGTAATAATTTTAGCGTACTATCTTTTACAGCGAAAAATTTATTTTTAGAGGAATTTAAAACTAAATCTAAGAACATAAAGTTTGTAATGTAAATAATTAGTATAATTTATAATAAGATAAAAAATAAGTTATTAAATTAGATTAAATTAAATTAAATTAGATAGATAAAGTAGCTAATGAAAGTATTTTTAAAAATTTATATTTACGCAATTCTTTACATACTGGACCGAATACTCTACTACCTACAGGTAAATCCATTTTTGTAATTAAAACTACGTCGCTTTTATCAAACTTAATTTTACTACCATCTAATCTAGTTAAATTTGAAGCAGAACGCACAATTACTGCACGTTGTACAGTACCTTTTTTTACTTTTTTGTTAGGGGTAGCTCTTTTTACAGATACTACTATTATATCACCAACATTGGCTACCGTTTTAGGTGCTTTTGACAGTACTCTTACACATTGCGCGAATCGAGCACCAGAATTGTCTGAAACCTTTAAAACTGATTGAGGAATAATCATTGAATTGAATTGAATTAAACTAAATTAAATTAAATTAATTAAAAAGTAAATAAATAAATAAACACTAACTTAATATTTACAAATAAATCTCGTTTTTACAGGTAGTTTAGCTGCACCAAAAGTTAAAACTTCTTTTGCTTTATCTAAAGGTATACCAGAAACTTCGAATAAAATTCTACCCACTCTGATAGGAGCTGCCCAGTATGAAACGGCTCCTTTACCTTTACCCATTCTAACTTCAGCAGGTTTAGTCGTAATACCTAAATCTGGAAATATTCTTATGTGCAATTTACCCACCTTTTTTATTTGTTTAATAATAGCTTTTCGCGTAGCTTCAATTTGGTTTACACTTAAATATCCAGATTCTAATGCACGTAAACCAAATTGACCAAATTTTAGACAATTTACTCTATAATCTATTACATTGAGATTGAATTTATGTCTTTTTTTAAATTTTAAATTTATTGGAGGATTAAACATAATTAAATATTAAATATAAAATATAAATTATTAAAAAAATATAACGCAAATTAAATTAAATTAAATTGTAAGAATAGTTTAATTTGTATTCAAAAGGGATAAAACTTGATTTTCTATTTATCCAAATTTTTATTCCACATATTCCGTGTCTTAACCTAACTGTTGAAACACTATAATCTATGTTCATATCTAACGTACTTAAAGGTACACTTTTACCACGTTGAACAAATAGACCAGCTCTTAATTTTTTAGTTAAACGACCAGAACATGCAATTTTAAAACCGGCAATCGTATTATTTAGTGCTAAATCTTTTGTTATTGGTTTTAAAACTTCAAAAATAGTATACTTTTGAAGTAATTTAGTAGTTATATAATTAGCAATCATATAAGAAGTTACACTTTTATTACCTATACCTAACCAATTTAAATTTATTATATTAAATGGTAGTAGCAAAGAGTTTCTATTTAAGAGTAAACTTAAATTAATATGTAAAATTCTACTTAAATAATAAAAAATTTTAAATCTACGAATATACACCAATTTTGAGGAATTAAAACTTAATTTTTTAAATAATATTTTTAAAAATAATTCTAATTTGGTAATTTTATTTAAAATTGTACAAGTTGTAAATAAAATTTTATTTTTTTTATTAATACTAACCTTACTGTTTTTATTTTTATGTTTAAATTTAAATTTTAAAGAATTATTATTGTTATTGTTATAACTATTGCTATATTTGTTCAATTTAAAAACAAATTTTAAAGATGTTAAATAAAGCATAAGTCTAAGTTGTGCTGTTAAAAATAAGCAAGTTCTAACTAAGTAAACAAATTGTAAAGAAGTTCTAAATTTAGAATATAATAAATAAATTAAAACTTTTAAAAGTTTTAATTTATTTATTATATTAACTTTACTTATAATAAAGTTAACTTTATTATAAGTAAAAGGTATTTTTAAACAATTTAAATAATAATAGTAATTAGAAAAAATAAATTTACGTTTACGTTCATTGTTTAAATCTGAGCTTAAGCTCAGATTTAAATTTAAGTTAGATTTATAAAAATAAGTAGATGGAGTTGCAAGATTAAACATTTTATTTTTATTTTGAAAACCCACCTTAGACATAAAGTCATTTTTAAAATTAATTTTAGAAACGTTTATATTTTTACGAAATTTTGTATAAGAATTTTTTTTATATTTAGTAATATTTATACTTGTATTTATATTTACAAAATTAAATTTATTTAATTTTCTTATTCTTACAACTCTAAATTTATTTCTAAATTTAAAATTAAATTTATTCTTATTCTTATATTTTTCTTTTTCTGTTTGTATATTTTTTATAGTAGATATTCTATTTTGTAATGCACCATCATACAAAAATAAATTTAAAATTAAGCTATTTTTAACCTTAGAAAGAGTTAAATGACTAAAAATTAAAGATAACTTTTTTATAAATTGATTATCTTTATACCGTTCAACTTTAATCAAATGTTTGTTTAGTAATTTCAACTTTAATTTTGATTTTTTTAAATTTAAATCAACTAAGCGAGATCTTCTTTTAAATGAATTTTTAGAATTTAAATAATTAAATAAATTTAATCTATGTTTAAATTTAGTATTACGGGCATGAATAGATTTAAGATTTAAGGAATTAGGTTTATATTTTTTAGTTGATAAAATAAAACTAGAAACAGAGCTTGAACGTTTCAACAATTTTGTAAATTTAAAAAAAGATTCAATATAATTATATATTAAAAAATCTATTTTTAGATTAGTAAAATAGGTATTTGATTTAGTATACCACTGAGAACGCCAAGTATTTGTACGACCTAATCGAAATGAGATTGGATTTACTAAATGACCCATGTATAATATATTATAAATTTTTACAACATAATTTTTTTTAATTAAAATTAAAATTAAGAAATTATTTTTTTTTATTTCTTAATTTTAATTTACTATCTTTATGAATTTTATGCATCTTAGTAGTTAACGTAAACTCACCAAACTTAAAACCTACTGAAGATGAGCTTAATGTAGTTCGTACATACTTTTTACCAGTATAAATACGAACTATAGATCCAATATTGCAAGGAAGAACCATCGATGCTCTACTATATAAAGGAATTTGAGTTTTTAAATTTGGACGGATCATTCTATATAGTACAGATGGAGATAATTTAGAGTGTGAATTTAAATTTAAGTTTAATTTTAATCTTAACGATAAAACAATTAACCTCGATAATTTTGAAAATGAATATACACCCTTCCATTTTGATCTACCAGTAGATTTTATAAAATCAAAAGTTTTTAACATGTAAAATAAGTAAATAAGTAAGTAATAACTATATGGAGGTAAAATTTAAATTAGAAGTTTTATTAATAATAAATTTTTTTGACTTCCTAACTGAACGAGTAGGTGAATTTTTAGTTAATTTACCCCAAGGAGTTTTAGGTACAACCCCACCGTTAGTTCGACCACCATGAGGATGATCTACAGGATTCATAGCGCGACCTCTCACATTAGGCTTAACTCCTAAATAAAATGATTGACCTGCTTTACTTAATTTGGTTTGATTATTATATATATTTGAAGTTACACCTACTACAGCTTTACAATTACTCCTTAATAACCTTTGTTCCCCCGATCTTAATTTAACTTGAGTATAATCAGCATTTATTATTTTAACAATCTGAGCCCAAGTACCAGCCGCTCTCATAAACGAGCTACCCATACCTGGATACAATTCTAAATTACTAATTAGAGTTCCAGGATTAATAAATGTTAAAGGTGCAACATCACCTATATTTAATGTTGGATAAGTAGAAACAGAAACAGAGTTATAATTATAATTAATTATTTTAGAATTAAGTTGTAAACGTTCTACAGAAATAATATAGGATAAAGCACCATTTAAATAACAAATTAATGCTATAAATGCTGATCGATTTGGATCGTACTCTACACGTTTTACATAACCAACATTAACACATGAACGTTTAAAATCTATTAACCTATATTTACGTTTAGCAGCACCTATTTTAGTGTATACAGCTATTTTTCCACTATTACGACCATTTGCGTAAGTTAAAGAAGTAAGTAATTTATTTTTAATTTTTTTATTCATAGATATATTTATGTATAAAAATTTATTTTATATTTTGTTACTTATTGATTATTAATTTATAATTATGAATTAATTATAATTATAAATATAAGTACCCTAAAACCGTAAAAACGGCCGATTATCAATTAAAATTTTATATAATTCATCTTTCTTCTTAGTAGAAGAACTAAACCCATTTGAAGTATGTAATAACTCTTCAAATAATTTAACTTCAAAATTAGTACCAAGTTTTGAAGTAGCACTATCTACTAACCATTTTATAGATAAAAAGGAAGCGCGTCTAGGTTTAATTGGAGCCGGTAATTTGTATATTTTCGCCCCGCGTTTATTAGGTTTAAAATATAAAACAGGAGTAGTATTATTTAAAGCTTTTTTAATGAGGTAAACCGGACTTTTTTTCGTATTTAATTTAATTAAATATAAAGTTTTCAAAAAAATACGTTCGGCAGTAGTAGATTTCCCCTTACGCATAATCATGTTAATAAATTTATTAATCAAAATGTCTGAGTTTTGTAGCATATTTTGAACGTCTATTTCTTCTTATAAATGTTTCTTTAGATGTAAAATCTAATTTACCACGAACTATATGATAACGAACACCCGGTAAATCTGGAACACGACCCCCTCTTACAATTACAGTGGAATGTTGTTGCAAGTTATGCCCTTTTCCGGGAATATAAGCTATAATAAAGCGTTTATTAGATAAACGCACTTTAGCAATTTTACGTTGAGCAGAATTAGGCTTTTTAGGTTTAACTATTCCTACCCTGATACATACACCACGACGTTGGGGTGAACCTAAAAATGCAGGCACTTTTGTGCGAAACAATTTAGTTTTACGAACTTTTCTAATTAATTGGTTAAAAGTAGGCATAAATTTATTTTTATTCTAATTTAATTAATTTAATTTATACTTAATTTATATGTATATAAATTAAGTATAAATTATAACACTGTAAAATGATTTATTTTCCAATTTATAATTTTGAAAAATATTATAAATTGAGAAGTAAATAAAATCGAAAAATTGGAAAATAAACGATAAATAGGAACAGTTGGTAAAAAAATATTCAAAGAAGAATAATTTTGTAAAATATTTTTCATGTCGGAACTATTACTTATAACCCATTTATTATAATAATTGATTAATAGGGCGTAATCTTTTAAAGCTAATAAGCTCATTAAATTATTCAAATTAGTGAGTAAAGAATATTGAGTTTTAGAATTTAATAAATTAATATCTAAAGAAAATATTAAAAACGAAGTGTTATTAACGTAATTAAATAAACTTAATGGTAAACAAAAATTATTAATGTGTAATTGACGTAGTAAGCTGCTTTTAAATTGCACAGGATAAAAATTCAAACGTTTAAAATTTAATCTAATATTTGAAATAGTAGAAGCAGAATAACCATAAGTTTGAATTAAAAAGAAGATTTTTGGTGAATCAACGACTTTAGTATTAAAAATCTTTTTATTTCTAATATGATTATTTAAAGAATTAAATCTATTTCTGATATTACTATCAGATAAAATAGAATTACTTATTTTTACGTTCACATCTACATTTGAATTAGAATTTAGATAGGATTGTTGCATTTTATAAAATGTAAATTACAATTTAATAAATAAATTAAAAATAAAGTAAAGTAAAATAAAAATTTAAATTACTATTTTTATACCAAAAGAACGAGCTGTTCCAATAATTGAATAAATATAATTTTTTAAAAACAATGTAGGTACCGGTTTATTATTTAAAAGAAGCAATTTTGCTAACGCAATGTTATAAACAAATTTTAAAAAAACATTTTTCTTTATAAAGTAATAACCAGTAGGTGATTTAGTAATTTCATTAGATTCTATAACTTTTCTAATGAAATAGGCTACGCCGGGCGTACCTAAAGAGAAATAATAAGTTTTATCCTTAAATAAAAATAAAAAAACCGGTACAATAGTATCTTTTTCAATAAATTTTGTTTCCTCATTAAATTCTTTACAAAACTCCATAGTATTTAAACCGTATTGACCTAACAACGGACCTAAAGGTGGTGTAATAGTAGCGGACATAGCTGGAATTTCTATTTTTATCAATTTTGGAATTTCTATTTTATTTTTTGATATTTTAACTAATTTTAATAACTGAGAAGAAGGTGTATACATCTAAGTAAGAAATATTTAATAATAAGATAATATAATATATTACAGTAATCGTAAAAATAATTTAATTTAAATTTATAAATTTAAATTAAATTAAAACACAAACGTAAATAACAAACCACCAACTAATATTACACCAGCTAAAGATAAAGGTAGAAATGTTTTCCAACCTAAATACATTAATTGATCATATCTATAACGAGGGAAGGCGGCGCGCATCCATATAAATGCAAATAAAAAAAACACAACTTTTAAACCAAATGTTATAAAATTTAAACCTAATCCTAAATTTGGTAACCAACCGCCCAAAAATAGAACCACAATTAAACTACTCATTAACATGATATTAGCATACTCACCAATAAAAAATAATGCAAAGCCTGCAGCAGCATATTCAACGTTATAACCGGCCACTAACTCAGCCTCAGCTTCAGGTAAATCAAAAGGTGGGCGATTAGTTTCAGCTAATGCCGATACAAAAAACATAATAAAAAAAGGAAATAAAAAGAAAGCGTACCAAATATATTGTTGACTTAATACGATAGTAGTTAAATTTAAAGATAATGAAGTAATCAAAACTGTTATAATAATTAAACCTAAAGATACTTCATAAGAAATCATTTGTGCAGCTGAACGCAAAGAACCTAAAAACGCATATTTAGAATTACTTGACCATCCGGCAATAATAATTCCATAGACACCTAGCGAAGAAACCGCAAATAAATATAGAATACCTACATTTATATCAGCGATCACGTTACCATAACCGAAGGGAATTACACTCCAACTAACTAAACTTAAAAGTAATGCTAAAGTAGGCGCTAAAATAAACAATAATTTATTAGAAGTTAAAGGTAAAATTGTCTCTTTAATTATTAACTTCATCCCATCAGCTAAAGGCTGTAGTAAACCCACTACCCCTACAACATTAGGACCTTTTCTTCGTTGCATAGCTGCTAATACTTTACGTTCTAATAATGTAAAATAAGCTACTGCAATTAAAACAGAAATAACTACTAATAAGATTTGAATCATTTTTATAATTTAATAATATTTTGCAATTTTTTTAATTTATATTAGTTGATGTAAAAATTTAAATTAATGACCGTAAATAGAATCGTGTAAATAAATACATAATAAAATTGAAAAAACATAAGCTTGCAAAAACGCGATACCAACTTCTAATACCATAAACGCAGTAATAAAAGCCCAAGGAATTAAACCTAAGAAGAAGTTTATCGAAAATGCAAATAGAGCAGCACCAGCAATAATATGTAATAGTACATGACCAGCTAACATATTTGCAAATAATCGAATAGCTAAACTTAATGGACGTAAACAAAAACTCATAATTTCAATAACAATTAATAACGGAAGTAACCAAGCAGGTATACCTGATGGAACAAATATTTTTAAAAAGTGTAAACCTTGAATTTTAAACCCTATTATAATCAATCCGATAAAAAAAGATAATGCTAAAGTAAAAGTAATAGCAACTTGCGCGGTTACAGTAAAACCATATGGTAATAAACCTATTAAATTTAAAAATAAAATAAATAAGAATGTAGTAAAAATTAGGGGAAAATAAGGTTGACCTTTACTACCAGTTTGTTCTTTTATTAAAGATTGAACAAACTTATAAATCAACTCTACAACAGATTGCCAACGGCTAGGTAATAATTTAGCATTAAAAATTGATAACGTTATAAACAATACTATTAAAGTAGTTGCAAATATCATAGTTATTGTAGTATTAGTTACAGATAAATCAAAATTAGTATTTCTTACAAATACCGGATAAAATACGTTTAATTCAAATTGTTCAAACGGAGAAAAGAATTTCATAGTAATAAAGTAATAATAATAAGGTAATAATAAATAATTAATTTTTTGTTAAAAACTAAAAATATGTAAAAACTTGTGAAGATAATTTAGATTTGCAAAATATATCATAAACTTTATTTTGGAATTATATCGTATAATGACAAAATTGGGTAATTTGTTTTTAATTGCGTAAATATTTAGAAATTTATCTGTTTCCATAAGCGCTTCCCATAAATATAAATATATACATATATATATATATATATAAAATCTGATTGTAACCTTAAAACAGATGCACATCTTTATTAAAAAGGAGAAAACAAATAATATTAAAAAAATTAAAACCATAATATAACAGATTACAAGAATCTGATCGCATCACTATAAATGAAGATGTAATACTACGTAACAACATAACTGTACAAGTTCACGTTATATATTTGTTGTTTTCATAATTCTAAAAAAATATTAATATTAATATTAGTAAACAAACAAATTAACGGTCAACTTCACCAAACACTATATCTTGAGTACCAATAATAGTTACTACATCTGCTAACATATGATTTTTACTCATAAATGATAAACCTTGTAAATGGAGAAAGCCTGGAGCTTTAATTCTACATCTATAAGGTTTAGACGAGTCGTTAGAAAGTAAGTACACACCAAACTCACCTTTAGGAGCTTCAATCGTAGCGTAATATTCATTAGCAGGAATAGTAACCCCCTCGGTGTAAATTTTAAAATGATGAATTAAAGCTTCCATAGATGATTTCATGTTCGCTCTACTATTGTTAGAAGTAGTAAATTTACGGAAATCAGTTCTAACTTCACCTGGAGTTAATTTGTTCAAAACTTGAATTATAATATTTAACGATTGTCGCATTTCTTCCATACGGATAAGAAAGCGATCGTAGCAGTCACCATTCGTACCTACAGGGATATCAAAACTAAACTCATTATACCTGTCGTAACCAATAACTTTACGTAGATCCCAAGGTATACCGGAACCCCTTACCATAACTCCACTAAAACCCCAATTCATAGTTTCGGAGGCGGACACCACTCCTATATCAACTAAACGTTGTTTCCATATTCGATTTGCATTTAACATTTCTTCATACTCATCTATACGACGACCAAATGTTTTTGCAAACTCGTAGATATCATCACATAAATTAGCAGGTAAATCTGAAGTTACACCGCCGGGACGAATATACGCCGCGTGCATTCTAGCACCAGATACACGTTCATAAAATTCCATTAATTTTTCACGTTCTTCAAAACCCCACAACATTGGAGATAACGCACCAACGTCCATTGCATGAGTAGTAATTGCTAATAGATGATTTAAAATTCTAGTTATTTCAGAAAATAGAACTCGTATATATTGTGCTCTTATAGGAATAAAAGAATCTTTATTTGCATTTGCATTTACATTTACATTTAAAAATAAATTATTAAAATAATTATTAAAATATAAATTTTCTACAGCTAAAGAGTACGCATGTTCTTGAGCCATCATAGAAACGTAATCTAACCTATCAAAGTAAGGCAACGCTTGCATGTAATTTTTAAACTCAATAAGTTTTTCAGTACCTCTATGAAGTAGTCCAATATGTGGATCTACTCTAGTTACTACCTCACCATCTAATTCTAAAATTAAACGTAACACACCGTGTGCGGCCGGATGTTGAGGACCAAAATTTAAGCTAAAATTTTTTAAATCAGTAACAGAATTATTTTCTGAATTGTTTAAATTATTAGAATTAAAATTCGTAAGCATTTTAGTTTAGTTTAGTTTAGTTTATTTATATTTATATTTTTTTATTTATATAATTTAATTCAATTAAATTAATTTAACCTGCGAGTATCCCACGGGCTAACAAAATCGAAAGCTCTATATTCTTGAGCTAATTCAACCGGCTTTAGAGTTATTTTTTTTAGTTCAGTAGTGTAAACTACTTCAGTATACCCTGTTAAGGGGAAATCTTTACGTAATGGATAACCTTCAAATCCATAATCTGTTAATATACGACGAAGATCGGGGTGGTTTTTAAAATAAATTCCAAATAAATCCCATACCTCTCTCTCTAACCAACTAGCAGAATTATACAAAAATGTTATAGATTCTAAAGAATTTAATTCGTCTAATTGAACTTTTATCAAAATACGCACTTTTAATAAATAACTTAACAAATAATAATTAATTTGAAATCGACTATTCAAATTAATAGGATAAGCTAACGAAGTATAATCTATTAAATCTACACCAAATAAATCCTGTAATGCTTTAAATTGTAAATTAGAACTATGCTTTAAAAATTTCAATAAACGAACTAATTTAGTCGTAGACGTGATAATTCTTAGATCACCATTATCTACTATTTGAATTTGGTTAATCAAATTAGGTACACATTTACTAATAATTGAAGCAGTATATAAATTTTCAGTAGTAAAATTAGAATTAGAATTATAATCAGTATTAATCATTATTTTTTTATAGTTATATTTATATTAAATATTGATAGTTTATATTTATAGTTATATTTATATTAACTCCACTCTAGTGCATTTTTTTTCCATTCATAAATAAAACCAATTAGAAGTAAAGTTAAAAAAATAATCATAGAGTAGAAACCAATTTGACTAATTATATCTAAAGTTACAGCCCAGGGAAATAAGAATACCACCTCTAAATCGAAAATAATAAATAAAATACCAACCAAGTAGAAACGTACATCAAATTTGTTACGCGCATCTTCAAAAGGATTAAACCCGCACTCGTAAGCTGAATTTTTTTCTACGTAAATATCTTTCCTTATTAAAAAGTAAGAAGCTAAAAATAAACCTACAGATAAAACAATACTAAAAATTAAAAAAATTAAAATAAATTTATATTCGTGTAACATAGTGGTATGTATATATATGTATTTGTACAATATTGTATTAAAAATTAAAATTAAAATTAAAAATTTACTCTTTAATCAATAAATTATAATTTAAACTATTTACTTTTTTAAAATATAAATTTTTTAATTCTAAATTATATTTTAAAATATAAGTTAAAAGTAACTGCTCAGTATAAATAGAAACACTTTCTAAAAAAATTAAATTTCTATTTTTAACTACAGTTAATAAAGAAGTAACTAAAAAATTCGAATAGAATTTAAAATTAGACAATAAATTTATCTTATTATTTAATAAAGTAGTAAGTATTGTTTGATAATTTTGTTTATTAACGTAAAGAGATAAAAATTGTTTCTTTATCTGAGAATTACGTTCATTTAACTCAGTAGTTAACACTGAAGATAATGCAGATTGTAAACCTAAAAACACAGCTAAAAAACTTAATATAATTAAAAATTCTTCATTTATTACTACTATTTCTTTACTAAAAATGAAAAGTACGATAAAGAAATAAATAGAATATTTTATTAATGTAGTAAAATTAAAATTAAAAGTAAACATTAGCTTTAATATATGTAGTTATTGATTGTAAATGGTTATCTAGATTAGATTTTAAATGAGATAAAATTAAATTTGTATAATTTATAAAATGGTTAACAGTAGAATAATATTCTTTTTGTAAAGTAACTTCTAAATTAGTAAATTGAATTAAATCTGATTTTAAAAAATTCAATTTTTTTGAACGAGTTTTTAAAACTGATGAAAGTTGAGGTAGAACAAAATGTAATAAGACGAAATATATAGTTAAAAATACTAAAATTAACCAACCAATTTGGGGTATAAATGAAAATTTATCTAATTGAGGCATAATTAAAATTAAGTTTTAAATTAAGTTTATTAAATAAGAAATTAGTAAAAAAATTAATAAAAAGTAGTAGAACAATAGCGTTGAATTAAATTTTATAATACACTATTTTTAAATTGATTATACTTTTCACAATATTTAAGGTTATTTAGTAGATTACGAATTAAAGCATTAGTAAATGTTTGTAGAAGTTAAAATTAAAAATTTAAATTAAATTAAATATAAATAGTAATAGTAAGTTTGATAAAAAATAAACAAAAATAATATAATATAATTACAATTTAAAAAAAATTTAATAGACAATAATATAATATAATATAGCAGAAGTATAAGTAAATAAATAAATAAATAAAAACTGAATTAAAATTTATTCAAATCAATTTTACCTTCAATAATTAGCAATTTTATAATTTCTAATGACCATAAAACTAACCAACGTAAATCAGTTTTTAAAAACGACGAAGCTGTAGCATCCCAACTAGCTTCCGTATGATAAAAATCTGTAAAAATATTAGAAATAATATAACAATTATAAGCGTATACCGCACCGGAATATTTTAAAGGATTGTGTTCGTTCTTAATTATAAGTAACCACTCTTTAAAAAATGGATCAGTATCTTTAAATATTTGCTCATTTAAAAAACCAAAATCAGTTAACCCGTTAAATAATTGAGGAATATCTTTCGCATAACCCCATTCACATCTAACAAAACTAACTACAAATTTAGTAAACATCCAAGCTGTATATAAATTATTTAATTCAGGATATCTTTCCAAAAAATCTACCATAGCTTTTGCGAAAACCACATTATGATTACGTTCACCTACATCATAATAATAAAGTATACGACAACCAAAATAAGGATAGCGCTCACACATATAATTAAAAGTAGGTCTAGTTATACTTAGTAATCTACGAGTAACGGGACATAACGTATCTTCCTTTAAATCAGTTTTATAAATTTTCTCTTCTCGATTCATGTTAGTAATATGTATATATATATGTGTGTATTTTACTTATTTATTAATTTTATTTTACGTTACCTTATTTTATTTTATTTGTAACAATTTAGATTCAATTTTATTTATTAAAGGAATTAAAATTAATAAATAAGTAAAATAAAATAAAGTTGCAACTTGACCAATAATCAAGTAAGGATGTTCAATAGGTTTACCACCTATCCAACCTAAAATTAAACAATCAACAAAAAAGAACCAAAAACCAATTCTATATAATGGTCGAAATTGAGAACTTCTAATATTTGAGTTATTTAAAAAAGGTAACACCAATAGAACTACAATAGCTGCTAATAACGCAATAACACCACCTAATTTATCAGGAATAGATCTCAAAATAGCGTAAAAAGGTAAGAAATACCACTCTGGAACAATATGTTCAGGTGTAGATTCCGGATTTGCAGGAATATAATTATCAGGATGACCCATTAAATTAGGTAAAAAAAATACAAATATTGAAAAAAACATTAAAAATAAAATTATTGAATAAAAATCTTTAATAGTAAAGTACGGAGTAAATGGTATTTGATCTACTTTAAAATTAATACCTAACGGATTTGACGAACCAAATTCATGTAAAAAAATAATATGAAGTAACGATAACCCCAAAATAATAAAAGGTAATAAATAATGTAAACTAAAAAATTTATTCAACGTAGGATTACCGACAGCGAAACCTCCCCATAACCATATTACTAATTTTTCACCAACTAAAGGTACAGTTGAAGCTAAATTAGTAATAACGGTAGCACCCCAAAAACTCATTTGACCCCAAGGTAAAATATAACCTAAAAATGCAGTAATAATAGTTAATAATAGTAGAATAACTCCACTACACCATAAAAACTCTCTAGGATAAATAAAAGAACCATAGTATAAACCTCTAAATATATGAATATAGATAACTATAAAAAAAATTGAAGCGCCATTTGCATGTACATAACGCAACAACCAACCGTAATTTACATCTCTCATAATATGTTCAACACTGTTGAAAGCTAACTCAATATTAGGGGTGTAGTGCATAGCTAATAAAATTCCGGTAACAATTTGAATAGCTAAACAAACTAACGCAAAAATTCCAAAATTCCAAAAATAGGTAATATTTGAAGGAGCAGGATAATTTACCCCAGTAGAGTATAAAGTATTTAAAATTGTATTTTGTTTGACTAAACGCATTTTTTTATTTTTTTTTTTATTATGATTGTAATTGTAATTATAGTTTAATATTAATACTAGTAAAAAAATAAAATAAAATAAATGTAATGTAATACAGTATATTGTAATGTTAGTATAATATAATAAAATATAATACAACATAATCTAACACTGTAATAAACTTTAAATATTAAAAAATAACATAAATCTTATTAAAAAATAATAAATAACCAAAATTTAAGGTAATAAAGAAGTAGAATATAGGCATGATAAATTCAGAATATACAGGTAATACCTCTAATTTAAAATAATTAAAGACAATCAATCTGATTCGAAGAATTGAAGCTTTGGTTAAAGCGTCCGTCAACGCTATATCACCCTGTTCTTTAGATAGATTATTTTTTCTAACAAAATAATTATTTAACTTAGCAGTTAATTTCCAATTTGAATCAATATCAGATAAATCTGACGATATTTGAATTATTGGACCAGCTTCAAATTCTACTTCATCTAAATATTTTTCATCAAGGAATTTAACCAAATCAAATAAAAAAGCTACCTGCGCAGCAACAAAAGTTCTATAGGTTAGAGGTAATAGTAATAAAGGCCAAACATAATATGTATAACATATTTTATTTAAATAAAATGTATCGAAAGTTAAAGTCAAAGAAAACACAATATAAGCAAAGTATAAAAAAAAGTATCGAGCCTTATTTAAATAAGGGCGAATATCATAATCAGTTAAATAATTAATAATTCTATAATATTTTTTGTTTTTTCTACATAAATATAAATGCAACGTTTTAAAAGGTACAGAATAGTAATGATTTATTTTATAAATAATTGTAACCAATTTCAATCTAAATTTACTATCTACACGTACGGTTACACTATTTTTTTTAGTTATAAATACATAAAGTTTAGTAAGTAAAATAACTGTACTAAGTATGAAAGCTAAGCAAATTAATATGTAATTACTTAATTCAATATTTGAAGGTAAAATTAAAACTTCTCGATTTTTAATTAATCTAATATAAATTAACCACACAATAATCAATAAAGCTGTAATACTCAATATAGCGGTAGAAAGTAGTTCTAAATACGATTTTAAAATGTTTTTTAATATTAAAAAATATCTGAAAAATTTATATTTATATTTATTAATATTAGTATTCATGTTAATTTTTTTTATATTGCTTTATTTTTTTATTTTATTAAGATTAAGTTTAAAATCAACCTCAGACTGATGTTCAACACTATCAATCGCTTTTTCTATTTTAGGTTCTTGAACAAATTTGGTAGCAACTTTATTTTTAATAATACTCAAAGAAGAAGTAGGATTATTAACCCCCTCATCAAACTCTTCTTTACTCATGTTAAAAACTTTATCACCTTTTATATATTGATCCCGCGTATCTGGATCTTTAGAATAAGTTCTTTTATCAGCTATTTTTTGAGTAGAAATTACTCTATCTTCAGAAGAAGAATAAACTCTACCTTTAGTTGTAAAATTTCCATTAAAAGACTTTTTAGTAGAATCTAGAGGATGATTACTAACTATAAATAAATGAGATTTTCCAGGTTTAGTTCCTTTACCTAACGCTTCAAATAAAGTGGAAACTAAAGAATTAGTTTTAATAGCTTCTTGCTGAGTGGTAGAATCAGTTTTAACCTCAAAAACTTCATAATTAGAATCAGAAGCTCTATGTGCGTAAGCAGATGTTTTAAAAAGTATTGATTTATTTATAAATAATGGATTTTTTAAACTTAAACTTAAACCAGATTTTGCACCAGAAAACCGCATAGCTGTTCTAACATGTATATAATTAAATTTTGATACTTTAGAATAGTAATTTGTATAATTTAAATTTAAGTTTGAATTTGAATTTAATATCATTTTATTTATTTATAAAGTAAATAAATAAATAAGTAAGTAATAATTGTTAAAAAATATAATAGTAATAATAATGTATATATATATGTATGTATAACTTTAAAGTAGGACGGAGTGGGATTTGAACCCACGGTACTATTTCTAGCACGTCAGTTTTCAAGACTGATGCATTAAACCACTCTGCCATCCGTCCTACTTTAATTTAATTTACTTTATTTTAATTTTTTTAAATTAAATAAAATTAAAATTAATTAAAAAAATTAAGAAAATAAAATTAAGAAAGCCATCATTAAAGCTAGTAAACCTACAGCTTCAGTTAAAGCGAAACCTAACATTGCATATTTAAACAAATTGTTAGTTTCTAAAGGGTTTCTACTAATAGAGTAAATTAAAGAACCAAATACTACTCCTACTCCTACCCCAGCTCCAGCTGATCCAATAGTAGCTAAACCTGCTCCACAACTTTTACCAATAACTAATAACGCTGATACATAATCTGCTTTGAAATTCATAGTGAAAAATAATTTAGGAAAAATAAATAAAATTTAAATAATTTAGAAAAATAAAACTTAACATTGCTAAAATATAACCTTAATGCTGCTTGAGAGAATTAATGAATAAATTAAATTTAAAATTGAGTACGGACGAAGGGATTTGAACCCTTACGGATTAACTCCGTCGCGTTCTAAGCGCGGTGCGTCTACCTATTCCGCCACGTCCGTATTTGTTAAGTTAAATTTTATTTTGAAAATAAAATAAAATAAAATTTAAAATTTGAGGTAGAAGGACTCGAACCTTCATATGACGGCTTCAAAGGCCGCTGCATTGCCAATTTTGCTATACCTCAAATTAAATAACAACAACACCAAGTTTAACAAATAAAATAAAACTAAAAAAAAGTATACCACAAATTAACCACAATAAAAATAAAGCGCTATTTACTAACGAAGTAAAAATATAAATAGGAGGATAATATACGTATAATCGAGGAATAATAAGATCTAAATAATATTCTATTTGTGGAGTAGTAGCGTCGGGATCAGCCGGATTTTCTAATAATTCAACAGTATACGGCCATACCCATAAATCCTCTTTTTGCTGATACACATAATTATCAGCTATCACTATATGAGCATTTTCACGTAACCAATCTAAATTACGCTGGTTAAAATCATAAACATAAAATAGATATAAACGCCACAATAAAGAAAAAATTAACAAACTTAGTGCATACAAGGTATAATATAATTTACCTGTACAAATAACCTCTATTAAAAACAGTAAAGGTATTAACATTTTAGGAATAACAATAAATAAAATTACTAAATAATGAGTAAAATATACACGCTCATAAAAATAATCAATAGATTCAGCACACAATTGTACCATTTTAACATAAAAATGAACTTTTTTACCCAAAAATGAATCTAATTCCTTAAAAGGAGTATAATAAATTTGGTGTAAATAATTAAAAAAACTTATAATATACTTATTTTCTGTTGAAATCTTATAATATTTTTTATAAAATAAGCCTACCAATAAAACTAATACAATTAAAATTAGCCATAAAGGTTGATTTAAAAAGAAATACACTATAAATTTTTCGTTTTTTAAACTAAGTCTTCGGTATAAATAATAAATAATATACAAAATTGCGACAGTAATTAAAAAAAACTGTAATAATTTTTTTAAATTAAAATTAAAATTCATTAATAATATTATATTGTATTGTATTGTACTATATTAATATTAATATAAGTATAAGTAAATAAAAATAAATTTTACTTATGTTCATCAATTTTATTATCTTCTAACTGGAGTAATGTTTTTTGTTTACTCAATAACTGTTGATATCTAATTTGATGTTCTTCAGAATAGTTGACCCAACGAACACTAGACTCAAATTTAGCATCCTTATCAGCTAAAGCTTTACTAGGAATTTTTGCACCATTAATATGAGGATGCGCATTTATAAATTGAGGTTTAGATTTACCCATTATATCTGTTTTACCATCACCCACCATTTGATTAATTAGTTTTTTGCCTTTTTCTATAATAATAGAAGAATGTGTAGCTATATGATCTACTACGTGATTACCATTTTCGTCTTCAATCGAAGTTGTAAAATGTTTCTCTATTACATCAGCATTTTTACCTTGTTTCTCTAAATCGGTTTTAACATTATGTAAAAATTTATATGTTCCATAATACTTATCACCAGTAGCAAAACCTCTTTTTAAGGGTGATAAAAAACTAATATTAATTTTTTTTACCATATTTATTTAAAAAAATTAATAGATGACCATTTAAACAATAAAAAATATAACAAAGTAAAGTAGAATAAAATAAAACTTAACATTGCTAAAATATAACCTTAATGCTACTTGAGAGAATTAATGAATAAATTAAATTTAATTTATGCTCTTTACGAGATTTGAACTCGTGTTCTCAGATTGAAAATCTGATGTACTAACCAAACTATACTAAAAGAGCATAATGTTATTTTTATTAAATTTAAGTAAATTAATAAAATAATAAGTAGTAAAGAAGGTAGAAGTCGGAATTGAACCGACATTTTAGGTTTTGCAGACCCGCACATTACCATTATGTTATTCTACCTTCTTTACTACTTATTATTTTATTAATTTATTTTAACTTATGCTTGGCAAGATTTGAACTCGCATCTTCAGGTTCGTAGCCTGATACTCTAGCCAATTAAGCTACAAGCACTTATTTATTATTTAACTACTTACTTACTTACCTACTTATTAAGCAACTATTAACTTATTAATTTAAATTTAAATTTAAAAAAATAAATTTAGACTCGATAGGAATCGAACCTATATTTCATCGGTTATGAGCCGAGTGTTTTAACCGTTAAACTACGAGTCCTATTTAATTATTATAAATTTAATTTTATTAATGTTGACCGTATTGGGATTTGAACCCAAAACCATCGCGTTAAAAGCGCGCTGCTCTACCGTTGGAGCTATACGATCAAAAATAGGTTAAATTTATTTAATAAATAAATACCCACTATCGGAATTGAACCGATATTTTATTACATAAAAATAGATTTTGAGTCTACCGCGTCTACCTATTCCGCCAAGTGGGTTCAGTTTAGTTTAGTTTTAATTAATTAATTAAAGTTAATTAAACTAAAAATGAGGGGAGTAGGAATTGAACCTACGATCCGTGAGGAACAGAGTTACAGTCTGCCGCTTTAACCACTCAGCCATCCCCCCTAATTTTTAAATCGAAGTTAAATAAAATAAATTAGAATAAAATAAAATAAAAAAATAAGAAATTTAAACAAGTAAAAATTAAAGCACTTAGTATTATTACACTATATTATTACTAAAAATATATGCATAACCTATTAACGTAATGTTCTTTTACTACTTTAATTTTAAATTTTAATTTAAAATTAAACTAAAACTGTAGAAGGCTTCTTCCCGCTTATATGCTTTCAGCGGTTATAAATAAATTTTAATTAAAAAAATTTACGATATTATATACGTAACTACTCGGCGTTGCTACTTAAATAACAACCGATAGATCAGAGGTATATTCTTCCCGGTCCTCTCGTACTAAGGTTGAAACTTCTCAATTTTAGATAACTAACAGTAGATAGGGACCGAACTGTCTCACGACGTTCTGAACCCAGCTCATGTACTCTTTTAATGGGTGAACAACCCAACCCTTAGAACCGTCTTCAGCTCTAGGATAGAATAAGCCGACATCGAGGTGCCAAACGATCCCGTCGATAAGGACTCTCGGGAATCATCAGCCTGTTATCCCCAGCGTACCTTTTATCCGTTAAGCGATGCTTCTTCCACACAAAAACACCGGATCACTATGGCCGACTTTCGTCCCTGCGCGATTTGTAAATCTTACAGTCAGGCAAGCTTATGCCATTACACTCTACAACTATGAATTAATCTAGTTTGAGCTCACCTTTGCGCACCTCCGTTACTCTTTAGGAGGCGACCGCCCCAGTCAAACTACCTACCATACACTGTCACATTTTTTTAAATTAAATTTAATTTAAAAAAATTAAAGATTAGTTTCATAATAGTTAAAGAACACTATTTCAATTCGGCCTCCCCAAGTAACTAGCGTTACGGGATCTTAAGCTCGTGTCTATACTACACATTAACATTACGAATACTATGTAAAGCTGCAGTAAAGGTGCATGGGGTCTTTCCGTCTAGCTGTTAGCATTTCGCATCTTCACGAAAAATTCAATTTCACTGAGTCCGTGTTGGAGACAGTGGGGAAGTCGTTACGCCATTCATGCACGTCAGAACTTACCTGACAAGGTATTTTGCTACCTTAGGACCGTCATGGTTACAGCCGCCGTTTACTGGAGGTTAAATTTGAAGCTATTTTATAGTAATATAAAATAACCTCGCCTTTTCGCTTTTCAGCACCGGGCAGGCGTCAGACCCTATACATCGTTTTCCAACTTAGCAGAGTCCTGTGTTTTTGTTAAACAGTCGCTACCCCCTGCTCTGTGCCACCTTATATTTATATTATTACAATAATATAAATATAAGGTACCCCTTCTCCCGAAGTTACGGAGTCATTTTGCCGAGTTCCTTCAACACGGTTCTCTCAACGCCTTAGTATACTCTACTAGTTCACCTGTGGCGGTTTCAGTACGGTTATTACTTAATTAAATTAAATTGAATTGATTAAACAAATAAACAAATAAATAAAATAAGTAAAATAAAGGTATTTCCAGTAATTAATTAATTAATTAAATCTTAAACTTAAATACTAATTAATTAATTAATTAGTCCCTAAAATTTTCATAATTTTAATAACAATTTAATTAACTAAGTAAACAAATAGCAAAGTAAAAATTGCTAACCTATCGGTATACACTTTCGTTACTACCTTAAGGGCCGATTAACTCTGCTATAACAATTATTTAACAGAAACCCTTGAACTTACGGCGATAAGTACTCTCTACTTATTTAGTGCTACTCATATCAGCATTCTCAATTCTAATAGTTTAATAAAATTTTACAACTTTACTCTACAACTTTATAGAACGTTCCGCTACCATTTATTACTAATTAATTAATTAATTAGTAATAAATTTACAGTTTAGATATAAAGTTGAAGTCTATATACATTGTTGACGCAATTAAACTTAATCAGTGAGCTGTTACGCTTTCTTTAAAGAATGGCTGCCTCCAAGCCCATCTCCTGATCGGTATCATCTAATTACTTTCTTTTTCACTACACTTTAATTTACAGATCTTAACTGGTAATCTGGGCTGTTTCCCTCTCGATCGTGAACCTTAGCACCCACGATCTGTTTACTATAATTTAAGTAATTCATTTTATTTTAATTTAATAAATTAAAATAAAATAAACCAATAATTGATTAGTATTCGAAGTTTCGTTAAGTTCAGTAAGCTATGCCCCCTACCTTATCTAGTGCTCTACCCCTAACAATAACTTATAGCACTCTACCTCAATAGATTTCGCGGAAAACCAGCTATTTCCAAGTTTGTTTAGCCTTTCACCCCTAATCACAAGTCATCTAAAACTTTTGCAACAGTTACTAGTTCGGCCCTCAATTGTTTATTAACACAATGTCAGCCTGCTCATGATTAGCTCACTTGGTTTCGGGTCTAATAGAAGTAACTTATAATTAATTTAACAGTAACCAAATTTATTAGATTTGCTTTCGCTAAGCCTCCGTTTATTAACTTTAGCTTGCTACTTCCATTAAGTCGCTGACCCATTATACAAAAGGTACGATATAGTTTTATTTATTAATTTAAAAAAAAAATTAATAAAACAGAATAAAACTTTAACTGCTTATTTACTTTAAATTTCAGATCTTTTCACTCCGAGTAGGCTCGGTACTTTTCACTATTCCCTCACGGTACTACTTCACTATCGGTTATTTAATATGATTTAGGCTTTGAAGGTGGTCCTCCAATATTCAAGTAGGATTTCACGTGTCCCACTTTACTTTAATTCGTATTCTATTTTTAACTATTAATAAAAATTATAAACAAGACTATTACTTATTGTAGTTTAATATTCCAATTAATTATATAATTAATTCTAACAAAATAAAAATACGTAAGCCTTTTCCGATTTCGCTCACCACTACTATCGGAATCTCGGTTGATTTATAAATTAGCTATTGAGATGTTTCAGTTCGCTATATATTAACTACTAATTTTTTTACAAAAGTAGAGTTTCCTAATTGGAGATTCATAAATATTAGTCTTTACTCTAATTATGACATTTCGTAAGTTATACGTCCAAAAAAATAATTAAACACCTAAGCATCCATTTAAAGCATTAATTAACTTGTTTAAAAAAAATCTTATTTTGTAAAAATTACAAATATAGAAGTAATTAGCGCCGTAATTTATTTATTTTTTATTCTAAAAAATAAATAAAAAGAAAGAAATAAATAACGCAAGTATCCAACTTCCCGTAAAAATACAGTAAATTAGACATAATGAGCTTTAACGGTCAAATTCAAAAAGGTTTTGCGTAACACTTATTATTTTAACTTGCGTTCTCCCCAAACTGGGTTTGAACCAATCGCCTTCCGGTTAACAGCCGGACGCTCTACCGACTGAGCTATTGGGGATTAAATTATTTATATATATATATAATAAACAAATAAATAAAATAATAGATAATAAATGGAGCGGGAAGGAATCGAACCTTCATCGAATACTTGCAAGGCATTAGTACTACCATTATACTACCGCCCCACTTTATTTTATTTTAGTTTAATTTACATAAATTAAATTACATTACATTTTAAACTACGTAACATTAAATTAATTAAATAAACAAATAGCGGGGGCAAGGAATCGAACCTGCCTACTCGGGTCATGAGCCCGTCGATTAGCCACTCATCCACCCCGCCATTCTATTTTATCCTACCCTACTATACTATACTGTACTGTACTCTACTTCATTATTAGTTTTATAATTTATATATATATATAATAATTAAAATA